>Ga0208460_10000039_pt1 | contig 93316 bp, 92 predicted proteins | sample AD_STIC10_MetaG_FD_184436 | JGI IMG/M metagenome (GOLD analysis project Ga0208460, IMG submission 184436) | Active sludge microbial communities of municipal wastewater-treating anaerobic digesters from USA - AD_STIC10_MetaG (SPAdes) (version 2) | ecosystem: Engineered > Bioreactor > Anaerobic >... | reverse complement strand
CCCCGGCTATGACCACATCACCTCAGCCATCGGCGCCGCCCAGATCGGCTGGTTCGGCACGGCCATGCTCTGCTACGTCACGCCGAAGGAACATCTCGGCCTGCCCGACCGCGACGATGTGAAAGTCGGCGTCATCACCTACAAGATCGCCGCCCACGCCGCAGACCTCGCCAAGGGCCACCCCGCCGCCAAGCTACGCGACGACGCCCTCTCCCGCGCCCGCTTCGAATTCCGCTGGGAAGACCAGTTCAACCTCTCGCTCGACCCCGAAACCGCCCAGAAATTCCACGACGCCACCCTCCCCAAGGACGCCCACAAGGTCGCCCACTTCTGCTCCATGTGCGGCCCCAAATTCTGCTCGATGAAGATCACAGCAGACGTCCGCGAGTACGCTGCGAAGCTCAACGACAAGGAGATCGGCATGGCCGACATGAGCGCGAAGTTCGCGGAGGTCGGGAAGGAGCTGTACGTCAGCGAAAGCGGCCAGAAGCGCGAGGCGATTGACTGAGTTCCGCTCTAGGAGTGAATGTGACCAGATCAACAGAGTCTTCTTGGAGTTCACTTTCTTATTTTGAAAGCCACGATTACGTCCTGCGAAGGTACAGTGATCGCCACCACCGAGTTCCGAATTCGGCACTGGTGAAGCAGATTAATTCCGGCATTCAACAAGCTAGAGAATATTTCAGCAGCGCGGAACGCTCGGCCATGAGCGTAAGGCCTCTTCTCCTCTACTATGGCGTCCTATCACTAGCGCGCGCAACCGTGCTGATCCTGGACCCCACGAAGCGAGAAGAAAACTTACGCCCCAGCCATGGTTTGGAAATCGTCGGATGGCAGACAACACTGGCTGCTGGGTTGGCATCCATCGGCGACGTCCAAGTCCGAGTTACGGATGGAACATTCAGTGAGCTTGTTCGAGCGACGCAAAACTCTGCTTGGATGCGCAACAATGTCGCTCCGTACCCGAACTTTGCCCTGAGAATGAGGGCATACCCGTTCGAAGATATGCTCCGCGATCGTCCCAGCTTCACGCTGGATGAGCTTCTTGCAAGAGAGCCGAGCCTGCTAGTCGCGTATAGGCAAGCAACTCAACGGCCGTCGGAAGTCTCACTGGGTCAGCTTTTTGTTTTGGGTGAAGCTCATTGCGACGCGTCCGTAATGCACAGTGAGGGCGTTACCCCGGAGCGAGTTCGCGCGCTCTTTGAGCTTTCAGCGAACGACAACGTCGGCTTTCGAGAGCAAGCGGTCATACTTGCTTTTCCAAACCTTTGGACTCGTCTACCCGCAATTGGCCTCTATGACCGTCTTCCCGTATGCGAGCCATATTCTGACGGGTATGAGGCAATCGTATCCAACATACAGGGCACATACAAATTGGCTCGCCAGTGCCGCCTGTTTGTCACGGCCTACTTTCTAGGGATGTTGGCCCGCTATTACCCGTCAAAATGGATGGCATTGCTCAGAAACGAAAGAGGTGACGCATTTCAACCGTTGCTGACACAGGCGATGCAAACAATTGAGTCCCGTTTTCCAGAATCCGTAGTCGATCTGCTTGCCTGAGATGCTCTGCAACAGGTTAGGTGCACTGAGCGGAGCGAAGGGACCTTACGCAGCTTCCTCTTGATGTCTGATGGTAGCAGCCCGGGCGGATAGCTCTGCAACGCGAGATACTTGCCTAGGCGAAGTTATTTCGACAATCGCGATTAAAGACCCAAGGCAGGAGTCATAGGCGTCGTCGTACTTGCTGCTTCTATGCAAGGCACGAGTCCAAAGCGCGACGAACTCCTCCATTCGCGCGATGTACGCATCAATGAGCCGAAGGTCGCCCGCGCCAAATCTGTGTTCCTCCTTCAACGAGAACACAAGAAATCGCATCCGCTCTATCAGCGGCCTTAGAGTGAATTCCTCTCTTTTTTCGCCGCGCTTCCAATCTCGGGGATAGGCTCGATGAAAGAGTTCTCGCTGAGTGGAGATGAGATCGTCTAGAAGGCGCGCTTTGATCTTCTTTCGCGATGCAGCCTTGGATGCGAGCCAGCCACCAATAAAGGTGATGAGCGTGAAACCGATCGTTCGCGCGACATCAACTCCGGGAAAACCCCTGCTATCGGGGTCCCAGAAAACTTCTGTCAGATATGCACCGACACTTTGTAAGTCGAACACAGCCACCCCCACCCCGTTAACCATGATTAACAGCAAGGCATGGGATTGGGAACACCTACTCGCGAGCGCGGTGGTGCATTTCGGCGTTACCTCAATGCACCCTACGGGCGCCAACGCTGGCGTCTCGCCCTCACCTTTGCTACACCCCGCCCCCTCAACACAGGAGGCTCCCATGACCCGCAAGCATCACGAAGACGCCCCCTCCTTTCGCGCCCCACACTCAGACAATGAGCAAGCGGCGTAAGGGCTTCCCCAGCGAGACGCACGTCAAGCGCGGGCGCCGCTTCATCAAGGGCGGCGAGATCGAACTCATCGAAAAGCTGGGCCGAAACGATCCCTGCCCCTGCGGTTCAGGACGCAGGTTTCAAGGCCTGCTGCCTGACGTCCGGCCGCTATGACGGCGCCGAGCGCAAGGACTACTTTCAGGTGAGGCGCGATCCGCGCAGCGGACGGATTGGTCCAGTGGACCAATCCGAACGACGCACGACAGGAGCGACAGCAAAGGGCAGACGCGCGCCTGCTTACTCCGCCTTGTTCCAGATCGGCGCCGTGTTGGTCACATCCGCGGCGATCTTGTCGATCGCAAAGCGGAGCTGCTCGGGCGTGACGTCGCGGTTGTCGATCGCCATGCCGATCACCAGCTGGTTCTTGGATGTCAGCCAGAACATCACCGGCTGCGTGGTCGCATTGCTTTGCAGCGCTTGAAGCGCCTGCTCCCCCGTCAGGCCGACGTCGCCCAGCGTCGCCCGCGCCCACACGAAGCGGCCGCTGCCGCTGACCTCAAGCCCGATCGGAACGTTGAAGCTCGCCGTCGTGACGCTGATTTCCAGCAGCTGCGACGGCGCCACGCCGGTATCCTTGGGCGCATAGCCCATGCCGGTCAGCATGGTCTTGAGCCCGGCATGATCCAGTGGATCGGCGATGGCGGGCATCGCCGCCGCGACCATCATGCACGCTGCAACCAGTGAACCTGTAAGACGTCCCACGACCTGCTCCCTGTGTGCCCAACGGGAGGCAGATAGCGCGCCGTCGCCGCCCCGATCAAGCGGGCAGATGCACACGCCGCCGGTCAGGACGGCGCGCATATGCGCGACCGCGCACACTCGCAGCCACGCCTCGTCCTTCGACAAGCTCAGGATGAGGCTTGGTGGTTGCTGCCCAATAGGCCTCATGGTGAGCCTGTCGAACCACGAGGCCGTGCTCCGTGATGCCAGAGTTGGGGGAAGCCGCTGTTTCAATTCCGTAGGAAGCTCAAAAAACCTCGCGCGCGTTTTCAACGCGATGCCGCCGCGAATTGTGGGATGGGGAGTTTCTGAATCAGCAGGGGCCGCGGCCCGCTTACAGTCAGACGCATGGATTGGCTCTGGATAATCCTGCGAGCCCTCTTCCCCCGCGATCCCATTCGCCAGGGCGCCGAGGCCATACGCCAGCGCGTCGTCCAGCTCATGAACATCGCGAACGCCGACAACTGGCTGCAGGAGCTCCTGACCGACCCCGCCATCCGTCTCCAGATCGAACTCATCATCCTCGACGCCGAGGACACGCTCCGTCTCTGGATCGCCATGCGCGGCTGCCAGATCGCAGGCGTCCGCCTGGGCGTCCCGCACGAACGCGCGATCCCGAACCTCACACGCGCCAAAGACCTCCCCGAACTCCTCGCCCGCATCTACGAGCTGCTGGAAGCCTGCGAGAAGATGGAGCAACGCGCACAAGCGCACGCTGACAGGCTCAAGCGCCTGCGCGACGCCGATCCCCTCGCGGCTCATGGTTCGCCAGATACCTGGAATGGCGCATGGCTTCGCCATGCTGCGCAACATGAGGCCGTGCCCACCTCTCTCGCCTCCACACTCGTGCGAGGCCCCCCACACTCGATTGCAGGAGCGAACCCGTAACGCACCTCGCAGGTTCCACCTGCGAGAACGCGAACCCGTGCCCGAAACGCACGGCCGCCTCAACCCGCCCCTCCATCGCCTCGGGAACAAAGCCACAAGGCCCCGCCCGACCCGATGCAGACCTCACTTCAGACGACTACCTCCCAGGCCTTGCCTGCGAGACAGCGCCCCTGCACCCACCTTGTCCCCCGGCCTCAACGCGCCCTAACCTCGGCGCATGACCTCCCGCTTCTTCCGCCGCGCCATCTCATGGGACGACTACCGCGCCGCGATCGATCTCGTGCCTCCGCCCCACGTCGATGCGCCGGAAGCTGAATACAACATCGCGCCAGGCAGCTTTGCCCCCATCCTGCGCCGGGCGCCTGAAGGCGAATACGCCCCGCGCCACGCCATCCAGGTCGCCCCCGCCTTCTGGGGCCTCGTGCCGGTGTGGTGGAAACAGCCTTTGTCGCAAAAGAAGTTCGCCACCTTCAACGCCCGCGCCGCCGACATCGAAAGCAGCAACACCTTCTCCGGCGCCTTCCGGCAAGGCCGCTGCCTCATCCCCGCCTCGGGCTTCTATGCCTGGAGCAGCGGCACGCCCTTCGCCTTCGCGCTCACATCAGGCGCATGGTTCTGCTTCGCCGGCCTGTGGAGCCGCGCGATGATCGACGGCTCCGAATTCGACACCTTCGCCATCATCACCTGCGAGCCCAACCTCGCCGTCGCCGGCCTCGCCAACTCAATGCCCGTGATCCTCTCGCCGCAGCATTACACACGCTGGCTCGACACAATGGACCGCGATCCCCACGCCCTGCTGAAGCCCTGCCCGTCAGACAGCTTGCGCGCCTGGCCCGCGAATCCCGCAGTGGGCAATGTCCGGAATCAAGGCGAGGCCCTGCTCGGAGAATGAGCCGGGCCTCGCAAGTTTCGGGGTAGGCGCCTAGAACTTCTTCTCGAAAGACAGCGTGATGTTGCGCGGCCGCGCGTAGATGATCTCCGCATACCCCGACGCGGTGGTCATCGATGAGTTGCCCATCACCGGATAAAGCTCGTCCGTCGCATTGAACACCGACAGCCGCGCCTTCCATCCGCCCGCGTCATCCATCAGCGTGATGTTGGCGTTGACCGTCGTCACCGCGTCCCTCTGCGCCACCTCCACCGAATTGGCGGCGTCGAAGAAGTACGGCGTCGTGTAGTTCACATCCACACGCGGCGTCAGCGTGAGCCCGCCGAGGCGGAAGTCATAGCCAATGCCAAGGCTGGCCGAGGTATCCGGCGTGAACGGCAGGCTGTTGTTCGGCCCCACCGTCGCCGTCGTGCCCGGCACCGTCGTGATGCTATCGATAGAATTCTCCAGCACCCCCAGCGTCGCATCGATCACCAGATCGTCGAGATCTGCCGACACCTCAAGTTCCGCACCCGAAATCGTCGCCGTGCCCGCATTGAACAGCAGCGGCACAACCCCAAGCCGGTAGGTCAGCTGGATGTCCTCATAGGCCGTGTCGAACAGCGCAAGATTGACCCGCAGCCACGGCGCAGGCGTCACCTTGGCGCCGATCTCCCACGTCTCGGCCGTCTCCTCGTCGAACCCGATCGGCTCGAAATTCGGCGGGGCTGCGTTGTAACGCTGGTTGAACCCGCCGCCCTTGAAGCCCTGCGCATAGGACAGGTAGGTCATGAAGTCCGGCGAGAAGCGGTATTTGATGTTGGCCGATCCGATCGTCGAATCGAAATCGCGCTCGAACAGGTCCGGCCGCACGAACAGAGGCGGCGTCGTGGTCGGCAGCGGGTTCGGGTCCGGCGCCGTACGCGGGTTCACGTTCAGCAGGATGCCCTGGAAGCCCTTCGTCTCGTCCGACTTTCGCAGCCCCGCCGACACGCTCAGCGCATCGGTGATGTCCCACGACCATTCGGTGAAGAACGCCATGCTCTCGGTATCGAGGTTGACGAACTGCAGGTCGCGCGATCCCGGCCCGCCCGCCGCAACCGCCGGCGGCGGCGCAGCAAGATCGACACGAACCTCGTCGAACGAGCTTTCGTCAAAGTAGTATGCGCCCACCACACCCTGCACGGCGCCGAAATCGAGCCCGGCGCGGAATTCCTGGCTGAACTGGTCGCTCTCGCTGGCATACTGCGTGTGCAGGATCAGCAGCGGCGTGTTGTCGGCATCGCGCGCCCCGCTCCACTCCAGCTTCCGCTGCGCTGTGATCGAGGTCAGCGTCAACCAGTCGTTCAGGTCCCAGTTTGCAGAGAGCGAGCCGCCATAGTTGGTCAGCGTCGAATAGGCCTCGGCCGTGCCGCCATTGGTGAACGGCCCCTCATACTGCAGGTCGTTGCCACAGCGCGGATCGTCCAGGTTCGCCGGCACGAAGGGCGGCGGGAATGTCGCGCCCGGGCACCCTGCCCCACGGCTGGCCGCCGCGACGAACGCCGCCGACTCGTTGATTGTCTGGAACACGAATGGCGAGCCGTTCTCGTCCTCACTTGCATAGTCGGCGCGCGCCACTATCTCCAGCGTGTCCATGGGGTTCCACACCAGCGAACCCTGTGCGCTCCACGTGTCTTCATTGCCGAGATCGACGCCATCGAACAGGCGCGTCACATATCCATCCCGCTGCCGCACGCCAGCCGAAACGCGCGCCGCCAACTGGTCGCTGAAGGGCAGGTCGACCGCGACGAAGCCTTCATACAAGTTATCCTCGCCAATGCCGACGCGCACCACGCCACCGTACTCATTGCCCGGCCGCGTCGTCGACATCAGCACGGCGCCGCCGATCGTGTTGCGGCCGAACAGCGTACCCTGCGGTCCACGCAGAACCTGAACACCCTCAATATCGCGGAAGTCCATCGCGCCGCCCACCGAGCGGCCCATATAGACGTCGTCGATGTAGATGCCGACGCCGGGATCGACCGCCGCCGTTGCATCGATCTGACCGATACCACGGATGAAGACCTGTGCCGCGGAGTTGTTGCCCGTAAGGTTGCCGTAGGAGGTGAACTGCAGGTTCGGCGTCGCACGATCGAGATCCTCGGTGCTGGTCAGCTGCAAGCGATCCAGCGTTTCGGCATCGAACGCGGTTACCGCGACGGGCGTATCCTGCAGATCTTCCTCGCGCCGTCGCGCCGTTACGACGACGCGGTCATCCGATCCATCTTCAGTTGCTTCCGGGGTTTGCTGTGCGATCGCCATCGGCGCCATCGCGGTCGTACCCATCAATGCAGATACAAGGCAGGCATACTTCAGATAGCGCATCGTCGACCTCCCAAAGTTTCTTATGCGGTATAATTATACCTCAGAACTGTGCGTCGCAACGACGCGTTTTCATGCAAGCGCTTTCATCAATTGACGCGCGCGTCGCCGTCTCTCGCGCGCAACACATCGCTGATGTCTGAGGGTTCAAGCGATGAAGCCGTCGCGAACGAAAAGCGCGTCGCCTTCCGCATGGGCGCGCGCGGTTCGCGTGTTGCTTCCGCTGCGTTATTGGCAGGCGCGCACTCGCGTGCAGCGCGACATACGCACTCTTCGAAAAAATTTACGCACCACGTCGCGTTACGCGCGACCGCGCGCGCATCACGGCGCTAGCTGCGCGTGGCGTTCCAGTTGAACAGGAAGTCGCGATGCTCGGCCCACGTCTGTCCCTCGATGCGCTCGCCGACGCGGCACGCTGCCGAGTGATACGGTCCCGCGCCATCTGTCGTGCGGAAGCTCACGCAGGTGCGACCGCGATCCGTCTTCCAGCGACCCGCCAGGATCTCGCTGTCGTAGAACAAACCCGTCACCGTGCCGTCGGCGTTGAGCTGCAGTTCCATTGTCTTCGTGTATGGCTCGTCGGGCGTGGTCGAGAGATCAACCGTCCACCGCCCATCCAGCCCGCCGGGCATCTGCGCCGTCCCCGGCACGCTGGCGCAACCCGCCAAGACAAACGCGCCCACAATCACCAGGCCCCGCATGACGTCCCTCTTCCTGTTGTCCAAACAGATTGTACGCGACCGCAGCGCGCTCAGATTTTCTCCTCGGAACCAGAACAGATGTTCATCGAAGTGAGCTTCCCCCGAGTCAGAACGTCGCAGGCGGCCTGCCTGACTGTATCGTAATGCCTCGTGGCGCGGTTTTCGCCGCATTCTCTGCGTTCATGAAGATGAGGTCGCGCAGATTCGCGACGCAGCAGAGGCCAGCGTATAGTCATGTCGTATCAGGAATGCGCCCGCTCGCTCCGCAATGAAGGCAAGGTCCGCATCAACGCTGGTCACTTCTCGATCGAGGAACTCGAAGCCGCTGCCGCCCTCGCCGCCAAGGAACATGCCAGCCTGATCATCGACAATCTCAAGGCCTGCTCGTGCGCCGACATCGCGCGCATCAACGCCGCCGGTGGCCGCCAGGTCTCCTTCGCGGACATCCACCTGATCTGATCCACGCGACTCGAGCGTCCTGATGCTCGTTCGGCTTGACATGATAGTTTCCAATTTGTAGAACTATTGTGACTTCTGGAAACATCAGGATTTCGCTATGGCCGAGCCGTCAGTCACACCAGCCCTGTGCTACCAGAACCCTCGCGCCGCGCTGGACTTCCTCCGCAAAGCCTTCGGCTTTGAGCTCGACATGCTTATCGAGGATGAGGCCGGCAATCTCGCACACAGTCAGATGATCTATGGCGACGGCCGCGTCATGGTCGGCAATGAATGGAGCGCCGATCACAAGTCGCCCAAATCGATCGGCCTCAAGTGTACGCAGAGCGTGCATGTCGCCGTCATCGGCGACATCGATGCGCATTGCGAGACGGCCCGGGCGGCCGGGGCGGAAATCATCGCCGAGCCCGAAACCCAGTTCTATGGCGACCGCACCTATCGCGCCCGCGATCCCGAAGGCCACATCTGGACATTCTCGCAGACGGTTGAAGTGTTGACGCCTTCCGAGTGGGACAAGAAAGCGCCCGGCCTGAAAACGTGGGCGCGCGAGAAGCCGGGTTCATGACGCCTGCAGCCTTCAGCAAGCTTGCGCTCGGCATGCCCGATGCTGTCGCATCCGAGCATTTCGGAACTCCCGACTATCGTGTTGGCGGCAAAATCTTCGCGACTGCCGGGCGCGTCGATGGCCGCGCGGTGCTCAAGCTCACCCCGGATCAGCAGGCCATGCTGTGCGACGCGGAGCCCGCGATGTTTGAGCCGATTCCGGGCGGATGGGGCCGCAAGGGCTGGACCAACGTGATCCTCTCCAAGGTCGACGTGAAGACGGCGAAGAGTGCGCTCTGGATGGCGTGGCGCAACACCGCGCCGAAGAAACTGCTCAAGGCGCACGAAGCATGAATGCGCGCCGCAAGCCCGATGTCGATGTCCTGTTCGCCGCTCTCGCCGACCCGGCGCGGCGCCGCGCGGTGGAAATCCTTGGCCAGGGGCCACAGCGCGCAGGCGATCTCGCCGCCCGCCTCGGCCTCGCCCCGCCCGCCATGAGCCGCCATCTGAAAGAGTTGAAAGCCGCCGGCCTCGTGGTCGATCATCATCCCGAGGGCGATGCCCGCGTTCGCGTCTACGCACTCAACAGCCCGCGGCTCGCCGAACTCAAGGAGTGGCTCGCGCGCGCCGAGGAGGGATGGACACAGCAACTCGGCGCCTTCGCGGCGCATGTCCGCAAGCGGACAGCGCGATGACATCCCGCGTCGTCGTCTCCCTGCGCGTACCGTGTTCGCCCATCCAGGCGTTCGACATCTTCACGCAGGAGATCGACGCATGGTGGGCCGACACGCCCACCTTCCGCTTCACCCCGCGCAGCCCTGGCCAACTCGCCTTCGAGGCGCCGGCCGGCGACGCCCCCGGCCGCCTCGTCGAACGCCTGCCCAACGGCAAGGTGTTCGAGGTTGGCCCGGTACGAGACTGGCGCCCCGGCGAACGGCTGGTGGTGGGCTGGCGGCAGGCTACGTTCGGGCCGGATCAAGTCACCGAGGTCGAAGTCCGCTTCGAGCCCGTAGGCGATGAAACACGCGTCACCGTCGAACACCGAGGCTGGGACAGCGTCCCACAAGAACACGTCGCGCGGCACGGGTTTCCCCTCATCCGCACGAACCAGCTTCAGGGCGAACAATGGCGCGCGGGCCTCCAGAGCCTCAGGCGGCGCGTATCAACCATTCGGGAAGCCAGCCATGATTGACTGGTCACGCCCGCCCGCGTATCCGCGCTGGGTCCAGACTGGAGCCGGACATGTCCGCTGCTAACGCAACGCTGAACGCTCCGCCGGTCCGCAAGCCTGGCAAGAACGCCTTCTTCTTCATCATCGTGACCGTGTTCATCGACATGATGGCGTTCGCCGTCATCATGCCCTCGATGCCCTATCTCGTGGCCGAACTGCTGAACGGCAAGGATGCCGTTCTGCAGGCCAAGGCGATGGCGGCCGCGGGAAATCTCAAGCCGCTCGAGACAATGTTGTCGGATGCAGCCCCTTGGGGCGGCTACATCACCACGGTCTATGCCGTGATGAACTTCCTTGTCGCTCCCATTCTTGGCGGGCTGTCGGACAGGTTCGGCCGGCGGCCGATCCTGCTGGTGTCGATGGGCATGCTGGCGATCGACTTCGTGATCATGGGCATGGCGCACACCGTCTGGCTGCTCTTCCTCGGTCGCATCCTGTCAGGCATTTCTGGCGCGACGCATTCGACAGCCGCGGCCTACATCGCTGACGTCACCGAGCCCAAGGCGCGGGGCCAGGCGTTCGGCATGCTGGGCATGGCGTTTGGTCTTGGCTTTATCCTCGGGCCGGCCATAGGCGGCTATCTTGGCCAGTTCGATCCGCGCCTGCCCTTCTTCGCCTCGGCCGCGCTGGCTGCGATCAACTTCTGCTACGGCCTGTTCGTCCTGCCGGAATCGCTGGCGCACGAGCATCGCCGCCGGTTCGACTGGAAACGCGCCAACGCCTTCGGCACGTTCAAACACCTGATGCAGGTGCCCTACCTCGCCTGGTTCATGCTGGCGCTGGGACTCTTCAACGTTGCGCACTGGGTCTATCCCGCGACGTTCAACTATTTCGCCGGTGTCGCCTTCGGCTGGAATGAAGGGATGATCGGGCTCGCGCTCGTGGCCGTCGGGGTCGGTTCCGCCATCGTTCAGGGCGGGCTCACAGGCCCGCTGATCAAGCGCTTTGGCCCCACGCGCATGGCTGTGTTCGGCTTCGTGATCTGCGCGATTACGTTTGCCGCCTATTCCATGGCGACGGAGGGCTGGATGATGTTCGTGATCATTCCATTCGGCGCCCTCGCCGGCGTGCTCGGCCCGTCGATCAACCAGATCATGTCGGTGCGCACGCCAAGGAATGCGCAGGGCGAACTTCAGGGCGCAATCGCGAGCGTGCAGTCGCTGACCAACATCTTCGCGCCGCTCATGCTGACGCAGGTGTTCCACTACTACACCTCGCCAGCGGCGCCGATTTACTTCCCCGGCGCAGCGTTTGCGCTCGCCGCCTTCGTCTGCACTATCTCGCTGATCCCGCTGATGCGCGGCCTCAAGATAGCACCGAAGCTCGAAGAACAGCCGCCAGATCCGGTTGGCGAGATACCGCCGGAAGATGCGCCCGCCGCCACGCCGGCTGCTCAGACGGCCTGACATGACCGCTGCGCGCCCAGCCCTGTTCCTTGATCGCGATGGCGTCATCAACGTCGACCGGAACTACATCTACCGCGTCGAGGACTTCGCCTGGATCGAAGGCGCGCAGGATGTGATCCGCCGCTTCAACGACATGGGCTGGTGGGTGTTCGTGGTCACCAACCAGTCCGGCATCGCGCGCGGCCTCTACACCGAAGAGCAGATGCAGGCGCTGCACGACTGGATGGGGGAAGAGCTTGCGAAATCCGGCGCACGGATCGACCGCATCTATCACTGCCCCTTCCACGAGGACGGGACCATTGCGCGCTACACGAAGGACAGTTTCGACCGCAAGCCCAAGCCCGGCATGCTGATCCGCGCGATGACGGATTTCCCGGTTATCAAGGAGCGCTCCTTCATGATCGGCGACAAGCAAGCCGACATAGAAGCTGCCTCCGCCGCAGGCGTGCGAGGCTTCCTGTTCTCCGGCGGCAATCTCGCCAGCTTCACCGACTGGGTCCTCGCCGACATGGGCGAGGGCCGCTGAGTCTTACTGGCGCTGTTCAGGCGCCGGTGGCGGCGGCATCACCTGCGGCTGGATCAGGTCGGGATCGGCCGGAACAGGGGCTTGCGCTGGCGGAGCGGCCTGAGGCGTCACCGCGTTCGGCGCGGCATTCGGCGCGCGATATTCGATGGCGCCCGACGGCGTCTGCACCGGCGTCGTCACCGGCTCGCAATTGAGCGAGCTGCGACGATCGATCGCCTGCTGCTGCAGGCCCTGCGCGACCGCGTTGCCTTCCTGCGGCTTCAGCATCACGGCGTCCTGCGTCGCCACGATGTCGTAGATTGCGCCATCGCCCAAGGGCTGGCCGCTCAGCGTGTTGTGCGCAACTTCGCGCGCGGCGGCGAACTTCCACGCTTCGGCGATCGACGACAGCAGGCTGTCATTGGCCGGATTGTCGATGGTCTCGACGCGCGGATTGTAGGTGTTGGTGCAGTTGGCGTTGAAATAGCCGCCGCGCACCGTCTCGGCGCGGAACACCGCGTCCATGCCCACAACGTTCGCCCACGGCTTGAACGTGATGATCGGGCCGCCGACGAAAATCTCTTCACCGGTCACCTGGTAGTCGACCGGCTGGCCGCGCGGCTTGCCATCGTCCATCAGGTCGATGCTGGCGACCCAGTCATGCTCGGTCGCGCCCTTCTTGATGGTGACGGTGCCGACCGCCCATTCCTTGGAGAGCTGGGCGTAGGTCTGCAGGTTGAGGCCTACCAGGCCGATGATCGCCGCGCCTGCCAGCGTGAGCCCGCCGAACAGCACGCGCATGATGCCGCCGCCGAGCTGCGCCTTGAATACCCGGGCGACCCCGCCCACGAGCATGAGCACGCCGACAAGACCAACGAATGCCGGAAGCAGCCACCAGATAGCCATACGCTGTCACCTTCGCCCAATTCGGGGACGCGCCTCTTATGGGCGCGCCTGACCCAGACCCAACGGCTGTTTACCAAAAGGCGCAAGGCCTGCCCACCCACAAGGTGCGCTGCGGGGGCTGTCAGCTGAGTCTTGCCTAAAGTTCAGAATACGCGGGGGCGGTCCTGCCGTTCGAGGTGTAGGCCGCACTCTTCCTTCTTGAAGCCCACCCAGCGACCTGACCTGACGTCATTCGGGTCAATCGGGCGCACGGTGCAGGGCCAGCAGCCGATGGAGGGATAGCCGTCAGCCACCAGCGGATGGCGCGGCAGGTCGCGGTCCACGAAGTATTGCTGGATGTCCTCCGCACCCCACTCGATCAGGGGGTTGATCTTGTAGCGGCCTTCCGAGAACTCGACGACTGGCAGGCGAACCCGCCCGCCGCCATGGAACCGCTTGCGGCCAGTGATCCAGGCATCGAACCCTTCCAGCGCCGGGGCCAGCGGACGCACCATGCGCACTTCGCAGCAAGCGTCCGGATCGGTCTTGTTGAGCACGCCCTTCGGATCGACCGCCTTCACCTCTTCCTTGATGGGATGCGAGGTGCGGATGTCGGTGAGGCCCAGCTTCGCCGCCAGCGTGTCGCGATACTGAAGGGTCTGGTGGAAGTGCATACCGGTGTCGATGAAGACGATCGGCATCTCGGGATCGACCTCCGAGATAAGGCCAAGCATCGCTGCGCTCTCGGCGCCGAAGGAGGAAACATAGGTCAACCGCCGGCCGAACTCGCGCAGGGCGACGCGAATGATTTCCTGCGCAGGCTTGCCGCGCAGTTCCTCGTTGAGGCGCGCGGCCTTCTCCTCAGGTGTCTCGATCGTCGTCGCGAGGGCGTTCATTCGGCTGCCTTGGACTGGCGCGCGCGCTGGCGCTTCACGAAGATGGTGTCGCTGGTGTCCGCGGCGGACTGGTAGAACTCTGACAACTCATGTGCGGAAAACTCGTAGACGCCTTCCGCATCGGCTTCGTCGATGATCATGGCGTCGAAACCGGAACGGATCATCAGGCGCAGCTGGTCGCGCAGCACCTGTCCCGTGGCGCGGATTTCGCCCTTGTAGCCATGGCGACGGCGCAGCAGCTGGGATTGCGACAGGGCGCGGCCGTCGGTGTATTTGGGAAACTGCAGTTCCACGAGATGGATCTGATCGAGAAACGGCGACAACAGCGCCGGATCGTCGGAGTTAAGCAACCGGACACCGATCGAGTGGTTGCGGGCCAGCAACTGATCGTGCTCCGAGAGAAAGCGCCCCAGAGAGACGATAACGCAGCCACCCGGTGACAGCTCGTGGCCATCCTCGACGAACGCCCAGACGTCGTCGATGACCTTTCCGTCCTTAAGCAGCGGCATAGAGCGCCTCCTTGAACGGCGCCTGGCCAACGCGAGACATCGTGTCGATGAACTTCTCACCCCCGTCGCGACGCAGCGAAAGATACGTATCGATCACGCGGCGAATGGCAGGGGCGACTTCTTCGTGCTTGAGGCCGGGCCCTTGAATCGTGGCGATCGTCGCCTTCTCGTCCGCACGTCCGCCGAAGAGGACCTGGTAGAATTCCTCGCCCTTCTTGTCGACGCCAAGAATGCCGATGTGGCCCACATGGTGGTGGCCGCAGGCATTGATGCAGCCCGACACGTTCACATGCAGCGTACCGACTTCGTCCTCGAATTCAGGATCGGCAAACACCGCTTGGATTTCATTGGCGACCGAGATCGAGCGCGCGTTGGAGAGGTTGCAGTAGTCGAGCCCCGGGCACGCGATGATGTCCGAGCCGAGTCCGGCGTTTGAGGCATGCAGCCCGGCCGCCTTCAGCGCGGCATAGACCGCCGGCACATCATCCAGCTTCACATGCGGCAGGACGACATCCTGCTCATGCGCCACGCGGATATCGTCGACGCCGTAGCGCTCGCCGATGTCGGCCATCGCGCGCATTTGGTCGGAGGTGGCGTCCCCCGGCGCTTCGCCCTGCTGCTTCAGCGCGATGTGAACCGACGTGTAGCCCGGAGCGCGATGCGTCCGCAGGTTGTTCTTCGCCCAGCGCGCATGCTCGCGGCTTTCAGCTTTGAAGGCTTCGAACGCGGCCGAGGTTGCGGGCAGCGTCTCGAACTTCGGCGGCGCGAAATAGGCAGTGATGCGATCAATCTCTTCCTGCGGCAGGACCACCTTCTCCCAGGTGTTCTGGGCCGCGAATTCTTCCTCGACCTCGCGGCGGTATTCCTCAAGCCCAAGCTCGCTCACCAGAATCTTGATGCGCGCCTTGTATTTGTTGTCCCGGCGGCCATGGCGGTTGTAGACGCGCATGTTGGCTTCGAGATAGCTGAGCAGGTCTTCCTTCGCGACCCACTCGCGCACGGTGGGGCCAACGAACGGCGTGCGACCAAGGCCGCCGCCGACGATGAATTCGAAGCCGACATTACCCTCGGCGTTCTTCTTCATGTGCAGGCCGATATCGTGCACGCGTACCGCAGCGCGATCCGTCTCGCCCGCCGTCACCGCGATCTTGAACTTGCGCGGCAGGGACGAGAATTCCGGATGGAAGGTCGACCATTGACGGATGATCTCGCACCAGGTGCGCGGATCCTCGATCTCGTCGAGATTTGCGCCGGCGAGATGATCAGACGTCACGTTGCGGATGCAGTTGCCGCTCGTCTGGATGGCATGCATCTCGACGTCGGCCAGCACGTCCAGCACGTCCGGCATGTCGGCCAGTTTGATCCAGTTGTACTGCACGTTCTGGCGCGTCGTGAAATGCGCGTAGCCCTTGTCATAGACGTCCGCGACCATGGCGAGCTGGCGCATTTTCTTGGCGTTCAGCTGGCCATACGGGATGGCTACACGCAGCATATAGGCATGCAGCTGGAGATAGACGCCGTTCTGCAGGCGCAGCGGCTTGAAATGTTCTTCTTTGAGCTCGCCCTTGAGACGACGCTCCACCTGGCCGCGGAACTGCTTTGCGCGCTCCCGGACCAGCGTGTCATCGAATTCGTCGTAACGGTACATTACGCAGCCTTCTTCGCGTGCTCGATGCCGAGGTCTGTCTCGACCCGCGCGATCCAGCGCTGCACGTTCGGGAATTCGGAAAGGTCAAACCCGCCCTCGTCCGCCACGCGCGTGTAGGCGACCAGCGCGATGTCTGCGAGCGTGAGGCTCTCGCCTACGAAATAGTCCGAGAAGGTGAGCTGCAATTCCATGACGCCGAGCGCACGACGGCCGCGCGCGAGAAGCTGGGGATCAAGCTCCTCGTCCGTCATGTTCATGAACTTCTTCCGGAAGCGGCGCACGGCGATGTAGGGCTCATGGCTGTACTGCTCCCAGAACAGCCAGCTCATCATCTTCGCCTTCTCGAACGGATCGGCGGGGATCAATTCACTGCCGCCGCCGATCTCGGCGAGGTAGAGGATGATGGCGTTCGACTGCGGCAGGATGCGGCCATCCGGCAGGCGCATCACCGGCACCTGGCCCGAGGGGTTCATCGTCATGAATGCGTCGGAGCGCGTGCCGCCCTCGACGACACTGATCTCGACCCAGTCATGCTCGATACCGAGATATTCAGCCGTCCACTTGGTCTTCAGGCAGTTGCCCGAGATGGAATCGCCATAGAGCGTCAGCTTCGTGATCGGACGATTTGGCATCAGTTATTCCCCGCCTGCTTGCCGAACATCGGATGATTTGTCGGCCCACGTGCGCGGATGGTTTCGCGGATTGTCTCGCGGCCTGCAACCTTTCCGTCGGGGGTCACCTGCATGAAGTAGGGATCAGAGACGCGCGTCTGGTCCTTGGCCGCCCAGGCAAGAATGTCGTTGGCTTCGATGCCCGTGAGGACTTCGGCGTCGGCAAGGTCTTCAGACCAGTTGCGGTCCTTCGTCAGATAGACGACGCGGCCGGTGGCCGAGAGCCACGCGGTGACAACTTTGGGAATATCCGGGCCGAGCTTGGGACGTTCTGAGCTCACGTGAACATTCTCCACAGATCGGAGAGGCTGGGCTTGGCCTTGCTCTCCTTTGTCTCGCCGCGCCTGGACGCTTCAGCCTGTGGCGCATCCTTCGCGAGCGTCACGACTTCGCCGATGACCAGAAGCGCCGGACCATTGATACCAGCCGATTGTATCAGCTCAGCGGCGCGATCGAGCGAACCGAACACCGCGATCTCGTTTGCCCGCGTCGCGTTCTCGACGATGGCGACTGGCGTTGAGGGCGCACGCCCGGAGGCGATCAGGCGCGCGGCGATCATCCCCGCTGTGCCAACGCCCATGAACACAACGACCGTCTGATTGGGACGCGCCAGGGCCGCCCAGTCGAGATCGGGCTCCTTGCCCAACGCGGCATGGCCCGTCACGAACGTGACCGACTGAGCGACATCGCGATGCGTCAGCGGGACCTGCATTGAGGCTGCTGCGCCCAACGCGGAGGAAATGCCCGGCACAACTTCGACCGTGACACCTGCCTCCCGCATCGCTTCAACTTCCTCGCCACCGCGACCGAAGATGAAGGGATCACCGCCCTTGAGGCGCACGACGCGTTTGCCCGCGTGAGCGGCCTCGATCATGCGCCGATGGATTTCGTCCTGCGGGACCGAATGCTCGCCCTTGGACTTGCCGACATAGACGGTCTCCGCCGAGGCTGGGATCAGGTCCATCACGCCCTTGCCCACCAGCCGGTCAGCGAACACCACGTCTGCGGCCGCAATCTCGCGAGCGGCGCGAACCGTCAGCAGGTCCGGATCGCCCGGGCCCGCGCCAACGAGGACGACATGTCCCCATTGAGAATTTTTCGTGGGTCCGGACGGGCCGGCCATCTGTTCGCCCTTTAGTTTTTCTTACGCGCGCGCATATAACACGCTACGCCCGGATTGGTCCCAGGCGCTTGTCCTCATGTCGGCAAATGGCCGGATACAGGGTTTAGCGCAATGGACCATTCCTAAGCCCAAGCATTAGTCGCCCTTACCACCAGAAACCCCGGAAAAATCGCAGGAAATGGCACAGGAAGACCGCCTCCCAGCCCTCAACGCCCTGCGCGCCTTCGAGGCGGCGGCGCGGCATCTGTCGTTCACGCGGGCGGCGGAGGAGCTGAACGTGACCCCGGGGGCGATTTCCCAGCAGATCCGCCAGCTTGAGGAGTTTGCCGGAGCCCCCCTGTTCCGGCGGACCGGACGGCAGGTCCTGCTGACGGATGCGGGCCAGGCGGCCCTGCCGCTGCTGACCAACGCGTTCGAAATGATGGCCGAGGCGGTCCACCACATGCGGGCCCCGGCCCGGCGCGACCGGCTGATGGTGTCTTCGGCCCCTTCGTTCGCCGCCAAATGGCTGGCGCCGAGGCTGGAGAAATTCCAGGGGCTGAACCCGGAAGCAGAGGTGTGGGTTTCAGCCGACCTCGCCATGACCGACTTCAACCATTCGGACATCGATCTCGCCCTACGCTATGGCAAGGGCACGTATGAAGGCCTGCGCGCCGAGAAGATCATGTCGGAATCGGTGTTGCCCGTGTGCTCGCCCGACCTGATGAGCGGGCCGCATCCGCTGCGCTCGCCCGCCGACCTTGTCCATCACGTGCTGCTGCACGACGAGAGCCCGGAAAACGATCCTTCCCGGCCCGACTGGAATTCGTGGCTGAAGGCGCGCGGCGTCACCACCGTCGATGGGAATCGTGGGCCGCGCCTGACGCAATCCTCGCTGGTGGTCGAAGCGGCGGCCGCCGGGCGCGGCGTGGCGTTAGCGAAGTTCGCAATCGCTTCAGGAGACCTTCAGCGTGGCCGGCTCATCGCCCCGTTTGCGGATGGCGCCAGTGACATCGATTTCGCCTACTGGATCGTCTACCCGAAATGGCGCACGCCCTCCAAGCTCGCGCGCACCTTCATGGCCTGGCTGAAATCCGAAGCACAGGCCGGAGAAGTGACGGGGGTCTGATGCGCGGAGCGCCGGTCGCAAAGTCTGTCGATGAATGGCTGAAGCGGCTTGCGCCCGAGCAGCGTGCGGCGCTGGAAAAGCTGCGCGCACAGATCCTGGCTGCAGCCCCCGGCGCTGAAGAGACGATCTCCTACGGCATGCCCACTTTCAACCTGCACGGCCATCTCGTCGCCTTTGGCGCCTTCAAGAACCATCTCAGTTTCTTCCCCATGAGTTCCGCGCTCCTGAAGACCCTGCCCGACGCAGCACCCTTCGCCTCGTCCACCGGCACCATGCAGTTCCAGCCCGGCAAACCGATCCCTGCTGCCCTGATAAGGAAGATCGTCAAGGCGCGCATCGCTCAGAACGTCGAAGTCGCCAGCGAACGCGCAGCGGCCAAGAAGGCAAAGGCAGCAAGGCCGCGCGCGAAGAAGTAGCTACAACTGCAGCAGGTTGGCCGGTGCGATACCGATCAGCGCCGCGCCAAGAAGGTTGGTGAGCGTGCCCGCCACCATCGCCTTGAGGCCGAGGTCGGCGAAATCGTCGCGCCGTTCCGGGCACATGGCGGAGAGGCCGCCGATCATGATCGCGGCCGAGCCGAAATTGGCGAAGCCGCACAGGGCGTAGATCATCATCATCCGCGTTCGCGGTTCGATCGCCTCGGCGCTGATCTGCGACAGGTTGAGGTACGCCAGCAATTCGTTGAGCGCGGTTTTCGTTCCCATGAGTTCGCCCGCCGGCATCGCGTCCTGCCACGGAATGCCCAGCATCCACATGACGGGCGAGAATATCCAGCCGAAGATACGGCCGACCGTGACATCGGCGCCGTTCACATCCGGCAACGCGCCCAGCATCATGTTGACCAGGGCGACCAGCGCCACGGCGCCCAGCAGCATCGCGACAACGGCGATCAACATGTTGACGCCGTCCTGAATGCCGCGCGCGAATGCGTCCATCGTTGTGCGATAGAGGCGCGGAGCCTTTTCCACTGAATCCGAATGATCCTCGACGCCGACCGGCATCATGATGCGCGCAATTGCCAACGAGCCGGGCGCGGCCATGAAGGACGCGACGAGGATATGGCCGGCGGCGCCGGGCGCTGTCGTAGCCAGGAAGGAAGCATAGAGCGCCATCACGGTTCCGGCGACGGTGGCCATGCCGGTGGTCATGATCGCGAACAGGTCGGCGCGGGACATTTTCGCCAGATAGGGCCGTACGATCAGCGGTGCCTCGACCATGCCGAGGAAGATGTTGGCGGCCGTGGAAAGGCCCAGCGGCCCGCTGATCCCCATCGTCTTGCGCAGCAGGAAGCCAACGCCCCGGCAGACGCGCTCGAGTATGCCCCAGCGCCAGAGCAACGCTGAAATCGCCGAGACCACGATGATCAGCGGGAGAATGCCGAAGGCGAGGATCGTGTTGTTCTGCGGCTGGGTCACGTCGAACGGCGCGGCCCCGCCCGCCAAATAGCCGAACACGAAGCGCGAACCTTCCAGCGTCGCCGCCTGTAGCGCGAAAAGGCCTGCAGACACCCCGCCGAGCGCGGTGCGCAGGGGCGGCAGGAACAGCATGGACGCCGCGATCACAACCTCGATCACAAGCGCGATTGCGGCGATGCGCCAGGGGAACTGCTTGCGATTGCTCGACAGGGCCCAGGCGAGGGCCAGCACGAACACGACGCCGAACAGGCTGCGCAGGTTGTCGAGTGTAAACATCATGGCCTTCCCCTGCCCGCCCCACCGGGCCCAGCGCAAGACGTATCCGACCGGGAAAGTTTCGGCACGTGGCGCCGGCGCGGCTGCAGTCGAAGCATGACAGTGGCGCCCAGCAGGCGGTCGGTGCGCCTATCTCGATGCATGAGGGCAAGGTCGCCCTTGCCAGCACCGCGCAAACATGCTGGCCACAGGGCATGAAGGGCATGCTTTCCATCGATCCCGAGTTTGGCGTTTTCCGGCAGGATGCGCTGGATGATCTGGATATGTTTTTCCAGACGCACGGCTTTGCGATCCTGCGCGGGCTTTATTCGTCGAAAGAGCTCGCAGCGATGCTGGACGAATGCGCCGCCGCACAGACACGGGTCGCCAATGGCGAACTGGCGGAGAAGCATGGCAACTCGATCCTGATCGACGCGGATGCGGCCGCTGGCAAGCGCTTCGCGAATTACGTCCAGTACGTGACCCAGATCGCCCCGGAGACTCGCGCCGCCGTATTGCATCCGGCGATCACCACCATGATGGAGCGGTGGATTCCCGGCGGGCACCTTCGGGAGCATTCGCGTTTTGGCGTGGTCTATCAGGATGCGCGCGCTGATCTTGGCTCTGGCTACAAACGCATTGGCTGGCATTCGGACTGGCAGAGCGGACCGCAACTCGACGTGTGGCCGTCTGCTGCCTTCACCATTCATATTGATGGCACGAGCCCAGCGAACGGCTTTCTGCGCGCCGTGCCCGGCAGCCATCGCTGGCAAACGCCGGCGCCGTATCGCAACGCCAACAACGCCCCGGTGCCCGCAGGCGCACGGCCGACTGGGGGGCATCTGAAATTCACTGCGCCGTTCGAGATGCCGCTGGGGTTTGAGAAAGTGCCCGGTGAGGTGGCGGTCTATTGCGATGAAGGCGACGTGCTGTTTCACGACGCCTACCTCTGGCATTCGGCGGCATCGGCTACGGAGACCGGCGCGGTGCGCAGGCACATTCGCGGCGCGCGGTTTTCCGGAGAGCCAGATGCGGAGGAAGGCGATTATCTGGAAGACTTCGTGAAGAACGCGGCGCGTTAAATCTTCACGGCCGGCAGGCTGTGGAAAGCCTGCTTCAGGGATTGCGCCCACGAGTCGCTGATCTGGCGGAATTCCTTGTGGTCGCTTTCGATGCGCTGGGCCTTGGCCTTGAATTCGCCTGCCGGGATCACACACAGGTCGAGCGGCATGCCGACGGAGAGGTTCGAGCGCAGGGTCGAATCCATAGAGACCAGCACTGCTTTCACCGCATCGTCGATTGTCGTATCGGGACGGATGACGCGATCGAGGATGGGCTTGCCATACTTGTGCTCGCCGATCTGCAGGTAGGGCGTGTCGTCATAGGCTTCGATGAAATTGCCGGCGGTGTAGACGAGGAACAGGCGAAGCTCGCCGCCCTTCCTCTGGCCGGCCATGATTATGGTGGCGTCGGCGGCTGCGCCCTGCGCCTCGATCTCGGCGCGGTCGCGCTTCTGGACTTCGCGCATGGCCTCGCCGACCAGCTGGGCGCCGCGATAGAGCGTATCGCAGGTCATCAGGCTTTCGATTTCAGGGTCGGACTTGGCGTGCTTGATCGCCGCGCCGAGCTTGGTGACGACGCCCTGCGTGATGCCTAGATTGCCCGCGCACATCAGAGCGACGACGCGTTCGCCCGGCTCCTCGAAGAGGAACATCTTGCGGAAGCGCGCGATGTTGTCGACGCCCGCGTTTGTGCGGGTGTCCGACAGCAGCACGAGGCCAGCCTTGAGCTTGAGGCCAACGCAGTAGGTCATATCCGTCCAAATTCCCCGGTAGCCCGACCGTTCGCACCCAAGCCTGACACGCTATTGCTGCGTCTGGCCCTGTGCGCTCTGATTCTGAGTCTGCACCTGCGCTTCGCTGATGTCGACCGAGGCGCTAAGCCGCTCCTTGGGGCCGCCCATGACATTGCCCCGGATCGGCGCAGCGTCGGCCGCATCGAGGCCGCAGCCAAGGCGAACATAGCGGTCAGTCGGGCACAAACGGTTGGCCGGATCGAACCCGACCCAGCCGATATCGGGCACGAACGCCTCCGCCCAGGCATGGGTTTCGGTAACTTTCTCCTCAGGCGCGAGCAGATAGCCGACAACATAGCGCGCTGGCACTCGCAAGCTGCGGGCCGCCGCGAGGAAGACGTGGGCGTGGTCCTGACACACGCCCTGCCCGGCTTTCAGCGCCTGGGCCGCGGTCGTGTGCGAGGCGGTTGTGCCAGGCTTGTACTCGATGGCGTCCGCGACGGCATTGAACAGGCTGTGCATCCGGTCGAGCGGTTTGTCTCCCGAAACGGCTGCGGCCAGCGCGTCGATCTTCTTGTCGGTTTCGGTGAGCGGCGTCGTCCTGAGATAGACGGCGGGGCGCACGCTTTCGCGCAGGCCACGCACGACGCCGGCTGTGTCCTGGGTTTCAATCTCGCCCTCGGCCACGATGGCGATCTCTTCCCCGCCGCCATGACATGTCCAGATCGCCTCGCGGTCAGCTGTCGCCGTCGAAAGCAGCGCCGACACAGGCTGGCCGTTCACGGAGACGGTCCAGGCAAGGACGCGCTGGCTGTCGAAGGATGGCGGGAAGAGGCGCAGGCGCAGCGCACAACGCTCCGCCGGCGGGTCGTAGGAGTAGGTCGTGGCGTGGCGGACTGTGAGACGCATGAGAACTCGACCAAACCCTAGAAGTGATACGCCTTGCTGATCTCGGCAGACAGGCGCCGCGTCGTGTCGATGGCATCCGAAACGAACTCGTGAAGCCCGCTCTGGAACAATTCCTCGATCCCGATCTTGTCAAGCTGCTCGACCATCTCGCTGGCGACCAGTTGCGGCGCGCTCTTCTCACCGTAGAGCTCGGCGAGGTCATCAAGGAAGCGCTTGATAGAGCGGTAGCAATAGGAGACCGAGCGCGGGAAGATCGCATTGAGGATGAGGAAATCCGCGATGCCCCACGGCGTGTAGTCGCCTTTGTAGACGTGGTGGTAGGCGCGCAGTGCCGATGTGGCGCGCAGGACGCTGGTCCACTGGTGATAGTCGCGGCCACCGCCGACGACGTCGGTTTCGGGAAGCAGGACGTAATACTTCACGTCGAGCAGCCGAAGCGTCATGTCGGCGCGTTCGATCAGCCCGCCCATGCGCAGGAAGTAGTAACCGTCGTTCCGCAGCAGCGAGATTTCCGATGCGCCCCGGAAGGCGGCCGTGCGATTCTTGGTCCATTCGAGCAGGGTCGGAAGATTCTTGAGCGCGGTCTCGGCGTCCATCTGGCCAAGCTGCCGCCAGCCATCGTTGAGCGCTTCCCACATGTCCTGCGTCAGCGCCGTGCGGATGGCGCGGCCGTTGGCGCGGGCCGAGTTGAGACATGAACGGATCGAGGAAGCGTTGTCCGGATCGAGCAGCAGGCGCTGCACGACCGCGGAGGCGTTGAGCCTCTCTTCGCCTGCGATGTCGGGCGCCGATCCGGAGGCGGCGGCGACGGAGCGCCATTCCTCCATCTCGTTCGAGCCGGGCAGCATCGCCATGCGATACCCCATCTCGATCAAGCGCGCGGTTGCATCCGCACGCTCCATGTAGCGGCCCATCCAGAACATGTTCTCGGCGGTACGGCTCAGCATGGCATCAATCCGCCAAAATCCATGTGTCCTTCACCCCGCCGCCCTGTGAAGAGTTCACCACCAGCGAGCCCTTCTTCAGCGCGACCCGCGTGAGGCCGCCGGGCGTGAGGCGGATTTCCTTGCCGACGAGGCAGTAGGGACGGAAGTCGACGTGGCGATCCTCGATGCCGGCTTCGCCCAGGATCGGCGCAGTCGAGAGGTCGAGCGTCGGCTGGGCGATGAACTCGGACGGGTTCGCCTTGATCTTGGCGCGGAAGGCTTCGATCTCTTTCTTGGCCGCGTGCGGGCCGATCAGCATGCCGTAGCCTCCCGAGCCGTGGACGCGCTTGATGACGAGGTCCTTCAAATTGTCGAGCACGTATTTGAGATCATTGGGCGCAGCGCAGCGCCAGGTCTGCACGTTCTCGAGGATCGGTTTTTCGCCGAGGTAGAATTTGATCATGTCCGGCACGAAGACGTAGATCGCCTTGTCGTCGGCCACGCCGGCGCCGGGCGCCGAGCAGAGCGTGACGCCGCCAGAGCGATAGACGTTGAACAGGCCGGGCACGCCCAGCAGCGAGTCCGCCTTAAAGGTGAGCGGGTCGATATAGGTGTCGTCGATGCGGCGGTAGATCACATCCACACGCTGTGGCCCACGCGTGGTCCGCATCCAGCAGAGGCCATTCTCGACGAAGAGATCCTGCGGCTCGACCAGTTCGATGCCCATCAGGTCGGCGAGGAAGGAGTGTTCGTAATAGGCCGAGTTAAGGGAGCCCGGCGTCAGCAACACGACTGTAGGATCATCATCGCACTTGATCGGCGCGACTTCCTCCAGCGTCTTCTTGAGCATGGACGGATAGCTGTCGACGCTTTCGACGATGCCGGCGTGGAAGAGCTCCGGGAACATGCGCATCATGATCTCGCGGTTCTCCAGCATGTAGGAGACGCCCGAGGGGGTGCGGCAGTTGTCTTCGAGAACCTGGAAGCGGTCTCCATCCGTGCGGACGATGTCCACGCCGACGATGTGGCTATAGACGCGGCCCGGCGGATCGACGCCGACCATTTCCGGCAGGAATGCCTCGTTCTGGTAGACCAGCTCTTCCGGGATGACACCGGCGCGCAGAATCTCGCCGCGGTGGTAGACGTCGTAGAGGAAGGCGTTGAGGGCGCGGGAGCGCTGCTTGATGCCGCGCGAGAGTTTTCGCCATTCCGAGGCGCCGAAGACGCGAGGGATCAGGTCGAACGGGATGAGGCGCTCGGGGTCGCCGCCCTCGCCATAGACGGCGAAGGTGATGCCGATCTTGCGGAAAATGGCCTCTGCCTCGCTCTGGCGCAGGGCGAGGCGATCAATTCCGGTAGCGTTGATCCATTCGGACACCTTTTCATAGGGGGCCCGGATCGAACGGTCTTCGGAGAACATTTCGTTGAACATGCGACCCCAGTCCTAGCCCTCGGCAGCGTCCCCGCGAAGGCATGCAGGTCGCCCCCTTCCGAAGGCGACTGGCAGTGCCTAAAGTTTGGGCATGGAAATCGACGCCGTGCGAGTCTGTGTGAAAACAATTCGGTCAAAAAATCATTGCTGTCACGGGGCTTGGTGCCGGGATCGGCCCAGGACGGGGTTGGAACACACGCCGGCGCCCATACGTTGAAGGCTTTCCGCCTTTCCGGGCGGCGCCTGCAGGTACGAAGGGAATTCATGCCCCGACTGATGCTCCAGAAGGTCGTCCGCGCCGCGTTGAACGAGATCGGCGCGGTTGTCGCCGTGGGCGTGGCGGCGCTGGGCGTGCTGCTGTTTGCGCTGTTAGCGGACGAGGCGTTGGAGGGGGACACGCACGCTTTCGACGAGGCGATCCTGTTGGCCCTGCGCGAGCCGGGGGAGACGTCGAACCCGATCGGGCCCTGGTGGCTGGAGTATTCATTCGCGGACATCACGGCGCTGGGCGGATACACGGTGCTGACGCTGCTGGTTGCGGGGGTGGCGATGTACCTCGTGTCGGTCGGCAAGCGGGCGACGGCTGTGCTGGTGCTCGGCGCGGTGGTGAGTGGCACGCTGGCGAGCATTCTCCTGAAGCTGGGGTTTGACCGGCCGCGGCCTGATCTGGTGGCGCAGCTGGCCCATGCGCAGAGTTCGAGTTTCCCGAGCGGCCACGCAATGTTGTCGGCGGTGACCTACCTGACGCTGGGCGTGTTGCTGGCGCGGGCGCATGCGCGGAAGCGGACGAAGATTTTCGTAATGTCTTTTGCGATCGGGCTGACGCTGCTGATCGGGATGAGCCGGGTTTATCTGGGCGTGCACTGGCCCACCGATGTGCTGGCGGGATGGGCGCTGGGTGCGGCGTGGGCAGCTTTGTGGTGGCTGGCCGCGTGGTGGCTGCAGCGGCGCGGCGGGATCGAGAAGCCTGTGGAAGCAGACGCCGAAGGATAGCGAGCTTGTGCGCCCTGCCCGGCTTGGGTAGCAGACTTAGATGGCCGGCCCGCACGCCAATCTGGAAGCTGAGCTGAAAGCGCGCGCGATAGCGCTCGGCTTCGATGTCGCGCGGATCGCACGGGCGGATGAGGCGTGGGAGGCGGGCGAGCGGCTGGGCGCGTTTGTCGGCGCGGGATTTCATGGCGACATGGGCTGGATGGCCGAGACGCTGGAGCGGCGGAAGCATCCGACCGCGATGTGGACCGAGGCGAAATCGGCGCTGGTGGTTGGGCTGAACTATGGGCCGCAGCACGATCCGCTGGAGCAGCTCCAGCATCGCGAGCTTGCGGCGATTTCGGTCTACGCCCAGAACACCGATTACCATGACCTGATGAAGCGGAAGCTGAAGCAGCTGGCCTCGGGCTTTGCGAGCGAGACCGGGCATGACGTGAAGATTTTCGTCGACACGGCGCCGCTGATGGAAAAGCCGCTGGCCCAGCGCGCGGGGATTGGCTGGCAGGGCAAGCACACCAATGTGGTGAGCCGCGACAAAGGGTCGTGGCTGTTTCTCGGCGTGATGCTTACGCGCGCCGAGCTCCAGCCCGACGCGCCGGCAGAGGATGCGTGCGGGTCGTGCTCAGCCTGCCTCGACATCTGCCCGACCAAGGCGTTTCCGGCGCCATATCAGCTCGATGCGCGGCGGTGCATTTCCTACCTGACGATCGAGCACAAAGGGCCGATCCCGCGCGAGCATCGCGTCGCCATGGGCAATCGCATCTATGGATGTGACGATTGCCTGGCGATCTGCCCGTGGAACAAGTTTGCGGCGAGCGCCCGCGAGAGCGCATTTCATCCCAGAGCCGAACTGAAAACACCTCTGCTGGCCGAGCTGGCGCGGCTCGACGATTCGGCATTCCGCGAAGTGTTCGCAGGCTCACCCGTAAAGCGGATCGGGCGCGACCGGTTTGTCCGCAACGTGATGGTGGCGATTGGAAATTCAGGCTCGCTGCCCTACGCGGACTTGTGTATCCAGATGCTGGATGATGGTTCGCCGCTGGTTCGCGGCGCCGCCGTCTGGGCGCTGGGTCAGCTTTCGCCATCCGCCTTCGAGACTGAACGCATACGCCGCGGCGCGAACGAGGCAGACCCAGACGTCTGCGAGGAATGGGATGGTCGACGACAAGCCTGAACAAGCCGGGCCCGATAGCCCGCCGGAGACCGAAAGCGCAGCGCCCCAGGGCGGCGGGCTCGGACGCTGGCGTGCGGGCATGACCTCGCAGGGCGAGGCGTATGACGACACGAAACCGCTGTGGCGCCGCATTCTCGTTGGCGTCGCGAAATGGTCCGTGATCGGAATAGTCGGTTTCTTTGCGCTGAGCCTGCTGGCCGTATTCGCGATCGGCTGGACCGGGCCGCCACCGACATTGAACATGGCGGGCGTTGCGATGGGCGGCACCGAGGTGCGCTCGAAATGGGTGGACCTCAAGGACATCTCGCCCCACCTGGTGCGCGCCGTGATTGCGACCGAGGACCAGGCGTTCTGCACGCATGACGGTTTCGACTTCAAGGAGATCGACAAGGCGCTGGCCGATGCCGAACGCGGAGGGCGCGTGCGCGGCGCCTCGACGATTTCGCAGCAGACGGCAAAGAACGTCTTTCTGTGGAATGGGGGCGGTTGGGCGCGCAAGGGCGCCGAGGCCTACTTCACGATGCTTGCCGAATGGATGTGGTCGAAGCCGCGGATCATGGAGATCTATCTCAACGTCGCCGAATGGGGCGATGGCATATTCGGCGCCGAGCAGGCGGCCCAGGAACGCTTTGGCGTTTCAGCCAAGGACCTGACGCCCAAGCAGGCGGCGGCATTGGCGGCAGTTCTGCCCAATCCGAACCGGATTCGCGTGGACGGGAATTACGCGACGGGGAGACGCAACACGCAGGTGCAGTCGCTGATGGGCATGGTGAAGCGCGACAAGCTGGATGCGTGTGTGATCGGGCCCTAACTGTCTCCGCCGTGCCGTGCGTTTCAGTTTCCCACGATGCGGGTGCGGGGCTCTAGGGCGCTGTCGAGGCCGGCGGGGTCTTCCAGGCCCTGGAGGCGCATGGCCTCGCGGACGTCGCCGCGGAGGACGACGACTTTCACATCCGTGGGCGCAAGGCGCATGGCGGCTTCGACGTCGGACCAGGCTTCGGCGAGGCGGTTGAGTTTCAGCCTTGCGTGGCCGCGCAGGCGATAGGCTTCGGCTTCGCCCGAGGACCTTGAGATGGCAGTGTCGAGATCCTTCTCGGCGTCGGCCCATGACTTCTTCATCACGTGGGCGCGGGCGCGATCCATGTAGAGTTCGCCATCGGAGGGGCGCAGCTTCATCGCGTTGGTGAGCGTGACGATGGCTTCGTCCGGCATGCCGGCGAGGAGCCAGGCATTGCCCGACTGGGCGAGATAGACGCCGCGCTCGTCTATGCCGCCGGCGTCGGGCGCGTTGGCGAGTTCTTCGAGGCGCAGAGCGCCTTCGGCCTCCTCCCCCATCGCAATGAGGGCGAGCGCCGTGCAGTGGCGGGCGGCGGGGCGATTGCCGCGCGACATCCAGGTGAGGCCGTCCTGATAGGCCAGTTCGGGATCGCGATCGATCTGGTCGAAGCAGGCCTGGAGCTTGCGCCCCTCATCGCTCTGTCCGCCGGACTGGGCGGAGGCGGCGGGCGCGGCGATCAGCAGGGCGGCGGCAATCAGGAGGGAACGCATGCACATATCCGCAATCGTGGCGCTGGCCGGGAGAACCAGCGGGGTCCATAAGCCCCTGCAGAAGGATTAGGGCAAGATCATGCCTGCAGTGCAAACGGCGGCCCCGATGTTCGCATTCGGGTTTGGATATGTGGCGGGGTTCCTCGCTGAGCGGGCGAGCGCGCGTGGCGTGGCGTGCGGCGGGACTGTGCGCAGCGAGGCGGGCGCAGCGGCGTTGCGGGCGCGCGGATATGACGTGGCGGTGTGGCCGGGGGCGGATGTTGTTCCGGCAGAGGGGGCTGACTGGCTGATCTCAGTGCCGCCGGATCAGGATGGGTGTCCGGTGTTCCGTGCGTTCGGGCATCTGGCCGGATCGGCGCGGTCGATTTCGTATCTGTCGACCACGGGGGTTTATGGCGACTTGTCTGGCGGGTGGGCGTTCGAGGAGACGCCGGTGGCGCCGCTGAGCCGTGAGGCGATAAATCGCGCGCGGGCGGAGGAGCAATGGCTGTCGCTTGGCGCGATGGTGTTTCGCCTGCCCGGCATTTATGGGCCGGGGCGTTCGGCGCTGGAGCGTGTGCGCGAGCCGGGGACGTGGCGGATCGTGAAGCCGGGACAGGTGTTCTCGCGCATTCATGCGGGCGATCTGGCACGCTTGCTCGAGCTGGCGATGGCGCGCGTGAAGCGGGGTGAGATTTTCAACGTGTGCGATGATGAACCGGCGCCGGCGGATGAAGTGCTGGTCCATGCGGCGGGACTGCTGGGCGTGGAGCCGCCGCCTGCGGTGGCGTTCGAGGACGCGGGGCTGTCGCCGATGGCGCAGCGCTTCTATGCCGAGTGCAAGCGCGTATCGAACGCAAAGGCGAAGGCGGTGTTTGGCTGGCGGCCGGAGTTTCCGACTTATCGGGAGGGGTTGGCGGATTGTCTTTCCCGGTCACTGCGATGATGCTGGACGGTGACACATGATCGAATTCCCATGATCAACCTCTATGGATGGAGCGATGTGCTCCAGGCCTCTTTTGCTCCGCATGTCGCGCAAGGTTTGCAACCTGCGCGCGTGACGGCGCATCATCGCGGGCTGTGGCGCGTGGTGACCGCGGAGGGCGAATGCAATGCGCGGCTGAGCGGGCGATTTTCGCTCGACGCGGCGCAGGGCGAGCATCCTGTGGTCGGCGATTGGCTGGCCGTCAGCAAGCCGGACAGCGCGAACGAGGTGATCATCCACGCGCTGCTGCCGCGCCATAGCGTGTTCACGCGCCGCGCGGTGAGTGGCGGTGGCGCGCAGGTGATTGCGGCCAATGTGGATGTGGTGTTCCTGGTCGCCGCGCTGAATGGCGATCTCAATCTTCGGCGGCTGGAGCGGTATTTGGTGGCGGCGCGCGAGAGTGGCGCATCGCCGGTGATCGTGCTGACCAAGGCGGACCTGTGTGCGGATCCGGCTGTCGAGAGCGCGAATGTCGTGGAGATCGCGGGCGGCGCGCCCGTGGTGACGTTGTCGGCGCTCACGGGTGAGGGGCTCGAGGGGCTTGCGCCGTGGTTGAGGCCAGGGCTGACGGCGGCGCTGCTGGGGAGTTCTGGGGCGGGCAAGTCGACGCTGCTCAATGCGCTGGCGGGGCAGACGCTGATGGATACCGGCGCGATACGCGAGAGCGATGATCGCGGGCGGCATACCACGACGCATCGCGAGCTATTCCGCCTGCCGGATGGGGCGCTACTGGTGGACACGCCGGGAATGCGGGAGTTTGGCGTGCTGGCGGAAGACGCGGCGCTGGAGGCGAGTTTTGCGGATGTGGCCGAGCTATTTCCGAACTGTCGCTTTGGAGATTGCGCACACACGACCGAGCCGGGGTGCGCCGTGCTGGCCGCGCTGGCGGATGGGACGCTGAGCGATGAGCGCTGGCAGGCTTATCTCAAGCTGCAGCGCGAGCTCGCGTTCGACGCTCGCAAGGGCGATCCGGCGGCCGAGGCGGCGCACCGCTCGCACTGGAAGCAGATCCACAAGTCGCAGCGCGCGAGAAACAAGATGAGACGGCGCAACGATGAGGACTAGCCGCGAAGGGCGGCCTGCTATTGCGCCGCCGGCCGGTCGAGGCGGCCGATGCCGCGGGTGACGACCGGCTGCTTGCGGCCTGCCCGCTCGATCTCGCGCGCGCCGCCGAGGATGTTCGGCACCGAATGGTTGCCCTCGTGGCAGGCGTATTCGTAAATCCGGTCCGGCGAGCGGCGGAAGACAAGTTCGCCCTTCCACGGCTGGGTGTAGGTGGCGGGGTCCTCGACGGTGAACTGGTAGAAGATCGAGTCCTTGTCCTGCAGCGTGAAACGCTCGGTGACTTTCGCGTCGGGCGAAATGTAGACGAACAGGCCGAAGTCGACGCGCACGGATTCCAGAGCCTTGAAGCCGATGGTTTCAACAACCAGCGTGTCGCCATCCCACTTGCCGACGCTGGTGCCGAGATACTGGCGCATGTTGTCGGGGTTGTGCTGGCCGTTCATGCGGATGATCCGCGTGTCGTGAACCATCTCGATATTGATCGCGATGGCGTCGGGCGTCTGGATGATCTGCTGGTGGTTGTTGTAGAGCGCATTCAGCATGGGCGGGCCGCCGGTGGAGGCGAAGCCGATGAGGCAACGCTCGATCGGGATGCGCTCTTCGGGATTGTCGAACATGTTGTAGGTGGCGACCGACTTCATCATCGCGGTCCGTCCGGCCGGCGTGTAGGGCACCTTGCCGTTCACCGGATCCGTGATCCACGAGGAACGATAGGTGCCGTTGACCATGCCGACTTTCTTGCCGGGGTCGATCCAGAAATTGTTGTAGCCGGCGGGATCGTCGCCCGCGGCGGGTGCGCCCTTGTCTTCAGCGGTCGGCGCCTGGTCCGCCGCTGCAACGCTGGCGGCGTCACTCTCCCACTGTTTCGCATCGGCTTCGGAAATCACGAGTTCCTTGAACTCGGGCACGCGCTCGAGACGCGTGATTGATGCGTTCGTCCACACGCCCTGGAAATCTGGCTTGCCTTCAGCGGTGCGAGGGATGGCATCGCCCGTTTGCGCGAGGGCGGCGCCAGAAGACATCAGGGCTACGGCCGTGCAGATAACAGACAGGCGCATCATGTTGCTGCTCCGTGTGTGAGGATTGATGCGACCCTTGCACAGAGCCTCTCAGGATACGACCCACGTAGCGCGGACGTGAACTTCCGTTGCGTCAGCGATTGGACCTGGCGCCGGTGGAGAGGCTGCGCGGGCGGCACCACCTGCTCAACTTTGCACGTATGGGGCTGAGGTGGTGCGGAGGCGACGATCAACGTTGCAGCCCATCATGGAGCATCCCGACGCATGACGTGCCGGCCAAATGACTCAGGCGTTCGCCGCAGCCGGCACAGGCAAACCATCCGATTCCGTTCCATCCAGGTAAGCGCCTGCCCGATGCAGGGCCGCAGCCAGTTGGGCGACGTCAATGGGTTTCGATACATAGTCCGTCATTCCCGCCGACAGATATTCCTGATCTCTGCCGAACAGGACATCGGCGGTAAGGGCAATAATGGGAACGCCTCCGGCGCGTCCGCCCAGTTCACGGATCTTTCTGGTCGCAGTTGCGCCGTCCATGCCGGGCATCATCACGTCCATCAAGACGACGTCAAAGTTGCCGCTCGCCACCGCCGCCACGGCCGGGGCTCCATCATCGACGACGGTCGCTTCGTGTCCCAAGGCCTGGATGAGTGCTTTGATGATTCGTTGGGCCGTCAGGTTATCCTCGGCCACCAGAACGCGCAGCGATCGCACCACGCTACCGACATGTTCGTTCGGGTTCGGAATGTCGGGCATGCCGCACGCCGCCGTCGGGATTTCGAACCAGAACGTGCTGCCCTCGCCCTCATGGCTGGTTACGCCGATCTGCCCCCCCATCAATTCGACCAGCTGGCGACAGATGGCGAGTCCAAGCCCTGACCCCTCATATCGACGCGTGGCTTTCATATCTGCCTGATAGAAGCGCTGGAAAAGCTGTCCCTGTACCTGCTGCGAGATACCAATACCGCTGTCCCTGATCTCCACACGCGCGACACCGCGAACCGCGTCAAAGCTGGTTGCTATGTGGATGTGGCCCTTATCGGTATACTTTACCGCGTTTCCGATCAGGTTGTTCATCACCTGGTGAATGCGCCGCACATCGCCGGCGATCCAGTCTGGGAAACCTGATGCGGTCGTAGCGTCGAGTGCGATGCCTTTCTCTCCGCAGCGGGCGCGAAAGAGCGCGAGCTGCTCGGTTACCACTGCCCGCATGTTGAATGGACGGTTTTCGATAGCAACCTTGCCTGCTTCCACGGCTGACACATCCAGCACATCGTTCAGCACATGGGTCAGATCGCGCGCCGACTGGAGCGCCGTGCTCACATGGTCGCGCTGCTCGTCGCTAAGTTTGGTGCGCAGCAGAACTTCCAGCATCCCGATGACGCCGCCCATCGGCGTCCGCAATTCATGGCTCATGTTTGCCACGAACGACGACTTTGCCTCGCTCGCAGCATTGGCGTCGTGCAGGGCGTTCTCCAGCTTGAGTTCCAGGTCCTTGCGCTCGGTTATGTCGATGTTCATTCCGAACCACTCGACGATGTCTCCACAAGCTGCTCTCACCGGCACAGCTGAGACGCTCATCCATCGCCACTCACCATCATGTCGGCGATAACGATGGACGCCGGCGTATGGGATGCTGCTGGCCAGGCTTTCGCTCCATTTCTCCGCCGCATCTTCCCGATCCTCGGGATGCAGGGCCTGCGCCCAACCTGAGCCGAGCATCTGTGCCGCAGACTGGCCGGTGAAAGCCATCCAGCCGGTTTGGGGGATGATGTGCAGGCCGTCGGGTGGGCTGCTCCAGGTCACCGCGCTGGTCGCCTCCACTAGCGACCGGTGGCGCGCCTCGCTCTGCCGCAGGGCATCCTCCGACATCCGCCGCTCAGTGATGTCGAAACAGATACTGGCGGTCCGGATGGGCCGGTTCCCTTCGAAGGTCGCGCTGCCGATAGCTTCGATCCAGTGCTGCGTGCCGTCGGGCCATATCACCCGAAATTCGATGTGATAGTCGGGACGTTTGGCTGGGTTGAGACAATCGCGAACAGCGCCCTCAACGCGAGCTCGATCGTCTGGATGCACCGTTTCGAGGAAGCGCGCGAACGTCATGTGTTCGTCAGGCGGGACGCCCATGAGGCGCTTGCAAACCGACGACCATTCCAGACGCTTGGACGCGACATCCCAGTGGGAGTAACCGATCTTGGCATGTTCGGTCACAAACCCGAGGCGTTCGACGCTCTCACGCAGGGTCTCGTTCGCGCTGAGCCCGGACGCCATCTGGAAGTGTACAAGCGTGTAGATCACGGCGCTGGTGACAAGCACGAAAGCCGTACCCTTTGCAGTCTGCAGGTCGGCCGCCAAGCGCGCATCAGAGATCAGCGTTTGCACCAGATAGTCGCTGCCGAATATCCAGAGGGTCGCAAAGACTGCAAAGCTGATCGCGACTTCAAGCGCAGGACGCCGCGCGGAGACGGCAGCCCGGCGGCTTCCCTTCAGGCCGACCTGCTGGAGTATGGCGGCAAGTGCTGAGCTTCGAGTGCGGGGCGATTTTGGGGCAGTGGGTTTGGAACGCGTAGTCCTCGCCGTGTCGGGGGCGTTTTCATCGCGTCCGGGTGAGCCATCGCTCATGGTCATCTGCCCCCAAGCAGAGCGGCAGGACCGGCCCAATGAAGGTACCCCGCGAAAACACACACGGCACGCGGGGCAATCCAAAGCGCACGACCTGAGCCGTCTTTTGAATGATCGACCGGTATGTCCTTGTCGGGCAATGCCGGGAGGCCTTCAGCCCGCCTCAAATTGGGTAGTAGCAAGCAATTGCCGCAAGGTCCGAAGGGAGCGGGGCTACCGATCGACATTAGCGCAAAGCGCCCCGGCGGCCTTACCAGCGGAGTTCACCACTGCAAGGCACCACGAAACCCAGGGCCGGCGTCGTTTCTGGCATTCCCGAATCAAGCCGGTCAGGTGCGCAACGCTTCCACCTGCTCCACTGTCGCAAGCACGGTTGCGATCATGCGCTGGATATCTTGCGGGCGGGAGAGGCGGTGGTCGCCGTCCTTGATGAGGGACCACACCACGTCGCGGGTGCGGAGTTTGTCGGCAAGGTCGAGCGAGTGGGTCCACGGCACGTCGGTGTCGAGGCCGCCGTGGAGGATGCGGACGGGGATGTCGAGCGGGATTTCGGCATCGAGGATGTTCCAGTCCCTGCCCTCCTCGATCAGCATCTTCGTGATGGGGTAGCCGGAGGGATCGTAAGGCGACGGGCGCGTCCAGTGGCCCTGCTCCGTGATCTGGCGTTTCTGGCTGTCGTCGAAGGTTGCCCACATGAGCTTGTCTGTGAAGTCAGGCGCGGGGGCGAGCAGGACGAGGGCTTTGACGCGCTCGGTTCTGGCGAGGGCCGCGAGCAGCGCCATCCAGCCGCCCATGGAGGAGCCGACGAGGACGAGTGGGCCTTGCGTCAGCTGATCGATGATGGCGAGGGTGTCGGAGCGCCAGCGGCCGATTGTTCCATCGGCGAACGATCCACCGCTTTCGCCGTGGCCGAGATAGTCGAAACGGGTGAAGCCGCGGCCAGTGGCGGCGATAGCGTGATGGAGGACCGTCGCCTTCTCGCCCAGCATGTCGGAGTGGAAGCCGCCGAGCCAGACGACGCTGGCATGGTGCGGGTCGGCGTGGGCGGGCGAAGCGGAGCTGCTGCGGTAGGCGAGCAGGATGCCTTCATGGTCGAGGACGTGGGCGGGGGTCTGTTCCATTGACTGGTTCTGATCGGTTTGCGCCGGGATGAAAAGGCTCTATGGGAGCGACGGGGATAACGGACAGTGGAGTATGGACGCTTGCCGCTTCAGGGGGCCGCGATCCTTCAGGTCATTCCGCATCTGGGCGCAGGCGGCGCCGAGCGGACGACGATCGAAGTGGCCGAGGCGCTGAAGGCGGCCGGGGCGATCCCGATTGTCGCCAGCGTGGGCGGGCGGCTGGAGGGCGAGCTGGGGCGCGTGGGCGGGGAGCTGATCCGCATCGACAGCCTGGCGACGAAGAACCCGATGCAGATCTGGCTGAACGCCGGCGTGATCGCAAAGATTGCGCGCGAGCGGAACGTGAAGCTGATCCACGCGCGCAGCCGAGCGCCGGGATGGAGCGCGTACTGGGCGGCGAAGCGGATGAAGCTGCCGTTCGTGACGACGTATCATGGCGTCTACAATGCGAAGTCGGGCATCAAGCGCTGGTACAATTCGGTGATGGTGCGTGGTGACCGGGTGATCGCCAATTCGGATTATACTGCCAAGCACGTGATCGCGGAGCATCCGCAGGCGGCGAGCCGGATCGTGACCATCCATCGCGGCGTCGACATCGCGCGCTTCTCGCCCGAGGCGGTGAACGACGGGCGGCGCGCATCATTGCGGAAGGCGTGGCGGCTGGATGAGCAGGCAGGCGCGGTGATCCTGCTGCCGGCGCGGATGACGGGATGGAAGGGCCATCGCGAGGCGATCGCGGCGGCGGGCATGCTGGCGAAGCAGCAACCGGCCCTGCCCTGGAGCATGGTGTTCGTGGGCGACCATCAGGGACGGCTGGACTATGTGGCCGAGCTGTCTGACCTGATCTCGCAGCATGGCGTTGACGCGCGCGTTCGGATGGCGGGGCACTGCGATGACATGCCGGCGGCCCTTGCCCTTTCCGACATCGTGATTGCACCCTCCAGCGAACCGGAGGCGTTCGGTCGCGTTGCAGCCGAGGCCGGGGCGATGGGGGTTCCGGCGGTGGGTTCGGCGATCGGCGCACAGGGAGAGATCATCGTGGACGGGGAGACCGGCCTGATCGTTCCGCCGCGTGATCCGGCGGCGCTGGCGGGGGCCATGGGGCAGCTGCTGGCGATGGGAAAAGCGCACCGGAGCGAAATGGGCGGCAGGGCGATGGCAAGGATACGTGACCGCTTTACGACATCTGCGCTTCAGAAGGCGACGCTGTCAGTCTATGAAGGGCTGATGGACCGGTCCAAATGAGTGCGCCACCTGACTATACCCCGCCGCCCAACCCGGGCGACACGCTGCGCCGCGTGCTTGTGATCAAGCTGGGCGCAATGGGCGATTTCATGCAGGCGCTGGGTGCTTTCCGCGTGGTGCGGGCGACGCACCCGTCGGCGCGGATCACGCTGCTGACCACCCCGCCCTATGAGGCTTTCGCCAAGGCGTGCCCGTTCTTCGATATCGTTGAGGCCGATGGCCGCCCAAAGGACCTGAAGGGCAAGGGCGACCTTATCCGCCGCCTGCGGTCGGCCGGGTACGACATGGTCTATGACTTCCAGAACAATGACCGGACCGCCCAGTACTTCATGGGGCTGACGGGCAAGAAGCCGCTGTGGTCGGGCGCGGCCAAGGGTGCGTCGCACCAGCACATGAACCCCGATCGCGGGAACATGCACAATTTCGACCGGCTGGCCGAACAACTGCGTCATGCCGGGCTTGGACCGAAACCGCCCGGAGATCCGAGCGGCTGGGTGATCGGGCAGGACCTGATGCCGAGCGTGGAGTGGGTGCGGCCCGCCTTCCGCGATCCGCCGCGTTTCCAGCCGGCTTTCTTTGGCCTCAACGGCAAGTATGCCCTGCTGATCCCCGGATCTTCGGCGGAACACCCGGAGAAGCGCTGGCCGGTTGAGCGGTTCGTGAAACTGTCGAACTGGCTGGCGGATGGGGGCATCACCCCGGTCGTGCTGGGCGGCAAGGACGAAGGCGATATCGGGGCGCAGATCATCCGCAAGGAGCCCCGCGCCAAGAACCTGGTGGGACGGACCGACCTGTTCCAGCTGGCCACGCTGGCGCAACGGGCGGAGATCGCCATTGGCGGGGATACTGGCCCGATGCACCTGGCGGCAGCCGCCCGGACGCCGGGAGTGTGCCTGTTCGCGCAGGAGTGGACCGAGGGCATGGCGCAGGAAATGCGGACCGTATGGGACCCGCAGACCCGATTGGGCCGCGCGGCGCCCCGTGGCGGACCGATGATGATCGTCTATGCACCCGCCCTTGAGGGCATCAGCGTCGATGATGTGAAGCAGGCGGCGTTCCGCCTGGGCGTGCTGCCGGACGAGATGAAGCCGGTTCCCGCCCCGCCCCCCGAGGCGGTTGCGGCCCCCGAAGACGGGGCGTCCTTGCCACAGGAACCCGGCCCCGGCGCCGAACAGGCGCTTGCGAGTGGTTCCGATTCTTGAATATTTGCGCCGGAACGGGCATATTCCCGGCCCGACCAGTCACCATGGAGAACTAAAATCGCTCAGCGTCCGCAAGCGGCCCAGTCGCCCAAGAAGGAAGGTCCGCAGATCAATGAGGACATTCGCGCGCCGCGCGTCCTCCTGATTGACGAAAAAGGCGAGAAGCAGGGCGAGATGCCGCTCGAAGCCGCGCTCGATGCGGCGAAGGAAGCCGGACTCGACCTCGTGATGGTTGCGCCCGACAACGAGCCGCCGGTCGTGAAGATTTCGGACTACGGCAAGCAGCGCTTCGCCGAGCAGAAGAAGAAGGCCGAAGCGCGCAAGAAGCAGAAATCGGCCGACCTCAAAGAGATCAAGCTGCGTCCGAACATCGACAAACACGATTACGAAGTGAAGGGTCGCTCGATCCGCCGCTTCTTCGAGGAAGGCGACAAGGTGAAGATCACCATGCGCTTCCGTGGCCGCGAGATGGCGCACCAGAACATCGGCATGGAATTGCTGATCAAGGTGAAGGCCGAATTCGCCGACGTCGCGAAGGTGGAATCCGAGCCGAGGCTCGAAGGCCGCCAGATGGTGATGGTGCTGTCGCCGCGCTGAGGTGCCGACGACGGCTATCTTCGAAATTGTGGGAATGACGCCATGCGCGTGAAGACTGGTCGTATTGGTGCTGGTCTTTGCGCGGTGGCGTTGCTGCTTGCGCAGGGTTGTGGCGCGGCGGAAGTCATCGCCGAAGGGATTTCCGGCAATGCGACCGGCCAGTCGCCTTCGCGCGGGCAGACCTCGCTGCAGACAGCGCCCTTCGATAGCGCGGGCGCGCCCACACATGTCTCTCCCGCGCCAGCCCCGGCGCCCGAGCAAGCGCCGTCGCAGGATACCGCGCCGGACTTCACCTCGATCGCGGCGAACTTCAATCCGGGGCTGCAGCGGTTCATCTGGGTGCTGCCGCCGGGCGTGCATGGCGAGGGGCCGTGGGGCTTCACCGTGCAAGTGCGCCACAAGGGCGAGGTGAAGCACGAGAGCGAAATGCCGCTGGTGGCGGAGAAGCTCCAGGCCGGATCGCGGCCGGAGTTTCCGGCGGGCTACGAGATCATCCGCCTGACCGACGATGGACAGTGGAACGAGCGGTCGGCGGCGCTGGACAAGGTGATCATGGGGATCATCGAACAGTATGGGCGCGGCGATGGCGAGGTGGAGTTCAACAACCAGCTTCACCTGACGTTGGAGCCGGCAGCGCGCAAGCTCTATTGCGACGAGGGCAAGGTGGCCGACATCCAGCTTTACATGGAAGAGAGCGGCAAGGCCGAGCTTGTCTCCATGATGGGCGGCGCGAACGAGACGTTCAGCCGCTTCGCGATCATGCAGGGATGCGAGAACTGAGACTTTCTGGTCGTTCCGGACGCCTAACTGACGGTTCACTTGAAGGCGGAAACGAACGCGCTACTCTTTTCGTCATGAAAAAAATCATCGCAGCCTGCATCGCCGGTGTCGCGCTTATGGCGTGCACACCTTCCGCACCCGACACCTCCACGCCGGGGCCGTCCGCTTCCGCAACCGATACCGTGCCGGAGACGAACCCGGCGCCGCCCATGCCGGGCGCTGACCCTGCCGTGACCGACACGTGCGGCATGGCGCAACACGCAGCCCTGATCGGCAAGCCGGTCACGGATGCAGGCGTGCCGGCCGAAGGGCCGAACGTTCGCCACCTGCGCCCGGACACGCAGATGACGTTGGATTTCCGGCCTGATCGCCTGAACATCGAGATCGATGCGAATGGCGTGATCACGGGCTTCCGCTGCACCTGAACGGTGCGGACCATTTCCTGATGGAGCATGGCGGCATGATGCGCGCAGCAGCGATGACGTGTGTATTGGCCCTGGCCGGGGCCTGCGCCTCAGGGCCGGCCGATGCACCAGCGGAGCCGGAAAGCCCGGCACTGCCTTCGGCTAGCAATGATACCTGCGGGTCCAGCATGTTTGCCGAGCTGATCGGTAAGCCGATCGACGGACCGGGCGTGCCGGGCGAGAGCCGGCTGAACCGCCACATCAAGCCGGGCACGCAGGTAACGATGGACTATGTGGCCCAGCGCATGAACATCGAGGCGGACGCGCAGGGCGTGATCCAGCGGGTTACCTGCGGATGATAACGCGTGTAGCTGCGGGTCTTGTTGCGCTCGGCATTGCGACGACGGGTATGGCCGGGTGCACGCAGGACGACGCGCCGGTTGCACCGCCGCCGCCTGGCGCCGTGAGCGGTGCGCCGGATGGGACGGATGGGACGGATGCGTGCGGGGCGAGAGCGAATGTGCGGCTGATCGGATTGCCGCTGAGCGATCCGTCTGTGCCGCCAGCTTCGCGGAAGGTGCGCCACATTCGGCCGGGCGATGCGGTGACCGAGGACTATCGGATCGAGCGGCTGAACATCTATGTGACGGGCGCGGACGTGATCGAGAAGATCAATTGCGGCTGAGACCGCTTGGTCGCCTGCCCTTTCCCGATTTTTGATCCATGGTTTGCCCGGCAGGGCGGACTGCGATAAGGCGGAGCGCCGACGCATTGGGGCCGGCCCGGTCAACATGGCGGATCGCACTTGAAGCGGCAGTTCCTTGTGTTCGCGGACAAGATGTTCGCGCGGTCCGAGGGGTTCATCCACCAATCGTACAAGGCGTTCGACAAGCTGCAGCCGGTGTTCATCGGCAGCGAGCAGCGCAGCGAGGCGCCGGCGGGGACGAAGGCGATTGCGCTCAATCCGTTTCACGGCCCGCTGGGCGAGATGGGGTTCAAGCAGTTCGGCCTGGTGTCTCCGCAGCTGAAGGCGCGGCTGGAGCAAGAACGGCCGGTTCTGATCCATGCGCATTTTGGAAAGTCGGCGGCGTATGCTTTGCCGCTGGCGCGGGCGATGGGGCTGCCGCTTGCGGTGACGTATCATGGCGGGGATGCGACCAAGACGGCGAACACGCGCAACAGCGCGCTGCGCATCTACAATCGCAGGCGCGCGGACCTGTGGCGCGAGGCGGCGCTGATCCTGCCGGTGTCGGAATTCATCAAGGGCGAACTGGCGGCGGCGGGATGCCCGCCGGAGAAGATGACCGTCAACTACAATGGCGCAGATGCGGGACGCTTTGCGCCCGGCGAGAAGGCGAAGCTGATCCTGTTTGCCGGGCGGTGGGTGGAGAAGAAGGGCGTCGATACGCTGGTCTCGGCGGTGATCGGGGTGCGCGAAAAGCTTGGCGGTTGGCGCGTGCGGCTGGTGGGCGATGGCGAGCTCAAGCCGCAGCTGGAGGCGCGCCTGAAGGCGGCGGGAATGGAGGTGGAGCTGCCGGGCTGGGTGTCGCCTGCGGACATGCCGCGCGAGTTTGCCGAGGCGATGATCGTGTGCGTGCCTTCGCAGCGCGCGGCGACGGGGGATGCGGAGGGGCTACCGACGGTGTGCATCGAAGCGATGTTGTCGGGCTGCGCGATCGCGGCAACGCGACATGCGGGGATACCCGAGTGCGTGAAGGATGGCGTGACGGGGTTGCTGGTCGCCGAGGGCGATCACGCGGCGCTGGGGGAGCGGCTGGTGCGGATGACCAGCGATGTTCAGGCAACGCAGGCGATGGGAGACGCGGGACGCGAGGTGGCGCTCAAGGATTTCAACCTCGAGCGCCAGTCGGCAAGATTGCAGGATCTCCTGATGGGGATCGCTACGAAGCGCTAGGCAACTACCTCGCCCGTCGGATCATCGATAGCAGGACGAGCACGATGATCGCGCCGACCATGGCGTAGAGGATGCTTGTGAGCAGGGCGCTGCCGGTGTCGAAGTCGAGGTTGAGCTGCGGCAGCAGCCAGGACGAGAGCAGCGCGCCGAGAATTCCGATCACGATGTTGCCGATGACGCCGAAGCCCGAGCCCTTGACGATTAGGCCGGCGAGCCAGCCGCCGACTCCGCCAATGATGAGCGCGATGATGATGCTTTCAGTGGACATGATGTGTCTCTCCCTCGGGCTTGCTTGCCCATGTGCCGGGAGCATCTCGACCAGGCGCTAGCCTGATGGGGCTCCCTGATGGCCGTACGGCGTCATGCCGGTCCCGGAGCATCAATGGGCCGGGGGTGCATAGGTTCCATCGGGAACCGGGGCTCCAACGCCTTGCTTTTCGTGGACTCCCGGCTATAAACCCCGCCTTCCACAGGACCGGACGGGCTAATGGCATGCCTCCCGGGACTTATTTCAGGCGTCGCGCCGTTGATTCTTTAGGGAATTTTCGGGTCTGACTGTCGCCCACAGGAGATGAAAATGCCGAAGATGAAGACCAAGCAGGCCGCTGCCAAGCGGTTCTCGCAAACCGCGTCGGGCAAGCTCAAGCACGGCGTCGCCGGCAAGCGCCACCGACTGATCAGCCACAATGCGAAGTACATCCGACAGAATCGCGGCACGGAAGTCGTGTCCGAGTCTGACACCCCCCGCATCGTGAAGAAGTTCCTGCCCTACGGCGTCAAGTAAGCCGTTACGCGGCGTTTCCCCTGATCAGATAATCGGAGTTTCCTATGCCCCGCGCACGCGGCCGAGTTCCGGCCCACGCCCGTCACCGCAAGGTCATCAAAGCCGCCAAAGGCTTTTACGGCCGTCGCAAGAACACCTTCCGCACCGCCCAGGCCGCCGTCGTCAAGGCCGGCGTGAATGCCTACAAAGGCCGGAAGCAGAAGAAGCGCAATTTCCGCTCGCTCTGGATCCAGCGCATCAACGCGGCTGTCCGTCTCGTCGACGACAAGCTGACGTACTCGCGCTTCATCGACGGCCTGACGAAGGCTGGCCTCGGCGTTGACCGCAAGGTCATGGCCGACCTCGCCATGCACGAGCCGGCTGCGTTTAACGCCCTGGTGGAGAAGGCCCGGGCGGCGCTGGCGGCTTAATCGCTGCCAGTACTTATCTCCGAAGCCTTTCTCCGCTAGTTCCGACCGCAAGCGCGGGGCGGACTATGGCCCCGTGCGCACTCAGATCCGCACGAGTCCACGATGGCTATCGAAAAACAGGTTGCAGAGATCGAGGCGGACGCCGCCAAGGCGATCGCCTCGGCTGCTGACGAAGCGGCGCTTGAGGCGATCCGCGTGGCCGAGCTTGGCAAGAAGGGGCGCGTCTCGCTTCTGATGCGCGAGCTGGGCGGGATGAGCCCGGAGCAGCGGCAGGTTGCGGGGCCTGCCCTCAACGGCCTCAAGGACCGGCTCACCACTTCCATCTCCGCGCGCAAGGCCGAGCTTGAGCTTGCGGCGCTGAATGTGCGCCTGGAAGCCGAGCGCGAAGACCTGACACTGCCGCCGCGTTTCGAGCCGGTGGGAGCGCTGCATCCGGTGATGCAAGTGTTCGAGGAGCTGGCTGCGATCTTCGCCGACATGGGTTTCGCCGTCGCTGAAGGTCCGGACATCGAGGACGACTTCCACAACTTCACCGCGCTCAACTTCCCGCCGGGCCATCCGGCGCGGGAGATGCACGACACGTTCTTCATGAAGCCGGCGGCCGATGGCAGCCGCAAGCTTCTGCGCACGCATACCTCGCCGATCCAGGTGCGGGCGATGCTGGCGAACAAGCCGCCGATCCGCGTGATTGCGCCCGGGCGCGTATACCGGAAAGACTGGGACGCGACGCACACGCCGATGTTCCACCAGATCGAAGGACTGGTGATCGACGACAAGGTGCATATGGGCCACCTGAAGGCGTGCCTCACCGAGGCGTTCTCGCGCTTCTTCGAAGTGCCGAACACAACCTCGCGTTTCCGCCCGCACTTCTTTCCGTTCACCGAGCCGAGCGCGGAGATGGATATCCGTTGCGACCGTTCGGGCGGGGAGATCAAGGTCGGCGAAGGCAATGACTGGCTGGAAATTCTCGGCTGCGGGATGGTGCATCCCAACGTGCTGCGGTCATGCAATATCGATCCAGAAGTCTATCAGGGCTTCGCGTTCGGCCTCGGCGTCGATCGCCTGGCGATGCTAAAATACGGGATGAACGATCTGCGTCCGTATTTCGAAGCGGATGTTGAGTGGATCAAACACTACGGCTTCAAGCCGTGGCTGCTGCCGACTGTCACTGGAGGCCTCTCGTGAAATTCACCCTCCCCTGGCTGAAGGACTATCTCGATACGAGCGCGGGGCTGCCTGCGATTCTCGAGGCGATGACGCAGGCGGGCCTCGAGGTTGAGGAGGCGCATGATCCCAAAGAGGCGCTGAAACAGTTCACCGTCTGCCGGATCATCTCGGCGGCGCAGCACCCGAATGCGGACAAGCTGCAGGTCTGCCAGGTCGAGACTGTGGACGGCATGAAGGAGATCGTGTGCGGCGGCCTCAATGCGCGCCCCGGTCTGGTCACGGCGTACGCGCCGATTGGCGCTTACATTCCGGGATCTGGCATCACGCTTGTGCCCAAGCCTGTGCGCGGCGTGGTTTCGAACGGGATGCTGTGTTCGGGCGGGGAGATGAAGACGGACGAGGATCCGTTCCGCCTGCGCATTGCGCGGTTTGAGGACTGGAAGTTCCGCGCCGAGGCGCTGGGCATTTCCGAGGAGCAGGCGATCGCGGATGGCGGCATCATCGAGCTGCCGGACAATCTCAAGGTTGGATCGCCTGTCGCCGACGCGCTGGCGCTGGATACCGTAATCGATTTCGAGGTGACACCGAACCGGCCGGACTGGCTGGGCGTTGTCGGCATCGCGCGCGATCTTGGCGCGAAGGGTCTGGGCAAGTTCAAGCTTGAGCCGGTGAAGGCGATCAAGGGGACGTTCCCCTCGCCCGTGAAGGTGCGGATCGAGGATGAGAGCGCCTGCCCGGTGTTTGCGGGACGTCTGATCCGGGGCGTGAAGAACAAGCCGTCGCCGGACTGGATGCAGAAGCGGCTGAAGGCCATCGGCATCAATCCGAAGAACATGCTGGTGGATGTGACGAACTATATCTCGTTCGACCGTTGCCGGCCGCTGCACGTCTATGACGCAGCGAAGCTTAAGGGCGATGTGCGCGCGCGGCTGGGCACGGCTCAGGACTCGTTCGTGGGGCTTGATGGCAAGACGCATTCGAACTTGTCCGAGATGTGCGTGATCGCAGACGATTCAGGCGCCATCGGCCTTGGCGGCGTGATGGGTGGGGAGAGCACGGGCTGCTCCATCGACACCACCGATGTGTTCATCGAGAGCGCGTATTTCGACGCCAACCGCACGGCGCGGACGGGGCGCGCGACGGGGATCATCTCGGATGCGCGGTTCCGCAACGAGCGCGGGATCGATCCGCATTCGTGCGTGGACGGGATCGAGCTGGCGACGAAGCTGATCCTTGAAGTGTGCGGCGGGGAAGCTTCCGAGGTTGTTGTCGCGGGCAAGGTTCCGGAAGGGCCGGCGCCGGTGGCGTTCAAGCCGCGTGACATGAAGCGGCTGACCGGGCTCGACATGGCGCCCAAGCGCATGGAGCAGATCCTGCGCGCGTTGGGCTTCGAGCCGGTGGTGCCGCCCAAGGCGCAGCATGACGCCGAGACGATCTGGGCGACCAAGGTGCCGTCGTGGCGGCCCGATGTGGAAGGTTCGGCCGATATCGTCGAAGAGCTGATCCGCATCGAGGGATACGATAAGCTGCCGGACGAGATGCTGCCTGCGCCCGAGGGACCGGTGCGTGTCGTGGTGACGCCGATGCAGAACCGCGTGCGCGTCGCGCGGCGGGTTCTGGCGGGGCGCGGCTTCCTTGAAACCGTGACGTGGAGCTTCATGCACCACGAGACGGCGGCACTGATGATCGGCGGGGCGAACAATCTTCAGGCCGCGCTGACCATCGACAATCCGATTGCGTCGGACCTCGACTACATGCGGCCGTCGATGCTGGCGAACCTGGCGCAGGGCGCACAGCGCAATGCGGACCACGGCGCGGACGATGTGCGCCTGTTCGAGGCGGGGCCGGTCTATCCGGGCGACAAGCCGAACGACCAGCGCATGCATGTGGCCGCCGTGGTGAAAGCCGCGAAGGGCCGCGACTGGCAGGGGCCGCCTCCGCCCTACAACGCGTTCTCGGCGAAGGCTGACCTGTTTGCGATGCTGATCGCGCTCGACCAGAACCCGGACAAGTTCCAGGTCGGTGCGCCAGAGGGAGCGTTCTGGCATCCGGGGCGGGCGGGCACGCTGCGGCTTGGGCCCAAGCAGGTGGTGGCAAGCTTTGGAGAGCTGCATCCCCAGTTCCTGAAGCTACTGGGCGTCGATGGACCTGTGCTGGCGATCGAGCTGGCGCTGGATGCTTTGCCGCTGGCGAAGGCGAAAGCGACGAAGACGCGGCCGGTGCTGGACAAGGCGGATCAGACGCCGGTGCGGCGCGACTTTGCCTTCGTGGTCGAGGAGAAGGTGGCGGCAGGCGACATTGCGCGCCTGGCGCTGAAGGGCGATCCAAAGCTGGTGACGGCGGCGCGCGTGTTCGACGTCTATCGCGGCGCCAGCATTGGCGAGGGCAAGAAGTCGGTTGCGGTGGAAGTGACGCTGCAGCCGCGCGGCGCGGCGATGACGGACGAACAGATCGATGCCGTTGCGCAGGCGATCGTGAAGTCCGTCGCCAAGGGCACGGGCGCGGTGCTGCGGGGCTAGCGCTGGCCGCCTAGTGAGACTTGCGGCGATTATGCGGGCTGCGGTTGGGCGGCATCAGGCTAATGCCTTCAACCCGCGCCTTGCCGCGCACTGACGCTTCCGTGCGGCCGAGCTTGAGGGCGATCACGCGCGTGGGCGTGTTCTGTTTGGCCAGCGCCTTCAGTTCCGTGATGTGGTCCTTCGTCCACGGCTCGCCGCTGTTGCGCGTGGACTTGGTGGTTCCCGGTGGCGATTTCGGCTTGGGCGACGGGAGGTTGTCGGCGGGATTGTAGCCTCTGGGCATGACGATCTCCTTCGGGTGGAACCCCTGCTCTCCATCTGCGCGAAACAGGGGCGGCCGGTGGGCGTGGCTGAACAGTGTTCGAACTCTGGGTTGGAACTCGGGTTCCCGAATCGGCGTTCATTCCTGCGAATCAACACATGAAAGGGCGGACCCATGGCCGCGCGCGCCTACTGGAAGGGCTATCTGCGGCTCTCTCTCGTCACCATCGGGATTGAGCTCTTCACCGCCGTGAACAGCGGCAAGGACACGGCGCTGCACCAGATCCACAAGCCGTCGGGCAAGCGCATCCGCTATGAGAAGGTGGCGCCCGGCATTGGCGCGGTGAAAGCCAAGGACATCGTGAAAGGCTTCGAGGTCGAGAAGGACGAATATGTGGTGCTCGATCCGGAAGAGCTGGACGAGATCAAGCTGGAGAGCCGGCGCACGATCGACCTGGTGCAGTTCGTCGACCATGAGGAGATCGACCCGCGCTATTACGAGCGGCCCTATTATGTGACGCCGGCTGCTGACGAGGTGGCGGCTGAGGGTTTCGCCGTGATCCGCGATGCGTTGAAGAGCGGCAAAAAGGTCGGCCTCGGGCAGATGGCGACGCGCGGGCGGGACCAGATGTGCGCCGTGCGGGCGTGTGGCGATGGGTTGCTGCTGGAGACGCTGCGCTACGCCAACGAGGTAAAGGACAGCGACACGATCTTCGATGGCATTCCCAATGTGACGCCGGACAAGGAAATGCTGGCCCTGGCCAACCAGCTGATCAAGAAAAAGACGCACAAGTTCGATCCGGACAAGTTCAAGTCGCACTATGCGGCGGCTCTGCGGGCCCTGATCAACGAGAAGAAGAAGACCGGAGAAGTCTCTCATGCGACGGACGAGGAGCTGGGCGTCAAGGGCCAGAGCAATGTGATCGACCTGATGGCGGCGCTTCGCGCCAGCGTGAAGGGCAAGGCGGCGGCGAAATCCGGCAAGGGGCCGACGCGGAAGAAAACAGCCGCCAAGAGATCGCCCGTGGCGAGCAAGGCCGCCAAAAGCGCGCCGAAGCGGAAGAAGGCCAGCTAGCCGATGGCGGGCCTGCTCACACGCTACCAGTCGATGCGCGACTTCAAGGCGTCGCCCGAGCCGCGGGGCAAGGTGAAGAAGACCAAGGGACATCTCTTTGTCGTGCAGAAGCACGACGCGACACGGCTGCATTTCGACTTCCGGCTGGAGCTGGATGGCGTTCTCAAGAGCTGGGCGGTTACGCGTGGGCCGAGCCTCAATCCTGCTGACAAGCGTCTGGCAGTCGAGGTGGAGGATCACCCGATCGAGTATGGCGGGTTCGAAGGCGTGATTCCGTCGGGCTATGGCGAAGGCACGGTGATGCTATGGGACCGCGGCGAGTGGGCGCCGCAGGGCGATGCGCGCAAGATGCTGAAGAATGGCAACTTCAAGTTCGTGCTTTTCGGCGAGCGGCTGAAGGGCGGCTTTGCACTGGTGCGGATGAAGCCGCGGCCGGGCGAGAAGGCGGGGCGCAACAACTGGCTGCTGATCAAGGAGCGGGACGACTGGGCGAAGGACGATGTCGACGCGATCGAGGAATGGACGACCAGCGTGAAGACCAAACGATCGCTGAAGAAGATCGAGGCCGAGGGAGAGGCCTACAAGAAGGGCAAGATGTATGCTCCCGGGGACGTGAAGGCGGCGGCGAAGCGGAAGGGGGCTGCGAAGACGTCCCCCGAAAAAAAGCCCGATCGAAAAAGTAGGCTGCGGGTGGCGCCGCAGTTTGTGTCGCCCCAGCTGGCCAAGCTTGCCGATGCGCCGCCTGAGGGGGATGGGTGGCTGCACGAGATCAAGTTCGACGGGTATCGCATCATTGCGGTGGTGAAGGACGGCAAGGCGCGGCTGCTCACGCGCAATGCGAAGGACTGGACCCACAAATATGGGCGCGTTGCGAAGGCCGTCGAGGCGATTGGCCTGAAGGACGCGGTGTTCGATGGCGAGCTTGTGGCGCTGGACGAGAGTGGCGCAGCGGCGTTCTCGAAGATGCAGGCGGCGGCCGAGGATCCCGCGATCCCGCTGCAGTATTATCTGTTCGACCTGCTCAACGCGGAGGGCGAGGATACGCGCGAGCTTCCCCTGCTCGAACGCAAGGAGCGGCTGAAGGACATTCTCGCCTCGCCACCGGATGGCATCGGTTACAGCGATCACATCCGTCTGGAGGGGGACCAGGTGCTGGCGTCGGCATGCAGCATGAAGCTGGAGGGCGTGATCTCCAAACGGGCGGATGCGCCGTACGAATCCGGGCGTGGTGGAGGGTGGATCAAGTCCAAGTGCATCGGGAATGATGAGTTCGTCATTGGCGGCTTCCGGAAATCCGACAAGCGCGGGCGGGCGTTCTCGTCCCTGCTACTGGGAGAGTATTCCGGCGGCAAGCTGATCTATCGCGGGCGCGTGGGGACGGGATTCGACGACGCGACGTTCGCCAAGCTGAAGGCGAAGTTCGCTGGCCGCGTGCGCAAGACCAGCCCATTCGACAAGCAACCAGCGGAGGCGCGGCAGGATGCGGTGTGGCTGAAGCCTGACCTCGTCGCGCAGATCGCGTACATGGAGCAGACGCCCGATGGGCATCTGCGGCATCCGAGCTATCTGGGCCTCAGAGAAGACAAGCCGGCGACGGAGGTGAAGGTGGCGAAGTCAGCCGCAAAACCCACGAAGCGTGCAGCGAAGACGCGGGCCGCGACATCCGACGAAGATGATGCAGGCGCGCCGATGGGCGTTAGGCTGACATCGCCCGACAAGGTGTTGTGGGCGGGCACGGGCCTGACCAAGCTGGACCTTGCGCAATACTATGCCGATCATGCGGACCTGATCCTGCCTCATCTGAAAGACCGGCCCTTGTCCATCGTACGCTGTCCCGAGGGCGCGGACGGCGAGTGCTTCTTCCAGAAACACACCAACTCATCGACCCCCGAGGACATCGAGACCGTTGGCATCCGCGAGAAGAATGGCTCGACCGGGCAGTATCTGGTGGTGCGGACGAAAAAGGCGCTGGTTTCAACCGCGCAGATTGGCGCGCTGGAGCTTCACGTGTGGGGCTGTCGCGCTGATGACATCGAGAAGCCCGAGCGCATCGTATTCGACCTCGACCCGGACGAAGGGCTTGGCTTCGCGGACGTGCGGGCAGCGGCTTTCGAGGTACGCGATGTGCTGGACTCGCTGGGCCTTGCGAGCTTCGCGATGCTGACCGGCGGCAAGGGCGTGCATTTGATTGCCCCCATCGCGCGGCGCAATTCGTGGGACGAGGTGAAGACGTTCTCGCACGACCTTGCCAATCGCCTCGCCGCAAGTGCGCCGGAGCGATACGTCGCCAACATGTCGAAGAAGAAGCGCAAGGGCCGAATCTTCATCGACTATCTGCGCAATGAGCGGGGGTCGACGGCGGTTGCGCCCTACTCTCCCCGCCGTCGCGATGGCGCCACCGTAGCGACGCCGGTCTCGTGGGATGAACTTAAGCGGATGAAATCCGCCGAAGCGTTCACGATCAAGACGCTGGGCAAGCGGCTGAAGGCGATGAAGGGCGATCCGTGGGAGGGCTATGCCGCCGCCAGCCGCCAGAGCCTGTCCGCTGCGCGGATGAAGGCCGTGGCGGGCTGAACGGCTCGACCTAGGCCGCGTCGCGCAATTCCTGCTGCACACGTTCGGCAAGCTGGCGGAGCGTGAAAGGCTTGGGCAGGAAGCTGATCGCGCGATCGTCTTCCAGCGTCTTGGCAAGGTCACGTTCGGCATAGCCCGAGATGAACATTACGCGCGTGTTGGTGAGCCACGGGCGGGCTTCCTTGAGCAAGGCTGGGCCATCCATGCCGGGCATGACGACGTCCGAGATGAGGAGGTCGATATTGCCCGACTGTTCCTTGATGATCTCGAGCGCCTTCTCGCCGTCGCTGGCCTCGATGACGGAATAGCCGAACGAGGCGAGCAGCTGGGCCGCGATGCCGCGAACGCCGTCCTCGTCTTCGACCAGCAGGATCGAACCGCGGCCGGCGAGGTCGCCGCTGCGGGCCGGGCCGGACGGGGCGGGCGCAGTATCCACCGTTTCGAGAACGCCGCCGGCAGTCGCCGCCTCTTCGACGCCATCCCAAGCGGGCATGAAGATCTTGAACGTGGTGCCACGCCCGACCTTCGAGACCGGATAAATGAAGCCGCCGAGCTGCTTGACGATGCCGTAGACCGTGGCGAGGCCGAGGCCGGTGCCCTTGCCTTCCGCCTTGGTGGTGAAGAAGGGCTCGAAGATCTTCTCCATGATGTCGGGCGGAATGCCGCCGCCATCATCGACCACTTCGATCAGCACATAGTCGCCGTCGGTGACATGCGTGAAGCCATCCTTGCGGGCGGCGGCTGCATCCGAGCGCGACGTGCGGATGACGAGACGTCCGCCGCCGCTCTTTTCGATCATCGCATCGCGCGCGTTGGTGCAGAGATTGGTGATCGCTGTTTCGAGCTGGCCCTTGTCGGCCTTGATACGCGGCAGGTCGCGGCCGTGGACCACGTCGAGCTTGATGCGCTGGTCGATAATGTCGCGCAGGAGCGTGTAATAGTCCGACAGCGCGTCTGTGACGTCGAAGACTTCCGGGCGGAAGACCTGGCGGCGCGTGAAGGCCAGCATGGTGCGAACCAGCTGCGCGCCGCGCGAGGCGAACTCGTTGATCGACTTGAGCTCGAAGAAGGTGGGATCGCCCGGGGGGTGACGGATCTGCAGCTTGTCGACATTGAGGATGATGCCGGCCAGCATGTTGTTGAACTCGTGAGCGAGACCACCGGCCATCTTGCCGAGGGCCTGCAGCTTCTCGCCCTGGGCGAGGCGCTGTTCGAGCAGCTTCTTCTCGGTGGTGTCGATGACGTAGGCGGTCGAGGGACGGCCCTGGCGATCGAGTACGACATAGAGGTCGACTGACTTCTGGCCTTCGCCGGCGAGCTTGAAGTTGACCGCGCCGTCGAGCGCCTTCGACAGTTCGTCGGCGAGAGCGGCGGTGCCCTGGTCGGCAACGAAGAGATCGGCGAAGCGGCGGCCCGGCTGGGCGCGGCCGCCGGTCATCTCGACCAGCGTGCGGTTGGCGTCGAGCATCACGGCGCTCTCAACGCCTTCGCCATCGAGACGGACGACGCCGAAGGGCGCATCCGAGAACATCGTGTCGTCCGAGCGGATGGCGGCGTCGCGAACGTCGGCTGGCGTGGCGCCGCTGGCCGTCGCCGGCGTGGGAGCGCGGCGGACCTGCTGTTCGGCGGCGCTGGCGATGTAGACGACGGAGCGCGTGTGAGCTTCGGCGCCCTTGCCGGCCCAGGTGGTGATCAGGGTTGCGGTGGACTCAACGCCATCGCGGGCGCGCAGGACGACTTCGGCGCGCTGGCTGGCCTGGCCACGCACTTCGCGCTTCATCAGCTTGAGGCCTTCGGGGCGCATGATGTCTTCGAGGCGGAGCGCACTGTCGCCATCGGGCAGGCCCAGCATCTGGCGCAGGGTCTGGTTGATGTAGACCACGCGGCCATCGCGACGGGCGGAGAAGAAGCCGATGGGGGCGTCCTCAACGTAGAGCGCGCGCGCATCTACAGAGCCGGCCGAGGGAACGACGCCTTCAACGCGGCGCAGGCGCCAGAGCGACCAAGTCTTGGCAAGCGGCGCGACGCTGGCTTCGTACTGCACCGGCGCGTGGGAATCGCCGAACAGGAGCGCGGGCAGGAGTTCAGTGCGGGCAAGGCCCATCTTGGCGGCCTTGGACAGGCGATAGATCGGCGCGGCCATGCCAGGGTTGGACGAGAACAGGCGATCAACCGAGGGCGCGTGCGCGCTGTCGCCGACGACGTGGGCGAGTTGGGCCAGTTCGAGATAGGCGGGGTTGGCGGCAACGCTCGCGCCGCCGCGATCGGAGATCAGCGCCGGTTCGGTGAGCGCATCGAGCCAGAGATGGCGTTTGGGCGTCTGTGCCGCGGCTTCGGCTGCACCGCGATCAGGGAAGACGCCGAGACGGCGGCCGGCGCCGCGAACGCCCCACATGATGAGAACCAGCGCCATGGCGCCAAGCGCGATGACCAGCACGGCGCCGGCGGGACCGACCGCCTCGCTCCACGTGATGGCCATGCCGGCGGCGCCGCCAGCGACGACCAGCGCTGCCCAGAAGGTCAGCTGAATCCAGTCGAATCCCTTGCGCGGGCCAGCAGCGGCTGCGTCCGTCTTGTCGTCGGGTTGTTCAATAAAGTCAGTCATGGGCGGTCTTCCGCTGGCTAGCCGGATAGTAGTGGGGTGATTCGCGGCCCGGGGTGTTAGCTGGGGCCGCCATGTTAACGATCTGACTCTTTAGGGGAATCCACGCTTGGACCCCCACAGATTGTGTCCTGTTTTGAGTCCCTTGGACGGGTCGGCCACAAGGGGTGGGGCCAGGGGAGTCAATGTTTCGCATCCGAATCGGATTGAGGATGCTGTGGAGAACCCCGGACGCGGGAGACAGGCGGCTCATCGCGCCCTCCCCTTCTTCGTGTTCATGACGAAGCCGATGACCTTGGCCACGGCCTCGAAATGCTCGCGCGGGACCGATTCCTCGACCTCGACCGCCGCGAACAGGGCGCGGGCCAGCGGCACGTTCTCGACGATGGGAATGTTGTGTTCCTTCGCCTTCTCGCGGATGCGGAGGGCGACGTCGTCGGCGCCCTTGGCCATGCATACGGGAGCCGCGTCCTTTTCCGGATCATAGCGCAACGCGACCGAGTAGTGGGTCGGGTTGGTGATGACGACTGTGGACTTGGGCACGTTCTGCATCATGCGCTTGCGCGAGCGCTCGAGGCGGATCTGGCGCAGGCGGGCGCGGATGTGCGGATCGCCTTCCTGCTGCTTGCTCTCGTCGCGGATGTCCCTGCGCGACATGCGCATGCGCTGCATGTAGGTGAAACGCTGCCAGACGAAATCCATCGCGGCGATGATGCCGATGACGACAATGGCGGCGATCAGCAGGCGGCCTGCGATGGCCTGTGTCATCGCGAGCAGGCCCGCAGGTTCAAGCTGGCTTGATTCCGAGATCGCGGTGGCTTCTGGCCACACCGCGTAGATCATCGCGCCAGTGATGGCCGCCATCTTGAGGAAGGACTTCAGCAGGTTCACCCAGCCCTGCGCGCCGAACATGCGTTGCAGCCCCTTGCCGGGGGACAGCTTGGCGAGGTCGGGCTTGATCTTCTCGCCGGTCCACAGCGGACGATGCTGAACCAGGTGGCCGAGTACGCTGGCGGCGGCGATGACGCCGAAGATGATGCCCAGGGGCACGATCAACGACAGAAGCAGGCTGCCCATCAATTGCTGCGCGCCGCCATCCTGCAGGCGGAAGGCGTGCGGGTGATCCATGATACGCGTCAGCGGATCGGCGATCATGGCGCTGAGCGGGCCGGCCGCTGACATGATGCCGGCAGTGGCGAGGATCAGGAACCAGATCGGCACATCGAGCGACTTGGCGATGTCGCCCTTCTTGCGCGCATCCTCCAGCTTCTTCTGTGTAGGATCTTCTGTCTTCTGACTGTTGTCCTGCTCTTCTGCCACGATGCTCTCCTATTGCACCGTGAGGAGACGCATCTGCGTCTCCATCGCGTCGAGCCAGACCATCAGCCCACCGCCAAGACCGAGCGCGATGACGGCAAGGCCAAGCATCACGGACAGGGGCATGGCGGTCATGAACACCTGAACCTGCGGGATCAGGCGCGAGATAAGACCGAGGGCGACGTTGAAGATCAGCGAGAAGACCAGCACGGGCGCGGCGATCTGGATGCCGAGCCGGAAGGAGTTGGAGACGGCGTCGATCACGAACTGGGTCGCATCACCGATGGGCGGCAGGGCGCCGGGCGGGAAGATCGCATAGCTGTCGCCGGCCGCCTCGATCATCACGCGATGCAGGCCAACCGACATGATGAGCACGAGGCCCATCAGCGAGAAGAAGCCGGAGAAGACTGCGGCGGGCTGGCTGGCGATGGGATCGATCTGCTGGGCGAAGCCGAGGCCCGAGGCGATGCCAGCCGTGGCGCCGGCGACCTGAAGCGCGCTCATCATCAGGCGGGCGCCAAGGCCGAGGATGAGGCCGATGATGATCTCGCTGATGATCAGCGGGATGGCGTTGACGAAGTTTGCCGGCTGTGGCGGGGCGGCGGCGGCAAGCCCGGGTGCGAGCACTGCGGTGACCAGCACGGCTAGCGCGAGGCGCATGGTGGCGGGCACGGCCTGTTCGCCCCAGACCGGAGCGATCATCAATACGGCGCCGAGGCGCGCGAAGAGCAGCGCTCCGATCCAGGCGTATTGGTTCAGCCAGTCCAACGAACGCGGCCCCTCAGAACTCGGCTATTCGGTTGAAGACCTGTTCGGCGAAGCCCGCGAGCAGCGCGCCCATGAGCGGCAGGAAGATCAGCAGCGCCGCGAAGATCGCGATGATCTTCGGCACGAAGACGAGGGTCATCTCCTGGATCTGCGTGAGCGCCTGAAAGAAGGCGATGACCAGGCCAACTACGAGGCCGGCGATCATCGCCGGGGCGCACATCCAGACGGTGGTCCAAAGCGCGTCGCGCCCAAAGTCGAGAACTTCCAGGCCATCCATGCCTGCTACTCCGTGCGAATATGGCTTCCGGGCGAATATGGTTTCCGGCCGTTAACCCTCGCAAAGGAGTAGTTAAGAAAGGGTAGGCAAAACCTGCCGGGGCTGCGGATGGAACCCGCTTTTGTTGGGGTTTTCGGGGGTGCGGCGAATTAATTGGCCACCCGGGGAGCCGGAAAACAAAAAGCCCGGACCTATGGGGTCCGGGCTCTCTGTTGAAGTCCGCTGGCAGGATCAGTCCTCGATCGGGATCCCGGCGAAGAAGCGCTGGCCGTCGCGTTCGACCTGCAGGAGGACGGCGGTGCGCCCCAGCTTGCGGGCGGCGTCGACCGCCTTGCGGACGGCTTCGGGGGTGGACACGGCATCCTGCCCCACCTTCACGATGCGGTCGCCGGTGCGGATGCCGACGTCGGCCGCGTGCGAGTTGACGCCGACCGAGGTGATGACGACGGCGCCTTCGCGGCTGGCAAGGCCAAGGCCGAGTTCAGCCAGCGACATGCCTCCGGTGTCCGAGGGGGCCGTGTTGGCCGCCACCGGCTTGGGCGTCGCGGTATCATCGAGCTTGGCGATGGTGACCTTCACGGTCTGCTCGCGGCCATCACGGATGAAGCGCATGTCGCGGCCCGTGCCGGCCTTGGTGTCGGCGACGGCGCGGGTGAGATCCTGGACGTGGTTCACTTCACGATCGCCGAAGCGCAGGATGATGTCGCCCTCGCGCAGGCCAGCCTTGGCGGCCGGGCTGTCGGCGGTGACATTGTTGACCACGGCGCCCTTGGCCGGGACGTTCAGGCTGGCCGCGATCTCGGGCGTAACCGGCGAGATGGCGACGCCAAGCCACCCGCGCTGGACCGATCCATTGTCGATGATCTGCTGCACGATGCCGCTAGCGAGCTCGGACGGGATCGAGAAGCCGATGCCGACATTGCCGCCGCTGGGCGAATAGATCGCCGAGTTGACACCGATGACGGCGCCCGACTGGTCGAACAGTGGGCCGCCGCTGTTGCCCTGGTTGATGGGTGCGTCGACCTGAATGTAGTCGTCATACTGGCCCGAACGGATGTCGCGACCGCGGGCCGAGACGATGCCGGCGGTGACGGTGTTGGCGAGGCCGAACGGCGCGCCGATGGCGAAGACGTTGTCGCCGGGGCGGGCCCTGCCGCTGTCGCCCCAGGACAGGCCCTTCGGCAGGCTGGAGCCATCGACCTTCACGACGGCAAGGTCAGTGCGCGGGTCTGTGCCGACGACAGTGCCGGTGAGTTCACGGCCATCCTGCAGGACGACGGTGAGGCTCTTGGCATCCTCGACGACGTGGTTGTTGGTGACGATGTAGCCGCCGGCGATGAAGAAGCCGGAGCCGGAGCCGCGACGGTCAGGCGCCTCGCCGCCTTCCCCTTCGGGATTGAACTTGAAGTAGTCCTGGAAGGGCGTGCCGGCGAAGGGATTGGCCTGCGGGCCGGACATCTGCCGGATCGGCGAGGCCTGGCGCACCTGGATCTGGACGACGGCGGGCGAGACGGTCTCGACCAGGTCGGCCAAGTTCGGGAGGGTTCCCCAGCGCGCCTGCTGGCCGGCGACGGCCTGGCTGCCCAGCTGGGCGGCCATGGGGGCAACGGTTGAGCCCTGCGAGAGGTGGGCGAAGGATGGCGCGGCAAGGGCTATCGCGCCGATGCTCACCCCGGCGGCAAGACCGCCGAGCGCACCAATGACTGTTCCACGATTCATGTCTGTCTCCGTGTTCGCAGCGAACCATCGGAAGCTTCAGATTGGTTCGATGTTCTAATTCGCAAGTGCTGGCGCCACACGGGAAACGGGCCTGACTGGCTTTTGTCCGGCGGGGTTCAGGGGGGCGTCCGCAACATCGAGTTTCGATGCGCAAATGTGGAATTTTTCGGGCAGGACTGGTTGCAGGGTATGTCAGGGGTGCGACGCCTGCGCACAGGCGGGGCGCCTTCGCTGGTGCGGCATCAGGCGGCGCGGTCGCTTTGCCAGATGGATACCTCGAACAAGGCGGGCGGGACGAACTCTTCCCGGAACCATGGATTGCGGCGGCGATCGAAGAGTTCCCGCATCCACGTGACGACTGTTCGCACGCGCGGGGTGCGGCGGGCGCTCTCGTGGAAGCTGAGCCATACCTTTACCGAGGCGAGCGGCGGGATCGGGAGGGCGACCAGCCGCGCATCGAGTCGCGAGGCGTAGCTGGGCATAACGGCTATTCCCGCGCCGGCGGCGGTCGCCTGCAGGAGGGCGGCCGAGCAATCGGTGATGACCGTCGGCTCAATCAGGGCGGCGATCTGGGCCGTCTTTTCCTTCCAGCCGGGGTTTTCGCCGTACATCATATGATTGAGGACGCGGTGATTGGCGATGTCGAGCGGGCCGGTGGGCGAGCCATAGGTGTCGATATAGCCCTGGCTGGAGAACGCGCAGTAGTGGAGCGTGGCGACAGGGAACGAGATGGTATCAGCCTGATGCGGCTGATCGAAGCCGATGACGACGTCGGCATAGCCCTGTCCCTGCTTGGGCAGATTTCGATCTGACTGAAGGGAAATTCTAAGTCCAGGATTGGCCGCGAGGAATTCAGCGAGACTTGGCGCAATGCAGTAGGCAAGCACGCCATCGTTCGACCAGAGTTTCACTTCGCCTTCGGCCTTGGCCTCAAGTCCCTTGAGCGTGTTCTCAAGTGAAAGACTTGCACGCACCATCGTTGTGACGTGATCGAGGGCTTCAGCACCCGCTTCAGTGAGTTGAATGCCTGTCGGCGAGCGTTCGAGAAGACGAGTTCCCAATCTTTGCTCGAGCTGTCCCAGACGTTTCGAAATCGCGGACTGTGTGACGCCCAACTGTTCTGCCGCTGCATTCATCGAGCCGGCAGTTGCAACAGCATAGAAGGTGCGAAGGTCGGACCAGTCGACCAGTTCGCGGACAAGCCGCTCGGTCCCTTCCCTGGTCGTCATACCCGTTCTGCCTGAAATGAAGTGGCGTGATGTTCCAGTTTGTGTTGAATGGTTAGCAAGACGTTAATAAGATAAAAAACGGTGGTTGGGTGATGGCGGCGCTGATGTGGAATTCACGCACACAGCTTAGGTCGCTTGGCGGCGAGCGGCTGCATTTGAAATACATGGCTGGCGCGTCGGAAGAGATGATGGCGTCGGTGCGCCTCACACATGCAGTCAGCGATGAGGACTATGCAGCGGTGCACGCGCTGGCGACGGCGGAGCTGGGGCCGGGGCTGGCTTCGCTTCAAGAGATCAAGCGCGTCGACAGCCTGACCGGCGCGTCGATCTGGGTGATCCGCCGCAACGGCGCGGTGACGGGGTTCCTCGCGCCGCTGGCGCTGACGGAGGCGGGTGTTGCGGCGCTGGCGGACAATACGTTCGACGCGGCGAACATCGATCAGAAATGGGTTGCAAGGCTCGGCGAGCCGCTCGCTGGCTTCTATTGCTGGTGTTACGCGGGCAAGGATCAGGTGAGCCGCGGCGCGCTCGTGCTGGGCCTGCGCACCCTGATCGACAAGCACTTCACAGACCTGCCCTTCTTCGGCAGGGATTCAACTGAAGCCGGCGCGCGCATCATGCACCATCTCGGCTTCTTCCCCTTCGATGACACGCCGCACCTGTTCTGGCGTTGCTGCTCGCTGATGGAGCCGGTCGCATGCTGAGCGTTGGCGCCAACAACCAGAGGAACGACCTGGCCGTCGAGATCGTGCGCGATCTTGCCGACTACATGAAGGTCGTCGCGATCCGCGCGTCTGTGTTCCTGGCCGAGCAGGATTGCCCGTACGAGGAAGAGTTCGACAACAACGACCTGTCGTCGCTACACCTGATTGCCTACCTGCGTGGTGAGCCGGTGGCGACACTGCGCATTCGCTGGTTCGCCAACTTCGCGAAGATCGAGCGCGTGTGCGTGATGAAGCATGTGCGCGGCGGCGCGGTTGTGAAGCTGATGATCGAGACAGCTGTCGATATCATCAGCCGCAAGGGTTACACGCTGGCGATCGGCTATATCCAGAAGCGGCTTGCGCCTTTCTGGAAGCAGCTTGGCTTCCTGCCGCGTGAAGGCCGCGCCGATTTCCGCTTCTCGGACTATGAGTATGTGGAATGCGCGCGCGTGCTGGCTGTTCGCGCCGATGCGATCACGGTCGATAGCGATCCTTATGTCGTGATGCGGCCCGAGGGCGAGTGGGACCGCGAGAGCGTGCTCGACCGTTCGGCTTCGCGACCTGCGGTGGCCTGAAGCACATGACAAACCTTCCGTGCAGGCTTCTCTGCATCGACCTTCAGGCCGATGCGGTTCCCGGGTGTGAGCCCGATCCGGCCGCCGTGATGGCGGCGCGCAACCTTCTCTCCGTCGGACGGAGACTGGGATGGACCATCGCGCATACGCGCAGGCGCACGCGGCCCGTGATCCGCACGCGCAACGGATTGCAGGCGACGAGCGTCAATCCGCTGATGACGGAACAGGTGTTCTTCCACGATGGCCGTTCGATCGCGGAGGCCTTCGGCCTGTCCGCGTTGCTGCGGAGCTGGCGGGAAGAGACCGTGCTGGTCGCCGCTTACGATCCGGTGGCGCTGCTGAGCTGTGTGCTGGTGTGCCAAGAGCCCGGGCCTCGCCTGATGCTGGTGGAAGACGTGATGCCGATGAAGGCGCTGGAGGGGGCTGCGCGCGTGGGCCTGTTCCATGGCGATGATTGGCGGCATTCCTTCAAGGCGACGACGCTCACGCGGCTGGTGAAGGATGCGGGCCGGGCGACCGGCGTGCATGTGCTTCCGCTTCCGGAAGGACACCAGCCGGGCTTCTGAGGCTGGCGGCGTTCTCCTGAGCGTGGCAGTCTGCGCAGCAGACAAGAAACGACCTCGGGGATGGAAATCATGCGCGTTGCGATGTTCGCGGCGGCCATTTTGCTGGCCGGATGCGTGACGATGCCGAACGGCCAGTCGACCTTCTCCGCTCGTCTGTCGACGCCGCGGCTTGATGTCGTGGACACGAGCAATCTCACCGAGGCGCAGCGCGACATGCTGGGCAGCCGCGCCAATCTCAACATCTACCGGACGCTGGCGCACCACGTTGACCTGTACAATCGCTGGTCGCCCCTTGGGCAGGTTCTGCTGAACGGCACAAGCGTATCGGCGCGGCATCGCGAAATGGCCATGCTGCGGATGGGGTGGCTGTGCCAGTCGCCGTATGAGTGGTCGCAGCATGCGCGGATCGCCAAGGCGTCGGCGGGCATGAGCGACGCGGAGATCCGGGCGATCGCAGCGGCGCCCGATGGCGCTGGATGGTCTGACATCGACCGCGCTGTCCTCCGCATGGCGGACGAGCTGCGCTACGACGCCATGATATCGGATGCGACGTGGGCGGAGCTGCGCAAGGTCTATTCGGATAAGCAGGTGATGGAGCTGCTGTTCACGGCGGCGCAGTATCAGCTGGTGTCGATGGCGCTGAACACGCTGGGCATACAGGTGGAGCCGGAGGCAGTGGACTTCATGCCGGGCGACCTGCCCCTGCCCGCGCTGGCGGGGAGGCCTTCGGGCATGCGCCCGGCCGAGCCGCGCATTGCGCCGATCACGCCGGACAAGTGGACGCCGGAACAGCGCGCCATGATTGCGCCGCAGACGCGGCCGGATGGGACGGCGCTCAATCTCTACACGACCATGCTGAACCATCCCGGGCTGTATGGGCCGCGCGCTCGGTTCGGATCCTACCTGCAGCGCGACAGCCTGCTTGATCCCGAGACGCGCGAGCTGCTGATCATGCGGACGGCTTGGAATATCCGGGCGGAGTATGAGTGGGCGCACCATGTCGAATACGCGAAGTCGGCTGGGCTGAATGACACGCAGATCGCGGACATTGCGGTGGGCGCATCGGCGGTGGGCTGGAACGCGCGGCAGCGGGCCGTGCTTGCGGCGGCGGATGAGCTGCGGCGCGAGGCGTTCATTTCCGATGCGACTTGGCAGGAGCTTGCCAAATACTATGGCATGAAGCAGCGGATAGAGATCGTGTACACCGTTGGGGGATATGCGATGACGGGGCTTGCCATCAATTCATTCGGCATCCAGGTGGAGCCGGGTTATCCGGCAATGCCGCAACACTAGCGCTGCGCAATCAAGAGGGCTGACGTGAAACTCCGTACCGTATTTCTGACGACTGCTGCCTTTGTGCTTGCCGCGGCCTGCACGCCCGCTGCCGAGACTCCGGCGGCAGAAGCCCCGCCGACCGCGGAGATCGCGGAGCCCACCGCGCCGAGCGGCCCGGCTGCTGACAACACGACGGATTCGCTGGCCTCGACCCCGGCCGATGCACCCGTGACGGCGGATGCCGGCGCGATGCCGGCCACACCCGCTCCGGCCTCGACCCCGGCTGCCGTGCCTGCTGCTGATGTCCACGCGGTGGGACGCGCCGCTTACGCCCAGACGTGCGTGATGTGTCATGGACCGGCGGGCGCGGGCACGCAGATGGGCGTCGCCCTGACGGCCGGGCTGGACGCCGCCGCGATCAAGGAGAAGATCGTGAAGGGCAAGGTCAACGCCACGGACACCATGCCCCCGATGGGCGCGGCCTATTCCGAAGCGCAGCTCGACGCTCTGGCCAAGTTCGTCGAAGCCGGTCTACCCCAGTAATCGGCCGCAACGGGCCTGTTGCGCGCAAGCCGCGCACCGGGCCTGCGCGGGGCGCCGCAGAATTGAGCAGCTGACGCCCCTGCCCCGGGAAAACCGTGGCGGGGGCGCACAGTTTGTGGAACGCTGCGCTCCATGTCGATCAAGGCCAGCATCTATCACCTTACTCATTACAAGTATGACCAGCCGGTGGTGCTGGGGCCGCAGGTCATAAGACTGCGACCGGCGCCGCATTCGCGGACGCGGGTGATCTCGCATTCGCTGAAGGTCAGCCCCGACAAGCATTTCGTGAACTACCAGCAGGACCTCTATGGCAACTGGCTGGCGCGGTATGTCTTCCCGGAGCCCGTGCGCGAGCTGAAGATCGAGGTCGATCTCGTCGCGGACATGACGGTCTACAACCCGTTCGACTTCTTCGTGGAGGAGAGCGCCGAGACCTGGCCGTTCGAGTATCCGCCGGAGATCGCGGATGACCTCAAGATCTACCGCACCACCGAGCCGATGGGGCCGCATCTCAAGAAGTTCCTCGCGGGCATTCCAAAGGACCGGCTGCGCACCGTCGACTTCATCGTGATGCTGAACTCGGCCGTATCAAGGGCCGTGAACTATGTGATCCGGATGGAGCCCGGCGTGCAGACGCCGGAGGAGACGTTCGAGAGCGGCAAGGGGTCGTGCCGGGATTCGAGCTGGCTGCTGGTTCAAGCGGCGCGGCATCTGGGCCTCGCTGCGCGGTTCGTGTCTGGCTATCTGATCCAGTTGAAGCCCGACCTGATCGCGCTTGATGGACCGGCGGGCACCAGCGTCGATTTCACAGACCTGCATGCGTGGTGCGAGGTGTACCTGCCCGGAGCAGGATGGATCGGGCTTGATCCGACATCGGGGTTGCTGACGGGCGAGAGCCACATTCCGCTGTCGGCGACGCCGCACTATCGCAACGCGGCGCCGATATCGGGCGGGTTCACAGGCCAAGCCAATATCGAGTTCGCCTTCGACATGAAGGTGAAACGCGTGGCGGAGCATCCGCGCATCACCAAGCCGTTCTCGGACGAGAGCTGGGCCGCGCTGGATGCGCTGGGCGAGAAAGTGGATGCGGCGCTGAAGGCGGGCGATGTGCGCCTGACCATGGGCGGCGAGCCGACTTTTGTTTCGATCGACGACTTCGAGGGCGACGAGTGGAACACCGGCGCTGATGGGCCGACCAAGCGCAAGCTGGCGGACAAGCTGATCCAGAGGTTGCGCGATCGCTTCGCGCCGGGCGGGTTCCTGCACTATGGGCAGGGCAAATGGTATCCGGGCGAGACGCTGCCGCGCTGGACGTTTTCGCTGTACTGGCGGCGTGACGGATTGCCGATCTGGCATGATCCGGGATTGGTGGCTGGCGAGAATGGCGCGGGGACGGCTACGAAAGTCGAGGCCGAACGGCTGCTGCAGGCGGTGGCGGAGGAGCTGGGAGTCGGTGCGGATCACGTGATCCCGGCCTACGAGGATCCGGCGAACTGGATTCTCAAGGAGGGAAATCTCCCGGAGAATGTGACGCCGGAAAACTCGAAGCTGAAGGACCCCGAAGAGCGCAACCGCATCGCGCGCGTGTTCGAGCGGGGGCTAACTGAGCCGAGTGGCTATGTGCTGCCGATCCAGCGCTGGCAGGCCAAGGCGAGCACGAAGGCGAAGGTCGGCAAAGGCGCGGCGAAGAAGAAGGTCGCCATGGCGGAAACGCCGGGACGTGTTGCGACCAAGGGACGATGGAAATCCGAGAAGTGGAAGTTGCGGCGCGGGCACATGTTCCTGGCGCCCGGCGACAGCCCAGTCGGATATCGCCTGCCGCTGGAGTCCCTGACGTGGATTCCGCCCCAGCTTTATCCGCACGTGATCCCGGCTGATCCGAGCGAGGAGCGTGGGCCGCTGCCGGACTATGCGGCTTTCATCGGTACGTCGCAGGGCTATGCGCTGCAGGGCAATCCGCCGGCCGAACAGGCGCGGGCGCAGTTCACGGCGAGCGAGGGCGGACGGCAGCAGGTTCAGGAGCAGTCCTTCTCCGAGGTCGCGGGCTCTGTACGTACGGCGATGTCGGTCGAGGCGCGCGACGGACGGTTGTGCGTGTTCATGCCGCCGGTGGAGCGGATCGAGGATTATCTCGAGCTGGTAGCGGCGGCGGAAGCGGCGGCCAAGCAGATCGGCCTGCCGGTGCATATCGAGGGATACGCGCCGCCGCATGATCCGCGCATGAATGTGATGCGCGTGACGCCGGACCCGGGTGTGATCGAGGTGAACGTGCATCCGGCGACGAGCTGGCGCGAGTGCGTGGATATCACCACGACGCTCTACGACGAGGCGCGGCAGTGCAGGCTTGGCTGCGACAAGTTCATGATCGACGGGCGGCACACGGGAACGGGGGGCGGCAACCATGTAGTTGTCGGCGGCGCGACGCCGAATGACTCGCCATTCCTTAGAAGGCCCGACGTTCTGAAGAGCCTGCTGCTGCTGTGGCAGAAGCGGCCGTCTCTCTCCTATCTCTTCTCCGGCATGTTCATCGGGCCGACGAGCCAGGCGCCGCGAATCGACGAGGCGCGGCATGATGCGCTCTACGAGCTCGAGATCGCGCTGTCGCAGATCCACACGCCGGGCGCAGGACCGGGCGGCGATCCGTACACCCCGCCATGGCTGGTGGATCGGCTATTGCGCAACCTGCTGGTGGACGTGTCGGGCAATACGCACCGCACGGAAATCTGCATCGACAAGCTGTTCTCGCCCGATGGACCGACGGGGCGTCTGGGCCTTGTCGAGTTCCGCGGCTTCGAAATGCCGCCTGATCCGCGCATGAGCCTCGCGCAGCAGGTGCTGGTGCGGGCGATCATCGCGCGGATGTGGAAGTCGCCGATCACGGGCAATCTCGTGCGGTGGGGAACGACGCTGCATGACAGGTTCATGCTGCCCCATTTCGTGTGGCAGGATTTCCTCGACCTGCTGCGCGATCTCTCGGCGCACGGGTTCGAGCTGCGGCCGGAATGGTTCGAGGCGCAGCTGGAATTCCGTTTCCCGTTCTGCGGCGAGATCGAGGTCGAAGGCGTCAAGCTTGAAGTGCGGCAGGCGCTGGAGCCGTGGCATGTGCTGGGCGAGACCGGCGCGATTGGCGGGACGGTGCGCTATGCGGACTCATCCGCCGAGCGCGTCCAGGTGAAGCTGACGGCGGCCGATCCGGGGCGCTATCGCGTTGCGGCCAATCGCCGGCCAGTGCCACTGCAGCAGGTGGGCAATGGCGAGGCGGTGGCGGGGGTACGTTACAAGGCATGGAAGCCGCCGCTGTCGCTGCACCCTGTGCTGCCGACCAACGTGCCGCTGGTGTTCGACGTGTTCGACAGCTGGTCAGGCCGGGCCATCGGGGGATGCGTCTATCACGTGGCGCATCCGGGCGGGCGAAGCTACGACACCTTCCCGGTCAACGGGAACGAGGCTGAAGCGCGGCGTCTGGCCCGGTTCGAACCCCATGGACATTCCCCGGGGATGTATCAGCTTGCCGAGGAATCGCCGCACCCGGAGTTTCCGCATACTCTGGACCTGAGGCGCGCACCGGGTATCTAGAAGGCGCTTCTGAAAGGGCTGACGTGTCGTCCGCGAAATCCAACACCGGGCAGGATGCAGCCGCGCGGCTGCTGGCGGGCTATCGCCCCCTGCCCGGCGTTTCGGACGAGCTGCTGGATTCTTCCGGTGCGATCAGGTCGGCATGGCGCGCCTTCATCAACCATCTCGCAGCGATGTCGCCCGAGGAAATCTCGCATCGCATCGAACAGGGCGACCAGTACCTGCGCGATGCGGGCGTGTTCTTCCGTCAGTATGGCGATGGACAGGCGGAACGGGCCTGGCCGCTGAGCCATATCCCTGTGCTGGTGCACGAGAAGGAATGGGCGACGATCACCGAGGGGCTGATCCAGCGCGCCGATCTTCTCGAAAGCATCGTGGCAGATCTTTATGGCGACCAGCGGCTGGTGCAGGAGGGGCATCTTCCTGCGTCCTTGGTAGCGATGTCGCCGGAATGGTTGCGGCCGCTGGTGGGCGTGCGGCCACGGTCTGGCCAGTTCCTGCATTTCATTGCGTTCGAGATCGCGCGCGGACCGGATGGGCGATGGTGGGTGCTGGGTGATCGCGTGCAGGCACCGAGCGGGGCGGGGTTCGCGTTGGAGAACCGCGTCGCAACTGCGCGTGTGTTTTCCGATCACTATGCGCGCGCGAACATCCACCGGCTGGCGGGATTCTTCCGCGCCTTCCGCGATACGATGAACGACCTGCGCGGCGACACGGATAGCCGTGTTGGCATTCTGACGCCGGGCAGGCTGAACGACACATATTTCGAGCATGCCTATATCGCGCGCTATCTCGGCTTCATGCTGCTGGAGGGCGAGGACCTGACCGTGGAGAACGGCCAGGTGATGGTGCGCACGATTGCTGGGCTGGAGCCGGTGAGCGTGCTGTGGCGAAGGATCGACGCGGCGTTCGCCGATCCGTTGGAGCTGAACGAACAATCGCGTCTTGGCGTGCCGGGGCTGGTGGAGGCGGTGCGGCGTGGACAGATGGCCGTCGTGAATGCGCTGGGCTCGGGCATTCTCGAGACGCGGGCGCTGCTGGCCTTCATGCCGCGCATTGCGCAGGCGTTGCTTGGCGAGCCGCTGAAACTGCCGAACATCGCGACGTGGTGGTGTGGCCAGGAGTCCGAACGCGCGCATGTGCTGGCGCATGCGGACCGGATGATGATCGGTGAAGCGCTGTCGACGCGCATGCTGTTCGATTCTGAAGACAGCACGGAACTGGGCGCGACGTTGGCCGAGCGGCAACAGAACCTGGGCGAGATGATCGATCAGCGCGGCGCGATGCTGGTGGGACAGGAGGCGGTGACGCTGTCGACCACGCCGGTGATGGTGGACGGCGTGCTGACGCCGCGACCGATGAGCCTGCGCGTATTCCTCGCGCGCACGCCGCGCGGATGGCGGGCCATGCCCGGCGGCTATGCGCGCATCGGACACTCACGGGATGCAACCGCGATCGCCATGCAGCGCGGCGGATCCGTCGCGGATGTCTGGGTGCTGTCCGACAAGCCCGTGAAGAACGAGACGCTGCTGCCTTCGCCCACCGCACCTTACAAGCGTTCGCGCCGCGTGGAGCTTCCGAGCCGGGCGGCGGACAATCTTTTCTGGATGGGGCGCTATGTCGAACGTGCCGAGGGGCTGATTCGCACGCTGCGGGCGTGGCATGTGCGGCTGGCGGAAGCGGGGCGAGACGACACACAGCTGCTGGCGCATGTGCGCGCCTTTCCGGGGTTTCACGGCGCCGACCCGACGAGCGAGGCTCCTGCCGCGCTGCTGTCATCGATCAGCGCGGCGACGGCCAGCGCAACGCAGGTGCGCGACCGGTTCTCGATTGATGGCTGGACCGCGCTGAACGATCTTGCAGCCAGCGCAAGGGCCGAACTAGCCGATGTTTCGCCGGGGCATGGATCGGCGCGGGCGCTGGGGCGGTTGCTGCACAAGGTGACGGGGTTCTCGGGCCTGGTGCACGATAACATGTACCGGTTCGCTGGATGGCGCTTCCTGACCATCGGGCGTGCGCTGGAGCGGGCGATCAACATGTCTGAGGCGCTTGCCTGGTTTGCCGATGAGGCGGCGCCCGAAGGCGCGCTCGATCTTGTCGTCGAGGTGGGCGACAGCGTGCTGACGCACCGGCGGCTGTTTGCGGTGGCGACCAGCCGGTCGACGGTGATCGACCTCCTGGCCTGCGACGCCAACAATCCGCGCTCTGTACTCTACCAGCTGGAGGAGATGAAGGAGCAGGTGGCCTTCCTCCCCGGCGTGCGGGAAGCGGACGGGATGTCCGAGTTGTCACGCGCGATCCTGAAGCTGCAGGCCGATGTCGCCGTCGCGGCGCCCGAGAGCCTCGACACTGCGCGCCTAAGAGAAATGCGCGTCGAGCTGTGGCGGGTGTCAGACCTGCTGACGCAAGCCTACCTACGTTGATGCCATGCTCTACGACATCAAGCTAAGCATCCAGTATGTCTATCGCGCGCCGGTCGCGGGCGGGCGGCACGTGCTCTACATGACGCCGTCGCAGGTGGGCCCGCAGCGCGTGATCACGTCGCTGCTCGACATCACGCCGACGCCGGACGAGCGGATCGCCAAGACGGATTTCTTCGGCAATACCGCCGTCGAAGTGGCGTTTCGGGCGCCTCATGCCGCGATCGCGTTCCGGCTTCGCGCGCGGGTGGAGCGTCTTAAGGTGGATGAGACACCGGATGTCTCGCCTGCCCTGCCTGCGCTCGTGAACGAGATAGCTGGATTGCGCTCGCTGGCGCCTGACTCGCCGTATCACTTTCTTGCCGACTCTCCGCGCGTGAAGGTGATGCCGGAATTCAAGGATTACGCGCAGGTGCAGATTACCGACGCGGCCCAGAGCGCGTGCGCGATTGTCGAGGCGGTCGGCAAGGCGCTGGACCGCGACATGAAATTCGATCCGGGGTCGACCAATGTCGATACGCCGCCGGAAGAAGCGTTCGCCGCGCGGCATGGCGTCTGTCAGGATTTCACGCACATCATGATCGGGTGCCTGCGGTCGATCGGTGTTCCGGCTGGCTATGTGAGCGGCTTCCTGCGGACACAGCCGCCCGAGGGCGAAGAGAGGCTGGAGGGCGCGGACGCGATGCATGCGTGGGTGCGCGCATGGTGTGGGAAGGTGACGGGCTGGGTCGAGTACGATCCCACGAACGGCATATGGGTGAGCGATCAGCACATCGCGGTAGCCCACGGGCGCGATTATGGCGATGTTGCCCCCGTGCGCGGCGTGGTGCGCACGTCAGGCGGGCAGGCCAGCAAGCAGGCTGTCGATGTGATCCCGCTGGGCGGGGGCTGAAGCCGTCAGGACGCCTTGCAGCCGATCATGCCACCGACGGGCAGGATGGTTTCGAAGCCCTTCTGGTCGCGCGTGCGCAGGACGCCCTGCTGGATGACGGCGCCATCCTGTAGCTGTGATTCCTGATCGTATTTGAGATCGATCTCAAAACTGTACTTGCCGCCTGCGAAGGTCTGTTTCTCGTAGTGGCCGAGGACGGCCTCGCCGCTGGCCTGTTTGCGATCAAGTCGGTGTTCGCGGTTGCCGATGCGCACGAGGGCGCGAGCCGGCGACTCCGTTGCAAAGAGGATGAAGACCGGGCGCTCGGTCTTGCTCCAGAGGAACAGGCCGCAGCGGCCGGCGGCCAAGGTCTGGGCAGGCAGGTCCTGCAGCTCGATTGCGCCGACGCTGATGCGATCACCCACGCTTTGTGCGAGGGCCACGCCGGCGACGGAGATCGCCGCAACTGCGCAAGCCAGCTTAGTCAGAACGGTAGCCATCGCGTGGCTCCTCTTTTCTCGTATGAACCAGTATCGCTTTGCAACTGCAGGCCAAGCGCCGTGAGGCGGACGGCCGCTTCCGGATTTTCGGTGCGGTATTGAATGGACCACTGGGCGGCGCCGGAGTTAGCAAGGTCCAGCACCAGCTGGGCGCTCTCGCCATCGCGTTCGCCATTCATCACGAGGCGGCCGACCGGTCCATGGCAGGCGGCGACGCCCGACATCATGGGGCCGATGACACCGAGGACCTCGCCGCTGCGCATCAACGTGTCGCTTTCCAGGACGCCCTGGGCGGAGATGCAGGCGTTGGCGCCGAGGACCATGTCGAGATTGCGGAGGCGCGTCTCGCCCGGCAGGCGCAGGGTTTCGTTGACAGGCAAGCCCTGAAGCAGGAGCTCAGTGGCGGTGAGGCGACGCTCGCCGTCCATGCCGAATTGCAGGCGGGCGGCCCCTGCTATGTCACGGCCTGACAGATCCACATCGGCGACGACGCGGCCGAAAAGCAGATCGCTCGCCGACACCTTGATGCCGACATCGCCCGCTTCGAACTGGCCGATGCGCGCGCGCGTCAGCGTTGCGTCCCAGATCGTGCCGTTGGCGCGGGCGAAAGACAGACCGTCGTCCGAGGATTGAAGGAACGCCTGCGCGGGAGCGAACGCGACAGCGCCGCCGGCGAGCGCAACAGCAAAAACAGCGACATGCCAGATGCGGATCATGTGCGCCCCGCTGAGAGGCTGGCGTCGCCCTGGACGAGATCGCCCTCGCCGGCGCGAACGATGGTGATCCGGTTGACGGAGAAGCCGGCACGCTCGACGGCGTCGATCCAGCCATAGACGCTGCGCGCGGAGGCGGGCTCGAAGGAGATGCGGATTCCGGACGGGCCATCGGGCTCGATCCGCGATGGCGACAGGCCGAACTGCGTGGCGATAGCCGAGGCGGCGCCGCGCGGCGTGCCGTCGGAAGCGGCGGGCGTCACCTGCCCTGCGCCTGTTGTGGGGGTGGCGCGCAGGCGGGCGACATCGTCACGCAGCTGCATGGCGCTGGCGAGATCTGCGGCGGCGCCGGTGCGATAGCTGTTTGCGGCCTGCCAGCCGAACCAGAGCGCGGCGAGAAGGGCGACGACTGCGCCGATCTGGAGCAGGAGCTGTTCGCGCGGGGCGCGCGAGGCGAACCATGATGAAGCAGCGCGCATCATGCGCCACCCATGGAGACGGCGATGGACGAGCGCCCGTCGATGGCCTGCATCGGGCCGACATCGATCTGGCCGGCGACCTGGCGCAGGCCTTCGACGGCGGAATCGAGCTGGGGTTGCAGCAGGCTGGAGAGGCGAAGCTCGATCGTCTGGCCTGGCGCATCGAGGCGGACTTCGTCGAGCTGGACGTCGGGATGCAGTTGCAGCACGTCGGAGATCAGCGGGCTGGCGGCGACGACGGGATTGGCGACGGGACGTTTTGTAGCGTTCAGGGCAGCCGTGATCTGGGCACGGAGATTGGTGATGCGCTTCACTTCGGGGCGCGCTTCGCGGAATTCGGCTTGGGCGGTGGCGAGGACGGTTTCGGTGGAGGCAGCGTCGCGCATGCCGTCCCAGACCGTGATGCCGATCTGGATGAGGCCGGCGGCGATAGCGAGACCGGCAGCCAGCGCCCACGGCGCGAAGGGGGATGCGGACGCCTGTGTGCGTTCCGATGAGGCGGCGGCGAGGTCTGGCGCGAGGGAGGGACGTGTTGCGGCGAGGCGGGCGAGGCGGATCGTCGGGTCTTCCGCGTCATGCAACTGCGCGACCTCGACTGCCAGCGTGCCGAGCGCAGGGGCGAGTGCTTCGCGGGTCCAGCCTTGTAGGCGAACCGTGTCGATGCCGGCGCCGAGCTGGGCCAGCCATTGTCCCATGACGGCGGGAGCGAGGTCGGAGTCCATCGTGAAGCCGCCGTGTTGGCCGGCGGACACCAGTGTGCGGTCGCCCAGTCTCAGGACTTCGACGACGCCGTTGGCGGCCGGGAGAAGCGAGCAGTCGAGATAGATTGCTTGAGGCTTCAGCCGCATCGACGCGCAACGCGCGATCCACGCGGCGAGCCTGGCGCGCGACATGGCGGCAGCGAGACGGCCATCGGCTTCGCCCGCGCCGCCGACCGCAAAGATGGTTTCCGATACGCCGGTCGCGAGGCCGTCCTTGAACAGATGCATCGCCGCGGCGCGCGCCTGGGCCGGAGATCGTGTGGGCGTCGTCAGCCGGCGCAGCTGGGCGTCGAAGCCAGGGATGACGAGAATGCAGTCGCCGGTTGCGCCGCGAATGGATTCGCCCGAGGCGACGACGCCCGTGGTCGCCGCGCCAGCGGCAAGACGCACCCAGGCCATCGGCTCTTCGGGCGTGTTTCCAGCGACGAGGACAATCACGGCGGTGCTCATAAGAGGTTGTTCGCGACGCGCGCGCCGAAGACACGCCGAACGACACGCCCGCGCCCGGCGGCGGTATCCACGAGAGCGACACTGGTTTCAGTCGTGTCGCCGAAGTTGACCCTGATGCCGATCACATACCAACGCGACAGTTTTGTGAACATCGCCCGACTTTCGTCACTGAGTTGTATTGGAACGATGCGGCGATCTGCAAAGAAGGCGTCGAGCGACTGCCAGCCGCCGAGGGGACGCTCGCGGATCAGTGCCTCGGCCGAGGTGAGCGGAAGGCCTGGGCCGAAAATGGCGGCCAGCAGGGGAGCGTGATCTGGGCGTAGCGTGTTGACGGCGATCACGTTTGCAGACGGTGTCGGACGCACGCAGGCGAGGCGCGCAATACGGGACGTTACGCCAGCGTCGAAGCCGGCGATGGAGCGCATCTCGCTAGAATCTCCGAGCAGCTGATTGGCCGGCAGGGCAATGGCCGCGCCGCCGCCATAGGACTCGTCCTCTGCGCCGCCGAGGCCCGGGACGTTATCGGTGTCGATCCAATCGGCCAGCGATGCGGCGAGCGTGCGGTGCGACGGAACGCCGAGGGACGCGAGCAGGCGCGAGAAGCGGGCCTGCCCATCTTCGCTGGCGATGAGGGGGCCGCCCTCCTCTTGTCGCACGAGGCTGTTCAGATTGAAGCAGTTGTCGCCGCTGGCGACGGAGAGCTGCATGGCGCCATCGTCGAGCGGCAGAGTGATCGTGCGGTCGAGCCAGTCTGATGGATTGGCGGCTTCGGCAGCGCCTGCCGACAGCGCCTGATCGATGCGGCGCACAGCGTAGGCCTCGGCGCCAAGGAGGTACCAGCGTGTCTGGTCCATCTCTACCTGGTTGCCGGTGCGCTGGATGGTGAAGCGGGCGGCCTCCACCACGGATATGGCAAGCACGCTCATCACCGCGACGACGACGAGGACGGCAGCGAGCGCCGCGCCGCTTTCGCTGTTGAGAGGGGGGGGAGCGTTGCGCGGCATCGCGGTCATAGCCCCGTCAGCGCCTGCAGGCGCACGCGACCATAGCGGGGCAGCGTGACTTCGATGGCGACGGCATGCGGGATAACTGACATGGACGGCGGCCAGTCGGCGCGCCAGCCAAGGCCGTCGTGGAAAGCGAATGCGACATCGCCTGCGGACGCGATGATGGCGCGATCGCGCGTGACGGCGTTCGGGCCGGGGTCGATTGCGGCGCGGGTTGAGCGGACGAGCCTGCCCGCTTCGTCGAGAGCGTAGCTTACGACGACAAGCGATGTTGAGATCTGGTCTTCCGAGCCGGGCTCGCCCTGCGCGCGCACAAAGGACATCTCCGGGCGCGCACCGCCGACTGCGTGGAAAGCGAAAGGCGGGCGGTTGGGGTCGCGCGTTGCGCGTGGCGTGATCTGGGCAAGGTCCGCCGCCAGCAGGGCGCGTGCGGACTGAAGTTCACGCAGGCCATCCTGGGCTTCCTCGACATCGGCTTGTGCAAGAAGCGTCTGCGACAGGAGCAGCACACCGCCGCCGGCGACCAGCGCGAAGATGAAGAGCGAGACGAGCGCCTCGACCAGCGTGAAGCCTCCATCGGATGGCGCGGCGGACTTCATGGCGCGGCACCGCTGGTGAGGCGGAAGGCGGAGATTTCGGCGGCGGGTGCGGCTTCGCCGGCAAGGAAGGCGGCGGCTTCGATGCGGACGCTTTCTGGATCACCGGTGGAGAGCACATCCATCCGCCAGCGCCAGTTGCGGGCGGCGAGTTCGGTCTCGCCCTCGCGGACACCAAGTGGCGGCGATGTGCGCGCGGCCATGACATCGATCAGCGCGTTCTCGATCACGATGGCGCCGAGCGCGCGGGTTTCGACACGCGAGTAGGTTTCGACTGATTGCGCCTGCATCGAGATCAGAGCCACGGCGGCGAGCGCGAACACGAATAGCGCGACCAGCGTTTCGACGATGCTGATGCCGGCGTCGGCGAGTGTCGGGTCAGGAAGCGCGTTCGACACGGACGGCCCCTTCCTGGTCTATCTCCACGCGCCAGCCTTCGCCGAAGCGCAGACGCATGGGCGTCGCGCCGCCGAGCGGGTCGAAGCGGGCGAGGCGATGGGTGGTCGTCGCGTCGCTTTCGTCCTCGATCTCCGGCGCGCCGCTGGCGGGCCAAGGCTGGAAGCCGAGCGAGGGAACAGTCTCGAGGCGCTGCCACCCATCTTCGTCGAGGCGCTCGAAATGGTAGCCTTCACTGGTGGCGACAAGCGCAAGCTGCCGGTTCATGAGGATGCTCTGATCGCTTGCGAGATCGATGCGCGTGGCCATGCTTTCGAGCGCGGACCGCAGCCGCGAATCCGCGCCGGGCGACATGAGCAGCACGGAGCTGGCGACGAGCGCCACAATGGCCAGCGTCGCCATGACTTCGACCAGCGTGAAGCCGGCCGAGGCCGAGCGGCTATCGAGCGTTGACGACGTCTGCATCGAGCCCCTCGCCGCCAATCTTGCCGTCGGCGCCCATCGAGTAGAGGTCGTAGGGGCTCTTCTCTCCTGGGGCGATGTATTGATAGGGCCGGTTCCACGGATCGTTTGGGAGCGTGCGGATGAAGGCGGCGCGTTCAGCGCCGAGCGCGATGGCGGGCGTGACCAGCGCTTCAAGACCCTCTTCCGTCGTGGGGAAACGCGCGGCTTCGAGATGGAACAGTGTCAGGGCCTGGTCGATCGCGGCGATGTCGGCCTTGGCCTTCTCCACCCGCGCCTTGTCCTGGCTGGGGAGGACATTGATGGCGACGATGGCCGTGATGAGGCCGATGATGAGGATCACCACCATCATCTCGACCAGCGTGACGCCGGCTTCCGGGTGGGGGCGCTTATCGGATTTGGTTTGGGACTGAGGCACGGGCTTCTCCATCATCCTGCGGCGAGCTGGTTGAGCTGCAGGATCGGCAGCATGATTGCCAGCACGATGCTGGCGACGATTGCACCCATCAGGACGATGATGAGCGGTTCGATGAGACTGAGCGCGGCCTGGACGAAGCCTTCGAATTCCTCGTCGAGATGGTTGGCGGCGCGATGCAGCATGTCTGGCAGCTCGCCCGAGTTCTCGCCGCCGACGGCCATGTAGACGACGACGGGCGGAATGAGGGCAGACTTGCGCATGGCGCCCGAGAGCGGCTCGCCCTCCTGGATGCGGTCGCCCATCGCATCGATGGCGCGGGCGAAGGCGCGGTTGGTAGCGGCATCGCGCGAGGCGCGGACGCTTTCGAGGATGGGCAGGCCGCTGGACGCCAGCATCGACACCGACCGCACGAAGCGGCTGGTGCTGACGGCGCGGATCCATTTGCCGAGCAGCGGCAGGCGCATCATCGCGCCATCAAAACCGAGCCGGATATGCGGCTGGCGCAGCGCCGTGCGCGCCGCGATGATGCCTCCCACGATGACGATCAGCAGGACAGGCCAGTAGCGGGCAAGCCCCTCGGACACGCCGATCAGGATCTGGGTGACGAGGGGCAGTTCGCCGTGGAAGGCCTTGAATTGTTCAACCAACGCGGGGACGACGAAGATCATCAGGCAGCCGACGACGCCGGCCGCGACCGTCATCAGGGCGGCGGGATAAATCATCGCGGTGGTGATCTTGGAGCGCAGGGCGTGCTCGCGCTGGAGGTAGTCGGCAAGGCGGGTGAGAACTGGGGCGAGATTGCCAGACCGTTCGCCGCCAGCAATGGCGGCGCGATAGGCGCCCGGGAAGCTGGACTTGTGGCGAGCCATGGCGTCGGCAAGGCGCATGCCTTCCTGGATCCCAGAGCGGAGATCGGCCATGATGCGGCGAGCGGAGGCGTCTTCCTGCTGAGCCGCGAGCATGCCGAGCGCCTCGTCAACCGAGACAGCGGCGCCAACGAGCGTCGCTAGCTGGCGCGTGACGAGCAGGCGTGTCTTGTGGCTGAGCGAACCGCGCACGCGACTGGGCGCGGATTTCTGTGTGGGCTTGGCAGGAGTAGAGCCTGCCGGCGCGACTTCCACGGGATAGAGCTTGCGGCCGGCGAGCGCGGCGTGGGCGGCGCGTTCGTCGCGCGCGTCGATGCCGCCGCGCCGTTCGCGTCCTTCAAGATCGATTGCGACGTAGGAGTAGCGGGCCATGGCCTATGCCGCCTCCCCCGCTCCGGCGCTGCGTAGGACATCGCTGAGCGAGGTGACGCCGGCAGCGACGCAGGCAAGACCACTGGCGAAGAGGCGTTCCGAACTGCGGAAGGCGTGCGCAGCCATCGCGTCTTCAGTGGCGTTCGCGTGAATCAGGCGGCGGATCTCGTCGTCGACGACCATGCACTCGTAAAGGCCGATGCGGCCGACATAGCCAGAACCGCTGCAGGCCGGGCAGCCATGGCCTTCGAAAGCTTCTGGCTTGGCGCCGATGGAAGCAAGCAGCGCGGCCTCGCGTTCGCCGATGACCGCAGGGCGTTTGCAGGATTCGCAGAGGCGGCGGACAAGGCGCTGGGCGACGACGGTGCGCAGCGTGGAGGCCAGCAGGTAGGGCTCGATGCCCATGTCGCGCAGGCGCGTGATCGCCGCCACGGCGTCGTTCGTGTGGACCGTCGAGAAGACGAGGTGTCCGGTGAGCGAGGCCTGCACGGCGATCTGCGCGGTTTCGGCGTCGCGGATTTCGCCGACCATGACGACGTCCGGGTCCTGGCGCAGGATGGCGCGGAGGCCCGCGGCGAAGGTCATGCCGATGCGGCTGTTCACCTGCGTCTGCCCGATGCCTTCGATGGCGTATTCGATCGGGTCTTCGACGGTGAGGATATTGCGGCTGCGATCGTTGAGCAGGTTAAGCGCGGCATAGAGTGTCGTGGTCTTGCCCGAGCCTGTCGGGCCGGTGACGAGGACGATGCCGTTGGGCGCGGCCATGGCGGACTGGAAGCGCGCCAGCGTGGCAGGGGCCATGCCGAGTCCGTCGAGCGTGCGCAGGCTCTGGTCCTTGTCGAGGATACGCATCACCACGCGCTCGCCATGGCGCGAGGGCAGCGTGGAGACGCGGACATCGACGCCGCGCCCGCCGAGCGTGAGCGAGATGCGGCCGTCTTGCGGCAGGCGTTTCTCGGCGATGTCTAGGCGCGCCATGACCTTGATGCGCGACACCAGCCGCGACTTTGCCTTGGCGGGCACGTTCATCAGCTCGCGCAGCACGCCATCGACGCGCAGGCGGACGATGACTGTGGATTCGAAAGGCTCGACGTGAATGTCGGAGGCGCCCTGGTTGATCGCTTCCGAGATGAGGCCGTTGATCAGGCGGATGACGGGCGCATCGTCCTGGCTGTCGAGAAGGTCTGCGGTCGCGCCGGCTTCCTCAGAGAGCGCGTCGAGCGACATTTCGGCGTCGAGGCCGGTGGCGATGCGGCGCGTGGCTTCGGAGGTGACAGCGTAGCGCTGCGAGAGGGCCGCATCGAATGCGACGGCGTCGAGCTGGACGATCTCGAAAGGGGCGCCGAGCGCGCGCCGCACTTCGACAAGCGCAAGCGCATCGGCGCCGGCGCGCATGCCGACGCGCCATGGTGCGCTGTCGGAGAGAAGTACGACGCCCCGGTCTCGCGCAAAGGCGTAGTCGAGGAAGAACCCCTCCCCCGCCGATGCGGGCGCCTGGGTCATTGCGGAACTGGCGGCGCGGCCACCTCTGGCTGGCTGGGCGCGATGGGCGCCGGAGCGGGAAGCGCAGGAGAGGCGACGGGCGGTTGCGTCGTGAAGTTGAAGAAGTCACGCTCGATCTTGTCCTGAATCACCGGATCGAGGCCGTCGAAGCCCTGCACGGCCTGGTACTGGCGCAGCGTGACGTCGCGGGCCTGTTCCGGCGTGCTCACGATGGTGGGGCGCAGGAAGACCATCAGGTTGGTGCGACGGCGGGATTCGCCGGTGGAGCCGAACAGCCCGCCGACAAGCGGAATGTCGCGCAGGCCCGGAATGCCGCTCTCGGTCTTCTGAACGTCCTCCTGGATGAGGCCGCCGAGGACGATGATCTGGCCGGCGTCAACCTGGACGACCGTGTTGATCTCGCGCTTGTTGGTGATGAGGTCGGTGGATGTAGACGTCACCGGGCCGAAGATGCTGGAGACTTCCTGGCGAATGACGAGGCGGATGACGCCGCCTTCGCTGATCTGCGGGGTGACTTCGAGCTGCACACCGACATCTTCGCGCTGGATGGTGCGGAAGGGATTGGTGTTGGCCGAGCCGAGCGCTTCGCCTGTGGTGATCGGGATTTGCTGGCCGACCATAATAGACGCGCTCTCATTGTCGAGCGTCAGCACGGAGGGCGTCGAAAGGACGTTGCTGTCGCGGTCTTCCTTCAGCGCATTGACGATGAGGCCGAGGATGGCGCCGTCGTCGGTTTGTCCGCCGATCCCAAAGAGGCCGCCGGTCGAGCCGAGCAGCGAAGAGACGGCCGCCTGTTGAAGCTGTGCGAGGGCGGGATTGTCTGAGGTGTCCTGATCGCCGGTCAGCAGTGCGCCGGTGACGGCGAGCAGGTTAGGCGCGGAATTGCCATAGCTGGTCGAGAGGAACGGGACAGCGTTGTCCTTTCCGCCAGCGACAAGGAACTGAAGACCCAGTTCCTGGGCGGCAGTGTCGGACACCTCGACGATCACGGCTTCGACGTTGACCTGCTGGCGGCGCTTATCGAGCGAGGTGACGACTTCAGCGAGGGCTTCCTGCACGTCGGGGTCTGCGCTGATGATCAGCGAGTTGGTGGCCTTGTGCGACGCGATATTGGCGCGGCGATTGGCGGCGGGGGCGCCATCGGCGCCGGCAGGACCTTCCATCGAGGCCGAGATCTGCTGGAGGATGGGCAGGACCTCATCGGCTACAGCGTAAGTCAGCGGGATCACGACCACGCCACGGCGGAAGTCAGCCTGCACGTCGAGCTCCTGCAGGAGCGGCGCGTAGCGATCAATCAGCGCCGGCTCGCCACGCATGACGACGGTGTTGCTGGCGGCGAGCGCGACGATCTGGACCGCCGGGCCGCCATCAGCGGTGATGATCGCCTGCATCGAGCGCACCATCTCAGACGCCGAGGTGTTGAGGAGGCGGATCGTGCGAAGTTCGGTGTTGTCGCGATCAAGCGTCTGGATCACTTCGCGGACGCGCATCAGCGTCGAGCCGTAGTCCACCACGATGATGGAGTTGCCGCGGCGGATGGACGTGGCGGCGCCGCGCAGCGAGAGCAGCGGCCGGATTGCCGTGGCCACGCTTTCCGATTCTGCGTGCTTCAGGGAGAAGACCTGCGTCACATAGCGGTCCGCTTCCGCGCCGCCGCCCGGGCCAGGTTCGCGCGCGGCGACTTCGTCAGGCACGATGCGGTAGGTGTTGGCGCCGGAGGGAGACGCGACGAAGCCGTGGACGCGTAGCGTCGACTGGAAGACTTGGAAGAGTTCGTTGGGCGACAGCTGGCGCGTGGAGACGACGCTGACCTTGCCGGTGACGCGCGGGTCGATGATGAAGGTGCGCCCCGTAACGTTGGCGACGTCCTCGATGAAGGCGCGGATGTCGACTTCGCTGAGGCTGAGCGAATTGTCAGCCGGTTGCGCGATGGCGATGGGCGCCGCCAGAACACCAGCGCAGGCGACGCCGCATGCAGCGGACGCAAGCAAGACTCGGACGAAGTCCTTCATAACTACAAACCACGCGAGACCTGGAGCCGGACACGCTGGCCAGTCTTGCGCTCAACTTCGAGCGTGATCGGTCCGGCCGTTGCGGCGGAGATGAGACGGGACTGGCCGCTGTTGGGGCCGATGCCGTTTACGGAAACAATGAGATCGCCAGCCTGGACGCCAGCATCTCTCACCTGCTGCGGAGCCGCGCCCGCCGCACGCCAGCCATAGGGCTGGCCATTGCGCGATTCGACCTGGCCGCTGGTTGTGAGCAACCAGCCAGCGATATCCTGCTGCTGGGCAAGCGGGAGAGACACTGCTTCGGCCTGGCCATCGCCCGTCCAGACCGGCGCGGCGGAGGCGACCATGGTTGCAGCGGGTTCAAATTCGGGCTGGGGCCTGCCAAGCAGCGCCAGCGCAAGCGAAGGCGCGGAGGGCGTGGCGCGTTCGAGCGGAATGATCTGTTCGTCTTCTCCCAGCGAGACGACGATGTGGCCGGACTCGATGGCTTCGAGGCGGACGCCGTCGACGATCTCGTAACCGACAAGGAAGGAGCGTTGCGCGCCATCGCCCAGAACGAGCACCGCGCCGCTGTCTTGCGCTCGGGGTGCAACGCGCAGGCCGACGACGCGAATGCCGCTGAGATCAGCATGGACGCTTGCGCCAGCGGCTTCCGCAAAATGCAGTGGAGCAAACGGCGAGCGCGTGTCGAGAGCGGCAGATTCAATCGCGACGTCAGAGGAAATGTCGGTGACGGAAAGATCGGGGAGTTCCGGCGAGACGACGCGCCAACCGATCTGCGCGCATCCGATGGCGACGCCAGCGAGGAGAGCCATCTCCGCGCCGGGGCGGATCAACGCGAGTGCGCCGCCGCGCCAACGCGCAACGATGGAGCGGCCACTTGGGTGTGACGTTTTCATGACAGCCCGCACCGCTTCACCGATCACCGCCCGCGAAGCATGACGCTTGTGTTGCGCCTTCTGCCCCCTCGCAGGACCACGGCTCACTAACATCAGATTTGCGAAGGCTGTGTGACAGCGGCCGCGACCAAAAGGCGATGGGCATGAGATGCGCTATCGCGGCCACGCATGGCCTTCAAACACGTTATCGGGAATCAGAATGCGCCTTCGACGAAAGGCGTCGCGCCATTTCGTCGAAGGCGATCCGGTTCTAGAACTCTGCTGCGAGGCTCGCCGAGAAGACCTGTCCGCGCGGGTAGCGATCAACCTCGTTACGGCCACGCGCGTAGGTCTGGTACTCTTCATAAACTGCGCCGCCGAGATTGCGGCCGGCCAACGTCAGGGTGAGGTCGTTCTCGCCCCATTCGAGTGTATGTTTGTAGACGAGGTCAACGTTGATGCCGGAGTGGTCGTACACCGGCTCCACGCTGCCCTGCCCGCGACGCAAGATGCGATCATCCGTCCAGCCGAGGATCAGCGTCATCTGCGAGTACGGCGTCTCGTAGCCGAACTGCGCGTTGAGGATGTGCTCGGGGGAGCCCTGCAGCTGGGTGCCGTCCAGTTCGAAGAAGGATGAAGGAACGGGCAGGAAGGTGATCGGGCTGATCACGGTTGTGCCAAGGCCCGCCTGCACTTCTGACATGGTGTAGGTGTAGTTCGTCTGGAACAGCCATTTCGCGTCGTCGAGAACGCCGAACGTGAACGGCATGTCGAAGAGTAGCTTGTACTCGAACTCGGCGCCGGCCAGCGTCGCTTCAGGAGCGTTGATGAAACGCGTCTGATAGCGATCGACGCGGATGACCACTTCCTCGATCGGGTTGATCACTTCCTTGTAGAAGGCGCCGAGCGTCACGAACTGGCCTTCATCGAAATAGTATTCGACGCGGGCGTCGTAGTTGGTGAACTCGGTGTCGACCAGGAAGGGGTTGCCTTCATAGACGCGGTCGGTGTCGGGGTCGATGAATGGCGTGCGCGCGAGTTCGCGGAACTGCGGACGCGCGATAGTCTGCGAGTAGCCAAGCCGTAGCTGCAGGTCCTCGGCGAAGTTCCAGGTGACCGTTGCAGCCGGCAGCCAGTATTCGTTCGAGAGCGAGACCGGCGTCGCCGACGGCAGGCCGAAGCGGTTGTAGGTACGGACTTCTTCAACCGTGTCCTCGTAGCGGACGCCGACCGAGGCGCGCACCAGCGGGATCACTTCGATGTCTGCTGCAACATAGGCGCCCATATTGGTCAGGCGGCCCTTGTAGCTGTCGTCGGGTCCGGTGAACTCGTTGAGCACGAAGCGTTGCGGATCGATGTTGTCGGGCGACAGGAGATAGTCGACACGCGCCGTCAGCACGTCGTTGGGCGTGAAGCCGCGCGGGCCGGTCCAGGCGAACTGGAGCAGTTTGAAATCGCGGATCGAGTTCGAATAAACGGCGCCGGCTGAGACAACCGCGTCGCGGTTCTCGCCGATCGGCAGGGTGTAGGCCGCGTCGAACCCCGCGCTGGCGACTTCGTCGGCCAGCTGCGAGAAGCGGATGCGGTTTCCGAGGCCGCCGCCGCCGCCGAAGATCGGCGTGCCGTTGACGATGTCGTAGCGGATCTCGCGCTCGTAGGGCGCGTTGCGCGTGGAGCGGGCGAAGGCCGTGCGCCAGTCGAGTTGGAGGGCATCGAAGGTGTGCTCGCCGGCAAGCTGGAACGAGCCGAGCTGGCGTTCATACCAGGCAGTTGCTTCCGTGCGCACGTTCTCGCCGAGATCGGCGCCAGGCGCATCGAAGTCCACGCCCTGCTCGATCTGGGCGTATTTGGACGTGGAGCGAACCAGCAGGCCGCTCGCCGTGATGTTGTGGTCCGTCATGTCGAGGCTGGCGCTGGCGAATGCGTTAAGCACGACATCGCCCACAGTCGTGTTGGTGCGCATGTCGGTCGTCAGCGCGTTGCCGACCACTTCCTCGCGATGGGCGCGGCGCGTGCGCCAGGAATTCTCGTAGCCAATAACACCGACGAGGCCGAGCGTGTAGTCATCGCCGTCGAGGGCTGTACCCGCGGTAGCCTCGAGTTCGAAATCGGGAAGCAGGTCTTCTGCGAACAGCACGTTGACCGGGGAGTTGGCGAGGCTTTCGCCGACCTGCTCAAGTTCGTCGTCCGAGAAGTTGGCGTCGGTGATCTGCAGGTTCTGATCGACCGCCCAGGTGAGCGCGGCGGGGATCGGACGGACATGGTCGTCGATGCCCAGCCAGTCGAGATCGCTGCCGCGATAGACGGTGCCGCGACGATAGGTCGACTCGGTGGACCAGGCCGTGCCCACTTTTGCGTTCAGGAAGGGATAAAGGGGAATACGCAGCGTTTTGAGGTCGATGATGCCGCCGCCGAATTCGCCGGGGTAGTTCGGGGAGTAAGTCTTCTGGACGGTGGCGCCGTCGAGGATGTTCGACGGGAACAGGTCGAGCGGCACCTGACGGCGCAGCGGTTCCGGGCTCGGCAGCGGAGAGCCGTTAAGAAGGGCCGACGAATACCTGTCACCAAGGCCGCGTACGTAGACGAAACGGCCCTGCACAACCGAAAGACCGGTGAGGCGCGTCAGCGCCGCGGCAGCGTTGTCGTCGCCCGTACGCGCGAGATCCTCGCTGGAGAGGAAGGACGCGACCTCAGACGTTTCGCGCATCGGTTCGGGGATGAATTCGCCGAGCACGACGACGACATCGCGGTCGGCTTCGTCTTCCGGCGGCTGATCAGCGGGATTCTGGGCCGGGACCGGCTCCTGCGCGAAGGCGATCTGCGGCGAGATCAGGAATGTCGTCAACAGCAACGCGCGGTTGAAGAGAAGAGCTTTGAGGGCCATCGGCTTTCCCATAATCGAAGGTCTGGAGCGGTAGCGGGCGGCGTCCTCAGACGCCGCCCTGTACGCGTGGATCAGCAGGTCGAACCGGCGGCCAGGCCGCAGCTCCAGCCCTGCCACCAGGTGTCAGCGCTGTTGCGGACGGCGCCGATATAGTTCGTAGCGGTCAGGAAAGGGTTCAGCGTTGACGGATCGATGGCCGTGCGTGCGTTCTCCGTGGCGCCATTGACGAAGGTGTTCGTCAGCGTCGAGGCCACAGTGGTCGAGTTGTTCGTGCCCGCATTGATGTAGCCGAGCGTGGTGGCGTTCGGCTGGGTCGGGCAATCCATCAGGACCGAGGTGAACACGGGCGCCAGGCCAGCGTTGGCGTTGGCGGCTTCGGCGCAGACCGAGGAGCCGCGGACCACCGAGTTGACCACGCGACCCGAACCGCCCGGCGTTCCGCTCGTGTTATTGAATGAGATGCCCTGGATGTTCGCGCCAGCGAAGTTCTGCGGGATGCCGACGAAGGTGAAGTTGGCCAGCGTCGGGAAGGTGTTGAGCCCGGCGCCATTATTGAGCGAGGAGACCGTGCGGTTCGAGCACTCGATCATGCGGTCCGGACCACCCGAGATGGTGAGGGCCTGGACGACAATGCCGAACTGCAGGTTGCCGCTGAAACCCTCGTCGCAATCGAAGGAGTCGTCGAGTGCACCGGAGAGAATGACGTTCCGGAGGTTCACCGATCCGCCGAAGATCTCAATACCGTCATCGCCCGAGTTGTGGACCTGGACGTTGTTGATCTGCGTTCCCGAGCCGACGCCACCAAGGGTCAGACCGTTGAGGTCGTCGCCGGCGGCGGCGGAGGTGAGGAAGGCGCCCGGATACTTGATCTGGAGGAAGGTGATGCGGCCCGAATTGTCGGCCGGGGTCGCACCGCCATAGAGGGCGTCGCTACCCGTGGCGGCCGTCACGCCTTCGATGGCGTTCTGGCAATCCACGCTGCCGGAGGCGACAGCCGTGTTGCAGCCCTTGATTGGCGCGCGACCCAGCACAATGAAGCCGCCCCACTCGCGCGAGGCTGTGAGCGGGTTTGATTGTGTGTTGGTCACATCGGCCAGCGACGTCATGACAACCGGAGCAATGGCTGTGCCGTTGACGAAGATCTGCGATCCACGGTTCACGACGATCATGTCGGACGCGCCATCGCCGTAGACGGTGACGCCGCCATCGATCGTCAGAGACGCAGCAGCGCCAGCAGTACCGGCGGCGCCACGATCGACACCCACGTTAACGCGGTTGCTGATCTCGTAGATGTTGCCGGCGGTCAGGCGGACATTGCCGGCGACGACGCCCGAGAGGACGCAACGGTTCTGTCCGTTCAGAGTGCCGCCCGCCGTCGTGCCCGCAGGGCAGCCGGGGTTGGGGAACAGGTTGAACGTCCAGCTGGCAGCCCAGTTGGAGGCGGCCGTTTCCGTCGGCGAGAAGGCGCCGATATAGGCGGCCGACTGGAAGAACGGGTTGAGCGTGGTGGCGTTGAACGGCGTGCGGGCAAACTCGGCCGGTCCCGGCAGGAGGCCGGAGAGCGAGCTGGCGGTCGTCGTCGTGTTGTTGGTTCCAGCATTGATGATCGCGAGCGAAGCGGTGCTCGGCTGGGTCGGGCAGTCGAACAGCACCGAGTCGAAGCGCGGGGCCGGGCTGGCGTTGGCCGTGTCAAGCGCGGCGCAGGTTGTCGAGCCGGTGAACACCGAATTGACAACGCGACCTGAACCGCCCGGCGTGCCGCCGGTATTGTTCATGGCGATACCCTGGATCGCAGAACCGGCAGCGTTTGTCGGCACGCCGATCGCGGTGATGTTCGAGACGATCGGGTTCGTGTTGAGCGAGCCGGGGGTGATGCTGGAGATCGAGCGGTTGGACCATTCGAAGATGCGATCCGGGCCACCCGTGCGCCCCGTGACCGACTGGCGAATGACGGCGTATTGGACGTTGCCGGTCCAGCCCTCATCCGTATCGAGGCTGTCGTCGAGCGCGCCGGTGATGACCATGTTGCGCAGGTTGACCGTGCCACCATAGATCTCGATGCCGTCGTCGCCCGAGTTGTGGATCTGGGTGAACGTGATGTCCGTGCCCGACCCAACGCCGCCGAGCGAAAGACCGTTGAGGTCGTCCCCCGCGGCGGCCGAGGTGAGGAACGCTCCGGGGTAGCGGATCTGGACGAAGCGCATCGTGCCCGAATTGTCGGCCGGGGTGGCGCCGCCGTAGAGCGCATCGCGGCCCGTGGCGGCCGTCACGCCCTCGATGGCGTTCTGGCAGTCCACCGTGCCTTGGGCGACGGCGGTGTTGCAGCCGCGGATCGGCGCGCGGCCGAGCAGGATCACTCCGCCCCATTGGCGATCTGTGGTGTTGGCGTTGGCGGTGCCTTCGATATCGATGCGCGCCGTGAAGATGATCGGCTGCGAGGCGTTGCCCACCGCATTGATGCGGCTGCCGCGGTTGACGACCAGCATGTCGCCGGCGAGTTGACCGAAGACGCGGACGCCGGGCTCGATGGTCAGCGTGGCGGAAACGCCGGTGCTGAGCGTGCCGGCGGCGCCGATGTCGCGCCCGATATCGACCCGGCCGTTGAGGCGGTAGACCACGTTGGCGACGTTGGTGAGTGTCGTGTTCGCGTGAACTTCGCCGGTGATGTTGCAGATAGTCAGCGAGCCAAGTGCGCCAGCGTTCGTCGTGCCGGACGGGCAGGTCGCCGTGCCACCGCCGGTGCCGCCACCGCCCGGAGGCGTGCCGCCGCCCGGGGGCGTGCCAGGATTGGTTGCGCCGGGAGAAGCAATGTCGGATCCCTGGGTGCAGGCGCCAGACGCCAGCATCAGTGCAACGAAGCTCGCTCGAATCGCTGTCAGCGTTCTCATGAAATCCCCTTCCGGCCCGATTGCGCGGCGCCCGCGTGCGGACGCCGACTGCTTAATGACGAGGGGGGTCTTAGGAGACGACCTTATCGGATTGATGACACACTGCGCCTCTGCGACGAGACTCCGTTTGTCTGTCGTGAGTTGATGCGGATCGCATCACCTGTGGTGTAAGCGGGCAACAAACGTGACGGTTCGGCTACAATTATGTGACATCACGCGCACGCATTCTACGGCGCTTCGCAAGACCGAGAGGCGCATCGCGCGTGCACGCATTCTGCGCTAGCAGAAACACGATCGAAGAGCGTCACATGACGGACCAGCAGAACACCAAAACGCAGGATCATCCGCCGCACTCAGCGCACGGCTTGCTGTCCACGCTCGCGCTGTCGCCGATAAAGGCTGTTATCGCGATCGCTACAGGCGCAGCCGCCGGGGCGTTTGTGTTTACGCGCACGGACGAGGCTGCGACTTGGGCGAGCGCGGCGTTGGCGATGGCGCTGGCCTGGTCGGCGATGATCGACAGCGATCGCTTTCGCCTCCCCGACCTACTCACGCTGCCGATGATCGCCGGGGGACTTCTATACTGGGCGATGGCCGACCCCAGCCAGGCGCCGCACCACCTCATCGGCGCGGCCGCAGGATATCTCTCCTTGGTTCTAGTGGCTGAACTCTATCGCCTCGTGCGCAAGCGCGACGGACTTGGCCGTGGCGATGCGAAGCTGATGGCGGCCGCGGGCGCATGGCTCGGCTGGAAGGTGTTGCCCTTTGTCGTGCTCGGCGGATCGATGGGCGCCCTGCTCTTCATCGCAGCACTCGCGATGGTCCAAGGCCGCGCCGCGCTCTCTCGCCCGATACCCTTCGGACCGTTCATCGCCGGTGCGTTCTGGATCCTCTGGGTCGCAAGACCATGGCCGCTCGGCTGACAAGCGTGGCTCGCGAGACCTGTCGGGCATTCAGCCAGCCAAACGGAAGAGTCTGCGCCTTGCGTGGCGTGTGTTCGCCTGAACAGCGGTCTAGGCCCGCTGCCCGCCTTGCAGTCGGCATAGGTCCTTCTGGCGGCGGTGGAAGCCAAGTGCGACCCCGCCTCTGCGTCCGTTTACGTGCTGAATGATGGTCGCCGGAGGCGATGCCGTTTAGGCGACACTCGGGTCATTGCGGCCACCGGGAGGCCAATTACCAATGCCCTAGTAGGGGGCGGTCTGACAGCTCCAGCTACGCGGCCTTCAGGCGCGTCAGGAAGTCCGTGGCAGCGCGATCCAGCTGCTCGGCAAGCTTGTCGACGGTGCGGGCGTGCTCCTGGACTGACCGTGTTGCCTCGCGCGCCCTCTCGGTGACAGAGCTCATGGCGTGGACGCTGGCGAGCGCGACTTCCGCCCGCTCGGCGGCGCTATGAACATTCTCTGCAATGCTGTTCGTGGCGGTGCTTTGCTGTTCCGCAGCCGCTGCTACAGACATGCTGAACTGCTTGATGCGCTCGATCATCTGCAGCATCGTCTGCATCTGCGTCTGCGACTTCTGACTGATTGTACGGATTTCCGTGATGCGGCCAGATACGTTCTCCGTCGCGCGAGATGTCTGGGCGGCAAGTTCCTTCACTTCGCTGGCGACAATCGAGAAGCCGCGTCCCATATCGCCGGCGCGAGCGGCTTCGATGGTGGCGTTCAGCGCAAGGAGATTTGTCTGATCCGCCACGGTACTGATCAGCGACACCACCTGGTCAATGTCGCGCATCGCCCGCACGAGTTCGATGGCGACCGAATCTGCTGCCTTGCCTTCGGTTGAGGCCTGCTCGGCTGAGCGGGCTGATTCCGACATGCGTGACGCAATCTCGTTGATCGATGCGCTGAGTTCGGTTGTCGCCGCCGCTATCGTGCGCACATTGTCAGTCGCGCCGTTTGTCGCCAGCACGGCCTCGTCGGCGCTGGTGTTTGCGTCCTTGCAAACGCCTTCCAGTTCGATCGAGTTCCTTGCCAGCAGTTGCGAGGCCTCGCGGAGCATTCGCACACTTGCGGCCATGTGGTCGGCAAAATCAGCGGCGGTTTCCGCCAGCACCTTGGCACGCTGCTTCTGCCTGTCATCAATCGTGCGCTGCTCAGCTTCAAGAATCTCGCGCTTTTGTGCATTCTCCCGGAACTTGGAAAGAGCCCCGGCCATCCGGCCAATTTCATCATCGCGCGATCTGTGAGGAGCCTCGGTGTTGAGGTCTCCTGCCGCTACGCGGTCCATCGCGCCGGTCAGATCCACGATCGGGAAAATCAGTTGCTTCCGCGTCGCGAAGATGATGGTGACAACCACAATGATCGAGGCAGCCGCTGCCAGAGCCATCACGACAAGCATCGCGATTCCAATAAAGCTGGCAAAGTTGGCGGCGGAAGCTGATGTCTTCTGTATTTCGTCGGATGCCGTGGACATGATGACTTCAAGTTCGCCGAAGGCTTTGTAGAAGCTCGGAACCAGCGATGAAGCAGCGGTCATGTCCCGGCCCGCGGCGTCTACGATCTGATTGGCGGCAGAGATGTAGGTCGTCAGCGGGCCTTCGAGATTCGTGATGATCGGCCCAATCTCACTGCCGCGCGTAAGTTCAAGGTTTTCGTCGAGCATTTGCCTGAAGTGCGTCTCATGCTCGTTCAAGTCCGCCTTCACGTCTGCAAGCGAGATTCCCGCCAGCGCGTTGTTGGACGAAAGCGCCGACATGACGTCACTGCGCAGCGCGTCGTGCATCATGTCCGCTTCTAGGTGATTCCGAAGAACGCTGGCCGTGTGCTGGGTGTTAGCAATCTGATTGCCGAGAATGACAATCGCAGCCATTCCGACGAGGCCGCATACTGCCGTGCAAGACAGCGTCGCGATGCCTGCCTTGATGGCTGAGCCGTAGATCGAAGTAGTGCGGTTGGCGTTGGCGGTCATCTGTCACTCGTCCGGCTGTTTCTCGACGACAGCGAACGTAACGGACATGAGGTTCTCGACCCCCCGCCCATCATCCGCCTACAGACGCATCTAAATCGATATATGTTAACAGCACCTAATTAGGCAAAGCAGTGCGCGCCCCAAGGGATACTAGCTCGCCGGATATGGGGAGCGTCCGGGGCGACGCTCGGAAGTTAGCTCCCCCTTAGCTTGTTTATAGCTATTAGCACATATATGATCGCAGCTGCATTCCCCCCGAACGAGACCCTGCGAATTCAGGCGCTCTACCGCGCGCGCCTTCTCGATTCCATTCCAGACGAGGTCTTCCAGCGCCTTGCGCGATGCGTCGCCCAGGCGACAGGCGCGCCGATCGCTTTGCTGACGTTAGTGGATACCGACCGCCAATGGTTTCTGTGCCGCGTCGGACTGGATGCGGAGCAGACGCCCAGGGATGTATCATTCTGCGGTCATGCGGTTGCGACAGCGGAAGTTCTGTCAGTCAACAACGCCTTTGATGACAAGCGCTTCTTCAACAACCCGCTCGTGGTGGGGCCGCCATTTGTTCGCGCCTATCTCGGCGGACCCATAATCACATCAGACGGTTTAGCGCTCGGTACAATTTGCGCGATCGACAACGAGCCGCGGAACTGGACTGAAGCGGACAAGACGATCGTGCGAGAACTGGCCTCGGTAGCCGCGAGTTTGATTGCGGCCCGAAGTGCGAAGCTTGAGCTTCAGGACATGATCGGGGCCCTGTCAAATCGAGATGGGCCGAGGAGATACAACCGCACCGATAGCGGGTAGAGGAACTAGCGGCGCGATGGCTCGGCGGGAAGTGCAACGCAAATGGCTCGCATCAGGCAGCAAGCGTCAACAGCAGCGATGAATGTCGGGAGGAAGTGACGTTGATCCACCGCGCTCATTCTGCTCTGGCGATGTATTTGTCCCTCACCTTGCTCAGACCAGCGAGAATTGCGGCGCATACTTCGGGCGGCTGACCGTGAGCGTTGAGCAGGCGAAGTGACTTCACGTGCACCAGAACAGGTTCGCGATCGCCAGCGCTGCGGGTGATCATTCCATCAACAACGTCGCACAGGCTTCTTGCTGCATGATCGATGGCCGGCAGATTAGCCACCGAGCCAACGCCTATGAGACGAAGGGAGATATCATAGATCCCCTTCAGATAGGCGCCGTCGAAAGCCGCTGGCCAACAGGCCATTTCGTTCTCAAGCAGTTGGATATGCTGGTTGATGTGCTCCACACACGCCTGCCCGATATTGCGCAGATTCTCATCCGCCTGGGCGATGCACTGCTTCAACGTGCGTGGTTTGCCTGACTTGATCGCAGCGGAGAGCTTGTTCGCGCTAAAATGCAGGTGCGTGCTCAAATGCTGATCCTCAGAGGCTGTACCATCGCATCAATATCTTCCTGCGACATGTTTGGCGCCGAAGGGTCGCCCAGGTCGGCCGGCAGGTCGCTCTCTCGCCGTCCGTCAGAGCCGGGCGGCAGGCCCTCGAACTTGAAGCGACGGTCTGGGCCAGCATAGAACTTGTTCTGCACATAAGGTCGCCGCTCGCGCGCGACCCACATGATCCGCTGATACAACCCGGTGGGGGTCAGCGGTTTGGCGACAAGGAAATTGTATCCCATATCGCGCACCTGCTTCACGGTGCTGACGGGCGTATGACCGGAAACCGCGAGGATCGACGAAAACCGGTTCGGCGGGGGACAGGTTCTTCGCAGCCAGGAGACAAACTTGTAGCCTGAGCCGCCTTCGACGGACGGGTCGATCAGGAAGAGTTCGATTTCTCCCTTGAGCGCATGCGCCTTTGCGGCGTCTACCGCGGTGCACTTGATCAGGTTCTTCGCACCAAAGCCGGCCAGGATCTGTGTCAGGATCGCGACACTCATCGTGTCGCCATCCAGCAGGAGAATTCTCGCCTTCTCCAGGTTGAAGAACTGATTGTCGCTAGCGCGTTGGGTCATGACTAGAACAGCTCCAACTCCCCGCGTGAGGACACGGCATCGCAGGCCCGCCCCGAAAGACGCGACGCAAGATCGGACAGCGAAATCTCGCTGATCAACCGCGCGCGCTCATCGACGCTCGCAGCGCCCGTTACAAAGACCCCCTTGGCGAGTTTGGCCAAAGCGTCAGCGCGCTGCGTGATTTCGTCGAGGCGCTGCAAGTGGTTGGAGGGCCGCGCCCCGATCGGGTTCGTTTCCGCAATTATGTGTTGCAAGCGGTCCAGGTCCCTGGACAGCCGACTGAGCTCTTCGACAAACAACTCTGGAAAAGGGGAACTGATCACCGCCTCGCTCATCACCAAAGCTCCAGACCATTGTCCGGCTCGGCGACAGCAGGTTTTGCCGAACGCGCCTCCACCACAAAGACTTCCTGGTCACGCTCGAGAATCTGTTGGCGAGCCCGGCCCGTCGCAGGCGAGAACTCGATCTTTCTTGCGCTGGTTCCACCAAGGCTGCCGCCGGCGTACGCGATGCCCTCGTCTCGCAGGAACTGCATGGCAAACTTAGCATTCTGCGTGCCTACATCGGTGAGCCCTTTGAACAGGCGCGCTCCGCCAAACAGTTTTGCTTCCAGATTCGTACGATCGGCTCCGCGCCTAAGGAGAGCGTTGATGAGCAGCTCCATGGCGTTCACACCGTAACTGAGGCTGCTCGATCCCGGCCCGCCGTCTGGAAGAAGGAAGTCATTGAGACCGCCAATCCCCATCCTGGGATCGCGAATACAGGCAGAGACACACGATCCAAGCAGCGTCGAGATCACAGCATCCGGCTCATCGGAGATCGCGAATTCGCCTTGAATAACGTGGATCACGTTACGTCTTGCGGGCGCGCGTACCAGGCCAGATGCGACTGTCACGTCAGCGCTCCAAATACCTGTTCGATCTTTTCCTTCAGTTGTGCCGTCGTGAACGGCTTCACGACATAGTTGTTCACACCGAACTGTCGCGCACGGCCGACAAGTTCGGTGTCTGCACGACCAGTCAGCATGATGAAGCCGGTGTTGGCGGTCGCTGTATTGGCGCGCACCGCCTTCAGAAAGCCCAGACCATCGAGTTTGGGCATGTTGAAATCGGAGATGACGAGGTGCGCAGGCTTGATAGCCAGTTCCTTGAGGCCGTCTTCTCCATTCGCGGCTTCACGAACATTGGTTATGCCCATCTGCTTGAGAGCAGCGGCGACCAGCGCGCGCATGGACAGCTGATCATCAACGACAAGAGCTTGTATGGCTGCTGCGGCAGGCATTATCCGACCTTCCGTGCAGACGCGGCGCACTCGTCAAGGATCGCGTCGGCGATGCGGCCGAGCGAGACCTGTCTTTCAACCGCTCCGATCTCAAATGCGACCTTTGGCATTCCGTACACAACCGATGTTCCTTCATCCTGTCCTATGGTCGAGGCCCCCGCCTCGCGCATCTGCAGAAGCCCCGACGCGCCATCGCGTCCCATCCCCGTAAGGATGACGCCAACAGCTCGCCTGCCCGCAAGCTCCGCTACCGATTCAAAGAGGACGTCGACCGATGGGCAATGTCCGTTGCGTGGCGGAGCCTCCACCAGTTCGCAGCGCGGAGCGCCCCTTCCCGCAACGCGCAAGTGCCTCGCTCCGCCGGGCGCTATGTAGATGCGACCC
>Ga0208460_10000034_pt1 | contig 100272 bp, 106 predicted proteins | sample AD_STIC10_MetaG_FD_184436 | JGI IMG/M metagenome (GOLD analysis project Ga0208460, IMG submission 184436) | Active sludge microbial communities of municipal wastewater-treating anaerobic digesters from USA - AD_STIC10_MetaG (SPAdes) (version 2) | ecosystem: Engineered > Bioreactor > Anaerobic... | reverse complement strand
CACCCATGGTTCGTCTCGTGGGGTGCTCCGCCGCTGGGTCAGCAAAGGCGCGCCCGGGCAGGCGTAGGCGCGCCTCTGAGGTGCCGAGAAGCGCAGGGCTCGTGGCCGCGCGCGCAGCGCGCTTCGTTGTCTGACTCGTCGACGCTGTCCGAACGCAGCGACCGAAGGTCGCGGAGTGAGTTCGGCGACGGGGCCGCGAGACCGAGCATCGCAGGGGAGTCGGTGCGCAGCACCGACCGCCGAGGCGAAGCGCCGCAGCCTGCCCGGGCGTGCCTTTGCCGCGCCACCCAAGACCCGCACAGCAGACGTCGAAAGTCAGCAAAGGGCCGCAAGCAGCCACGTACTTTCGGAAATACGGCCCCTGCTTCATGTCACGGCGCAGCGACCGCCGAGACGATGGCTGCCATCAGCCGCGGCGAGATCTCATGCCGGTGCAGCTCGAACACCGGCTGGTAGCACAGGCGGTGCGCGATGGTCTCGACGAACACAGCCTGCACATCCTCCGGCGTGACGTAGCTGCGGCCTTCCAGCCAGGCGGCCACGCGCGCCGCGCGCAGCAGCAGGCTCATGCCGCGCGGGCTGGCGCCGGCGAGCATCAGCTGCGTGGTGTCGACGTCGGACAGCGTGACGCCGAACTTCGCCGGCTCGGCCGTGGCGCGCCACAGCCCGAGCGCGTAGTTCTGCAACGCGTCGGAGGCCTGCACGCTGTGCTGGATCACCTCGGCCAGCGCGTTGAGCTCGCGGTGCGGCACCATCGCCGACTGCAGCGCGCCGACCAGGCGGTCGGTGTCGTGGAAACGCGGGTCGAACATCAGCGCGCGGCGCTGAGCGTCGTCGACCGGCGCGTCGATGGTGATCTCCATCATGAAGCGGTCGCGGGCGGCCGACGAGATCTCGAAGGTCTCTTCGCGCTCGACGCGGTTGCGGTCGGCGAACACCAGCAGGTGCGGGAAGTGGAACTCGCGGTTGAAGGCCGACACGCTGCGCTCGGCCATCACCCGAAGCAGCAACGCGTGTACCTGCGGCCGCGCGCGGTTGATCTCGTTGAAGAAGAAGATCGCCAGGTCTTCGCCATGGCGGATCAGCGGCCCGGGTTCGACGGCCGGGCGGCCCTGCTCGCTGATGTAGGTGTAGTAGACGAGGTCGTTGGGCATCAGGTCGACGGTGCCCTCGGTGCGCGCGAAGGCGCCACCGAGCACCTGAGCGAAGGCGCGCAGCAGCGTCGTCTTGCCCACGCCGACATCGCCCTGCAGCAGCACGTGGCCGCGCGCGAACACCGCGGTGTTGACCAGCCGCAGCACGCGCGCCTGGCCGATCACCGCCTTGCCGACTTCAGCTTCCAGCGTCAGGGCCCGCTGCCGCCAATCGGCGAGCAGCGCATCGTTGCGGTCCATGCGGCGTCCTTCGTTGCACCTGCGCGATCGTGCCACGGCCTGGCACAGTGTGCGCCAGGGACGGCACAGCAGGCCCGGATCGGCGCTGCACCAACCCGGGGAAGCAAGAGGCAAGCCGCCGCAGCGGCAGGTTCAGAACTGCAGTCGCACGCCCAGCCAGGCGGCACGCGGCGCGCCGGGGCCGACGAACTGCTCGGCACGCCAATCGGCCGGGGCCTGGATCGCACCGGCGGCGTCGAAGGCGTTCTCGCCCAGGATGCCGGCACTGCCGTAGCGGCGGTCGAACAGGTTGCTGACCTTGCCGAACAGCTCGAGGTTGGCAGTGGGCTTCCAGCTCGCCGTCATGTCGACCACCGCGAAGCCGCCGACGCGGCCACTGCCGTTGAAGTCGACACCGTCGGCCTGGTGCGCGTTGTTCTCGTTGCCGCGCACGAACTGGCCCGAGTAGGCGCGCAGCTGCGTACCGACGCTCCAGCCGGCCGCCGGCTGCCAGTCGGCTCCGAACTTGAAGCTGTGCTGCGGCAGGCCGGGGATGCGGTTGCCCGGGCGCACCTCGATCTCGTCGTCGCCGGTGCAGGCGGCGCTGGTCTCGGCGGTGCTGTTGCCTTCGGCCACGATGCAGGCCGAGGATTCGTAGGTCGCACGCAGGTAGCTGTACGAGGCCGACCAGCCGAAGCTGCTGTACTGCTGCGCCAGGCCGAGCTCGAGGCCCTGGCGCTGCGTGCGGCCGAAGTTCGTGAAGTAGCCGGCCGCCAGGCCGTTGCTGATGAACAGCAGATCGTCGCTGTTCACGGTGTGGAACAGCGCGGCGTTCCACTGCAGTTGCGGCGCGAACTTGCCACGCGCACCGACTTCCAGCGTGCGCGAGACCACTTGTTTGAGCGGCGGGTCGGATTGCAGCGCGTTGGGCAGCACGCAGGCGTTGGCCGGGTCGGAGCAGCCCAGCTCGATCGGGCTGGGCGCGCGGTTGCCCTGGCTCAGGCTGCCGAACAGCGTGAGCGTCGGCGTGGCCTGCCAGGTCAGGCCGGCGGCAGGGTTGAACTTGCGGTAGCGGCCTTCGCCGTCCAGCGTGGTCGGCAGGCCCAGCGTGATACGGCCGTCGTCGACAGTGCTCACGCGGGTGTCGTTGTAGCGGCCGGACAGCGTGAGCTGCAGGTTGGGCTGCAGCGAGATCAGGTCGTGCACGTACAGGCTGGTGGTGCGGCTCTTGCCGGAGATCAGCGCATCGACCTCCGGGTCGTCGGTCGGGATCACCGCGCGCGTGGCGTCGAGGTCGCCTTCGGCCTCGGTCTGCTCGAACTCGCTGCGCGAACGGTCGATCGAGACGCCCACCGTCAGTTGCTGGCTCGACAGCCGATGCGTGGACTGCAGCGCCAGGCCCTCGCCGCGCTGGTGGGTCCGGGTGCGGTTCTCGACGCCGGTTTCCGTCACGGTGGGCGGGTCGTAGTCGTCGTTCAGGTCGCCGTTCAACGTGGCCGTGCGCGAGCGGCGCACGTAGGCGGTGGCGGCCAGCTGGTGCGTCGCGCTGACCTCGTAGCTGGCGTTGAGCGCCAGCATCGTCATCTTCGTCTTCGTCTGGTCGGGCCGCGTGTAGACCTGCGCCCGATTCTGCTCGAGCATCGATTCAGGCAGCAAGCCATTGCCGATCAGGTTGTTGTTCGCGTGAGTGAGGCTCAACGTCCACGAGAAGTCGCCCAGGTGCTGCCCGCCCTTGACGAACAGCTGCCGCACCTTCGACGGCGAATACTCGCGCCAGCCGTCTTCATCGAACATGCTGGCGGCGAGGAAGAGGTGGCCCGTCTCGCCGAGCCGCCGGCCATGAGTGACCTCGCCCGAGAAGCGCTTGAACGAGCCGGCCTGCAGCTCGACCTCGGTGCCAGGGTGGCTGTCGCCGCTCTTCGTCTGCAGCGTCAGCGCGCCGCCCAGCGTGTTCAGGCCGAACACCGGGTTGGAACCCGGCAGCAGCGTCAGGTTGGCCAGCGCGGCACGCGGCACCAGGTCCCAGTTGACGACGTCGCCGAACGGGTCGTTGATGCGCACGCCGTCCTGGAACACCGACAGGCCCTGCGGCGTGCCCAGCAGCGGGCTGGCCGTGAAGCCGCGGTAGTTGACGTCCATCTGATAGGGGTTGCCCTGCACCTCGTTGACGTTGGCGCTGGGCAGCAGCGTGGTCATCGCGTCGGGCAGGTTCAGGCTCTGCGTCTGGCGCAGCCGCTTGTCACCCAGGGTCTGCACGTTCGACGGAATCTGGTCCTTGGGAACGCCAATGCCCGGCACCGGGGTGGCGCCGACGACTTCGACGCTGGGCAGCGTCTGTTGTGCCTGGGCGAGCCCGGCGATCAGCGTCAGGCTGGCCAGCGCCAGCGGTTGCAGGCGCCAGTGCGGCGTGCGGGTGATGTTCATGGATCTCCTCGTGTGAATCGCCGTCTTGGGTGCGGCGAGCGTGACGCCGACGCTAACGAACGGCACCGAGGCGATCCAGGGAAATCTTCCCGCCGTGGCGCTGGAGCGTGCAGTTCAGACCGGCCCGCTGTCGATCACGCGGTGCCGGATCGCCAGGTGCACCAGTGCCGCCGAGGTGGCGACGCCGAGCTTTTCCTTGATGACGGTCTGGTGGTTCGAGACCGTCTTGGCGCTCAGGTTGAGCGCCTGCGCGCACTGCGCCGCCGACTCGCCCAGCGCAAGGCGACGGAACACCTCGAACTCGCGCGCGCTCAGCGTCGCCAGCCGCTCGGTTTCGTCCAGCGGGTCGCGCTGCAGCAGCTCGGCGGGCAGCTCGGGTGCCAGGTAGCGGCGACCTTCGTGCAGCGCACGTACCCCGTCGACCAGGCATTCCGGAGGGCTGGACTTGGGGATGTAGCCGCGCGCGCCGGCCTCCAGCGCACGCCGCACGAGCATCGCGCTGTCATGCATGCTGAAGACGAGCAGGCGCGCGTCGGCCTTGCGCTGGCAGACACGCCGGATCAGCTCCATGCCGCCCGAAGGCATGGACAGGTCGGTGACCATCACGTCGGGTTCGTGCTCCACCCACGCCATGTAGGCAGCCTGCCCGTCGATCGCGTCGGCCACGACACGGATGTCGCCGGCCTGCTCGAGCAGGCGCTGGTAGCCGGTGCGCACCACCGGGTGGTCGTCGGCGATCAGCACGCGGATCACGGCGCGGCTCCCGACAACCCGGCGCGCTCAACTCGGCGCACGTGCCATCCCCATGCGCTGCACGGCAATCTTCTCCTTGGCGTACTCCTCGCGCAGCCACAAGCCGTACTCGGCGGGGCCGAGGTAGTTCAGATCCTGGTCGTACTTGCCGATCTCGTGCACGAACGCCGGGTCGAACATCGCCTTGCGGAACGCATCGTGCAGCGTCGAGACCACCGCGGCCGACATGCCGCGCGGGCCGCCCAGGCCATAGGGCGACATGGCGACGATCGGGAAGCCGAGTTCCTTCAGCGTGGGCACGCCCGGCCAGCGCGGCGAGCGCTTGGCCGCGAAAGTGGCCAGCAGGCGCAGCCGCCCCGAATCGACGAAAGGTGCGAAGCCGGTGGAGTTGACGCCCACCATCACCTGACCGGTGTCCACCGCCAGCACCTGCTCCGAGGTGCCCTTGTAGGGCACGTGGATGTACCTCATGCCGCGCGCGCTGAACAGTTCCTCGAGCACCATGTGCGGCGTGGTGCCCACGCCGTTGGTGGCGATGCTCAGTTCGCCGGGCCGCGCCTTCGCGAAGGCGAACAGGTCGTCGAGCGTGCGAAAGCCGCTGGCGGCCTGCACCAGCACGCCGAAGGTGACGCCGGAGATCTGGATGATCGGCGTGACGTCGCGGATCGGGTCCCACAGCACCTTCTGCGTGAAGGGCACGCGCAGCACCGGCTGCGGGAGTTGCGCGATGGTGTAGCCGTCGGGTTCGGCCTGCTGCAGGATCGGCATGGCCAGCGTCCCGCCGGCGCCGGGGCGGTTCTCGACGAGCACGCGCTGGCGCAGCTGGCGGCCGGCAAGGTCGGCGAGCAGCCGCATGGTGATGTCGGTGGCACCGCCCGCCGCCCAGGGCACCCACAGCGTGACCGGGCGCGTCGGGAAGGCATCGCTGGCGCGTGTCGGCGCGGCGTGCGCCGTGCCGATCGCCGCCATCGAGGCCAGCCAGCGCCGACGCGTCCAGCCGTGCGCGTTCATGCTCCGCCTCCGCGCTTGGTCAGGCCGCCGAAGCCGCGCTGCGGGTCGTAGCCCCAGCAGGCCAGGCCAAAGAACACCGCCAGGCAGCCGAGCACCACCCAGGGCGCCAGGCCCGGGTCCTTGCCGTACAGGGCGAAGCGGATCCATTCCACCGCATGCGTGAACGGGTTGAACCGGGCCAGCTGATAGACCCATTCGGCGCCCGACTCCTGCAGCTTCCACAGCGGGTAGAGCGCCGTCGACATGAAGTACATCGGGAAGATGACGAAGTTCATCGTGCCGGCGAAGTTCTCGAGCTGCTTGATGTGCACCGACAGCAGCAGGCCGAGCGCGCCGAGCATCAGCGCGCCGGCGAGCAGCGCCACGAGCGCATGCAGCACGCTCCACTCGAACACCGGCAGATCGGTACCCAGCAGCAGTGCCACGATCACGAAGGCCAGCGCCTGCAGCACCGACAGCAGCGCCGTCGCGCACAGCTTGCAGAACAGCAGCCAGGAGCGCGGCAGCGGCGCCGTGAGCAGCAGCCGCATCAGGCCCATCTCGCGGTCGTAGACCATGGCCAGCGACGACTGCATGCCGTTGAACAGCAGCACCATGCCGATCAGTCCCGGCGCGATGTAGACGTCGTAGGGGATGTAGGTGTCGTAGGGCTCGACGATGGCCACGCCGAACACGTTGCGAAAGCCCGCGGCGAACACCGCCAGCCACAGCAGCGGCCGCACCAGTGCCGAAACGAGCCGGCCGGTCTGCTGCGAGAACTTCAGCACCTCGCGCAGCACGATCGCGCGCAAGGCCTGCAAGGCGTGCGGGACGCCGCGGCGCGCCTGCACGGCGGGAGTCAGCGCGGCGCTTTGCACAGTTTCTCCGGCGCATCGGCGCCCAGTGTGTCGAGCACGTTGCTCGGGTGCAGCAGGCCTTCGATCGGCGCCTGCGAAATGACGCCTTGCCCGTCGGTGAGCAGCAAGGTCTGGCGCAGCTGGCCGTCCCATGAGCGGAAGGTCATCGCCGTGCCCTTGGAGCCGTCGACCGGGGTCTTGGCCAGCGCCTGGGCCCAGGCGGCGTTCGGCCCCTTGGGCGCCGCCACGGCGGCACCCACCAGCGCCTTGCCGGCCATCCAGGCCGACCAGTCGTGCGCCGTCATCGGCCGCCGGGTGGTCTTGGCAAAGCGGCGCGACACCTGCGGCGCGCCGAAGCGCTCGAACTGCGCGTGCCAGGCCACGGCGACGAGGCCGGCGTCACCGACCACTGGCCGCGGCAGCACCGTTCGGTAGGGCAGCGAGCGGGCGAATTCGCCGTCGCTGTCGACCACCCAGACGGCGTCGTAGTTCGCGCCGGCGGTCAGCAGCAGCGGGTTGGCGAGGTCGCGCTCGCGGGGATCCGCCGACATCCTGAAGGGCTTGCTGGCTACTGCCTTCAGGCCATAGCGCTTCATCGAGGCCTGCACGGTGGCGGCGCGCAGCTGGTCTGCCGGGCTCGGGCCGACCAGCAGGAGCAGCTGCGTCCACTTGCGCGACACCAGGGTCTGGGCCAGCGCATCGGCGCGCATGCGCTCGCTGGGCATCAGATGAAACAGCCTCGCGCGGCAGTCCTGCGCACGCAGCCGGTCGGCCGGGTCGCTGAGATTGAGCACCGGCAGCTTGACCGCATCGACGACGGCGAGCAGCCAATCGGTCGGCAGGTCGACGAGCAGCACGGCGGCACCGGCTTTCTCGGCGGCCAGCGCAGCCGCACGCGCCGCGTCGAGCGAGGCGGCCGGCTGCGTCGTCACCGCGACGCCGGCTTGCGCCGCATCGAGCTCGAACTGGCCTTCCTCGACGGCCATCTGCACGCCATCGCCGGCGGGGCCGGTCGGGTGGCCGAGATAGGCGCGCTCGGCGCGCGAGCGCTCCAGCCGCGAGTCGTCCGCCGGGATCAGCAGCGTCGCCTTCAGCGTGGCAGCGAGCGCGGGGGCCGTGGCCAATGCCAAGGCCAGCGCCAGGGCGGGAGCCCTCATTCCACCACCACCAGGCCGTAGGGCACGCGGCCGACGGGAATGCTCTTGATCGCCTTGGCGGCCGCCACGTCGACGACGGTGACATCGTCGCTCAGGCCATTGACGACCCACAGGCGCGCCTCGGCCTTGTCGAGGGTGACGTTCCAGGCCCGCTTGCCCACCAGCACCAGGTCGGTGACCTTGCGCCCGGGCACGTCGACGAAGGCCACGTGGTTGGCCTTGCCCAGGGACACGAACGCGCGCTTGCCGTCGCGCGTCATGGTGATGCCCACCGGCGAGATGTCCTCGGCACGCGCCCCCTTGACGGCGAACTTGATGCTGCCGATCACGCTGTGGTCGGCGGTGGAGACGATGCTCACGCTCGCATCCAGCTCGTTGGTGACCCACAGCTCCTTGCCGTCGGGCGTGATCGCCATGCGCCGCGGCCGCTTGCCGACCTTGACGTTCTTCACCACCTTGGCGGTGGCCACGTCGATCACGTGAACCAGGCTGGCCACCTCGGAGGTGACGTACAGCGTCTTGCCGTCGGCGCTGAGCTTCACGCCCTCGGGCTCCTTGCCCACCTTGACGGCCTGCAGCTTCTTGCCGCTGGCTGCGTCGATGAAGCTCGCTTCGCCTTCGTCTTCGTTCGACACGTAGATCGTCTTGCCGTCCGGCGACAGGTCGAAGGCCTCCGGCTCGTCGCCCAGCGGCACGCGCCGCACCGACTTGCCAGTGGCCGGGTCGATAATGTCGGCGGCGTTCGAGTCGGTGCAGGCGACCATCAGCTTGCCATCGGGCATGCGCTGGATGTGGCGGCCACGCTTGCAGGTCGGCAGGGTGCCCTTCACCGCCAGCGTCTGGGTGTCGATGAGCGTCAGTGCGTCGTCCTTCTCGCTGCTGACATAGGCGGTGCCCTGGGCGGCGGCAGCCGTTGCGGCCAGGGCGAGCGTCAGCGCGATCAGCGCTCGGGCATTCGTCAACATGGGCATCGTTCCTTGCATCGTTCGTGTCAGTGGGTGCGGGCGATGAAGCCGGCCTCGAGCGTCGCTTCGCCGAGCGCGGCAGTCACTTCGGCCGGGCTGCCATCGGCCAGCAGTCGGCCCTTGTGCAGCACCAGCACGCGGTCGGCGCCTTCGGTCTCCTCGACCCAGTGCGTGGCCCACAGCACGCACACGCCGCGCTCGCGGACGTCGCTGTGCAGCGCCGCCAGCAGGTCCTGGCGGGATTTCGGGTCGAGACCGACGGTGGCTTCGTCCATCAGCAGCACGCTGGGTTGGTGCAAGGTGGCGCGGACCAGTTCCACCTTTCGGCGGTTGCCGCCGGAAAGTTCGCGCACCTTGCGCTCGAGCTGGCCGTCCAGCCCGAAGCGCTTGCAGCCGGACTCGATGCGCTCGCGCGCCAGCGCGCCGGGCAGGCCATGCAGGTCGGCCTGGAACATCAGGTTGCGGCGGATGCTCAGGTCCAGGTCGAGCGAGATCTGCTGGAACACCACGCCGATGTGGCGCAGCGCGCCGGTGCCGGCATGACGCAGCGAATGGCCTGCCACCTCGACATCGCCCTCGTCGGCGGCGAACAGCCCGGTGAGCACCTGGAACAAGGTCGACTTGCCCGCGCCGTTGGGGCCGAGCAGCGCCACGAAACTGCCCGGCACCAGTGCCAGGGACAGCTTGTCGAGGGCGGCATGCTTGCCGTATCGCTTGGTCAGGCCCGTCGTGCGCAGCACGGCGGCGGAAGGGTCAATGGTCATCGATGCAGTCGGGCCTGGTGATCAGCGATTGGCGTGAGTCAATTTGAACGGTCGAGCAAGCGCCGGGCCCGCCGACGCCGCGCGACACGATTGGATGGGGGCCGGCGCGGCGTCGCAAGGGCGTGGAATCCCGCGCTTGATTTTCGGCGCGTGGTACACCCCGCTGCGCCGATACGATCCGGGCGGCCGATTGTGTCTCGCATCGATGAAACACTCTGTTCCGCAGTCGATGACACGGATTCGGCGCACCTTGTCAGCGGCATCGGAATGAGCGCTCTTCGCGTCAGCAGTTCAGGCCGCAAGCACCCGTGGTTTCCCTATGAGGATCATCCCTGGAGTCCATGCGTTGGAGGCCATCAGGCGGCACATTTCGGTGCGACAGGGCCACACGATGGTCAGCCGCGGCAGGCGTGTCGGCGTTGTGGACTGGAACCACCGGTCGGAAGCGTCGACGACGGACAGGCGGCAGAAAAAGCGGGCGCAGAAATTGCGGTTGGGCCGACGCCGAGCTCTCGAGATCGCGCGGGGTGTTGGTCCAAAGTTTGTACCGCGCGAAACAGACTCCGGTCACTTCAACAAGGAGACATCGATGCGAATTTCAGGGCAATCCCGCAGCCATGCCTGGTCGGCATTGGGTTTGGCGGTTCTTGCACTTCCGGGCTTGGCGCTGGCCAACGCGGACGTGGAAAAGAACATCGCCAACTCCAAGAACTGGGCGATGCAGGCTGGCGACATGTTCAACCAGCGCTATAGCAAGCTGAACCAGATCACCACGGGCAACGTGGGCAAGATGCAGGTCGCGTGGACCTTCTCCACCGGCGTGCTGCGTGGTCACGAGGGCTCGCCGCTCGTGATCGACGGCAAGATGTACCTGCACTCGCCGTTCCCGAACAAGGTGTTCGCGATCGACCTGGACACCCAGAAGATCCTCTGGAAGTACGAGCCGAAGCAAGACCCGGCCGTGATTCCGCAGATGTGCTGCGACACGGTCAATCGTGGTCTGGCCTATGCCGAAGGCAAGGTCATCCTGCAGCAGGCCGACTCCAACCTGATCGCGCTGGACGCCAAGACCGGCAAGCTGGTCTGGTCGGTGAAGAACGGCGACCCGAAGCTGGGTGCCGTCAACACCAACGCGCCGCACGTGTTCAAGGACAAGGTCATCACCGGTATTTCCGGCGGCGAGTGGGGTGTTCGCGGCTTCCTGGCCGCCTACAACCTGTCCGACGGCAAGCTGGCCTGGAAGGGCTACAGCGTCGGCCCCGACGCCGAGATGCTGATCGACCCGGCCAAGACCACCACCTGGACGGACGGCGCGGTCAAGCCCGTCGGCCCGGATTCTTCGCTGAAGACCTGGAAGGGTGACCAGTGGAAGATCGGCGGCGGCACCACCTGGGGCTGGTACAGCTACGACAAGGCGCTGAACGCGGTGTTCTACGGCACCGGCAACCCGTCGACCTGGAACCCGGCGCAGCGCCCCGGCGACAACAAGTGGTCGATGTCCATCTGGTCGCGCGACGTCGACACCGGCAAGGTCAACTGGGTCTACCAGATGACGCCGTTCGACGAGTGGGACTTCGACGGCATCAACGAGATGATCCTGGCGGACATCAACGTCAAGGGCAAGCCGACCAAGGCGCTGGTGCACTTCGACCGTAACGGCTTCGGCTACACCCTGGACCGTACCAACGGTGCCCTGCTGGTGGCCGAGAAGTACGACCCGAAGGTGAACTGGGCCACGCACGTGGACATGAAGACCGGCCGCCCTCAGGTCGTGGCCAAGTACTCCACGGCGCAGAACGGTCCTGACGTCAACACCAAGGGCATCTGCCCGGCGGCGTTGGGCTCCAAGGACCAGCAGCCGGCCTCGTTCGACCCGAACACCAAGCTCTTCTATGTGCCGACGAACCACGTCTGCATGGACTACGAGCCGTTCAAGGTCGAGTACACCGCAGGCCAGCCGTACGTGGGCGCCACGCTGTCGATGTTCCCGGCTCCGGGAAGCCACGGCGGCATGGGCAACTACATCACCTGGGACGCGGGCACCGGCAAGATCGTGCAGAGCAAGGCGGAGAAGTTCTCGGTGTGGAGCGGCTCGCTCAACACCGCGGGCGGCCTGTCGTGCTACGGCACGCTCGAGGGTTACCTGAAGTGCGTCGATGCGAAAGACATCAACAAGGAACTTTTCAAGTTCAAGACGCCCTCAGGGATCATCGGCAACGTGTTCACCTATGAGCACAAGGGCAAGCAGTTCATCGGCGTGTTCTCGGGCATTGGCGGCTGGGCCGGCATCGGCATGGCAGCGGGCCTCGAGAAGGACACCGACGGCCTGGGCGCGGTGGGTGGTTACAAGGAACTGAACCAGTACACCGAACTGGGCGGTTCGCTGACCGTGTTCGCTTTGCCGAACTGATCGCAGCACACGGGCCGGGCACTTGGCCGGCCTGAACCCGGGGGGATGGAGCCCGAGGGCACCGTCCCCCTTTTTCACAACGGAAGACGCACAAATGTTTCGGAAAACTCTGCTGGCCCTGACTCTTCTCGCTGCCGGTTCCGCTTTCGCCCAGTCGCAGCTGTACACCGTGGTCGACGGCTACAAGGTCGACGAGAACACGATGAAGGGCTTCCGCACCTGGCGTGCCGCCGCCTGCGACCGCTGCCACGGCGCCAACCAGGAAGGCATGGTCGGCCCGTCCCTCGTCAACAGCCTGAAGACGCTGACGAAGGAAGAGTTCGTGAAGACCGTCCGCGATGGCCGGCTTGAGAAGGGCATGCAGAGCTTCGGCACCAGCCAGCAGGTGATGGACAACATGGATCACCTCTATGCGTACCTGAAGGGCCGCTCCGACGGCGCCATCACTCGCTCCAAGGTCGAGCCGATCGCCAAATGACCCTGATCCGCATCGTGGCGCTGAGCGCCGCCATGGTTTGGGCCCTGCCCGCCACAGCCCAGGACGCCCCGCCCAAGCGCGAGGCCCTGCGCGTGTGCCAGGACCCGAACAACCTGCCGTTCTCGAACACGAGCGCGCAAGGCATCGAGAACCGCATCGCCGAGGTGTTCGGCAAGGCACTGGGCCTGCCGGTCACCTACTACTCGTTTCCGCAGCGGATGAACTTCATCCGGAACACGCTGCGCTACAAGTTGCCCGGGCAGGATTTCCCCTGCGACATCGTGATGGGCGTGCCCTCCGGTTTCGACCAGGTGTCGGTCACCAAGCCCTATTACCGCTCCACCTATGCGATCGTGTTCGCGCAGGGCAAGGGCATGGACCAGGTGCGCTCCGGCCAGGATTTCCTCCAGCTCGACCGCGCGATGCTGTCCAAGCTGCGCATCGGGCTGTACGACCGTTCGCCGGCCTCCGACTGGCTGTCCAAGCACGGCCTGGTCGACAGCGGCGTGCCCTATCCGATGATGAGCGCCGACCCGAAGCAATACCCGGGCGAGATCATCGAGCGCGACCTCGCCGCCGGCAAGATCGACGCTGCCATCGTCTGGGGCCCGATTGCCGGCTACTTCGCCAAGCGCGTCACCTCGCCCGCGCTGACGGTGGTTCCGCTGCGCTCCGAGCCGGGCGTGAAGTTCGACTACGAGATGGCCATGGGCGTGCGCTACGGCGAGCGCGAGTGGAAGCAGCAGGTCGAAGGCCTGCTCGAGTCCCGCAAGGCCGAGATCGGTGCCATCCTCAAGGAATTCGGCGTTCCCATCGTCGACGAGAGCTACGCCGCGCAGAAGCCCTGAGGGCGTGGCAAGCTGCCACCATGAAGTGCCTGCTGTCCCTGTCCCTGCTGCCGGCGCTGGCCGTGCCGCCGCAGACGGCGCTTGCCGCGCTGGACCAGGCAGCCTACGTGAGCCTGGCCGCCAGCGTGCTGCGCGTCGAAGCGCCCCGCCTGCGCGGCGGCTACGCCTTCGGCTCGGCGGTGGCCATCGCCCCCGACAAGGTGGTGACCAACTGCCATGTCACGCGCGAGGCACAGCAGATCCACGTGCTGCGCGCCGGCCTGCGCTGGCCGGTGCAGTGGCAGGCGAGCGACCTGACGCGCGACCTGTGCCTGCTCCAGGTGCCCGGCCTCGAGGCCCGGCCGGTGACGCTGGGCCACGCCGCCACGCTGGCCATCGGCCAGCAGGTCACGGCGCTGGGCTACACCGGCGGGCTGGGCATCCAGAACAGCGCCGGTGAGGTCGTGCAACTGCATCGCCACGACGGCGCCCAGGTGATCCAGAGCACCAACTGGTTCAGCTCGGGCGCCAGCGGGGGCGGCCTGTTCGACGACGACGGCCGGCTCGTGGGCATCCTGACCTTCCGGCTGCGTGGCGGCGAGTCGCACTACTACGCCGCTCCGGCGGAGTGGGTCGCGCAGATGCTCGACGAAACGCAGCGCGGCAGCTTCCGCAAGGTGATGCCGCTGGACAGCCAGCCGCTGCCCTACTGGCAGGCGGGCCCGTCCGCGCAGCCACGCTTCCTCAGGGCGGCCGTGCTGGTGCAGAACGACCGCTGGAGCGACCTGGAGGCGCTGGCCTCGGAATGGTCGCGTGCCGATCCGGGCGATGCCGAAGCCTGGTACCTGCTGGGCACCGCGCTGGCCCGTCAAGACCGCTTGCCGGAAGCACGCCTCGCCCTCGAATGCTCGCTCAGCCTCGAACCCGCACGTGCCGCAGCCCGCGAGCGCCTTGCCGACGTGGCGAAGCGCGGCGCGGCGGCCACCCCTGTCCCGAAACCCTGCCCCACCGATCGGCCCTGACCTCATGACCCTCCGTTTCCCTTCCGCCCTGATGCGCCCTGCCGCGCTGCTGGCCGCCGTGCTCTGCCTGCCCGCACCCGCCCTCGCCGCAGAAGATTTCTCTCCCGCCGAGCGAGCGCTGTTCATGACCAACCAGCTCACCTCGCTGAAGCCGCCGGCGACGCTGAACTATGCGTTCAGCAGGAGCGGCAGCATGGAGGAGGCCTTTGACGACAAGGTCAGCATCAGGCTCAAGGCCAAGGCCGACGGCAAGTGCTGCGCCGCCGCTGCCGACTTCCTCGGCGGCCCGCGCAAACTCTCGCTGCCCGAGGTCGAGGAGGCCGAGGGCAACCCGGTGGTGCTGTACTTCCTCGAGCGCGACATCCGCGAGATGGGCCGGCTCACCAAGGGCAAGCCGAACTACTTCCGCAAGCGCATCCGCATGGCGATTGCCGGGGGTGCGCAGATCAAGGAGGTGTCGCTGCCCTACCGCGGCAAGAATGTCTCGGCGCGCGAGATCAGCGTCGCCCCGTACCTGGACGACCCGCTGCGAACACGCTTCGAGAAGCTGGCCAACAAGCAGTACGTCTTCACGCTGTCCGACGCGGTGCCCGGTGGCGTCTATGCCGTGCGCACGCGCATCGACGGCGAATCGCCCGCTGCCGCGCCGCTGCTGGTCGAGGAGATGGTGCTCGATGGCGCCACGCCCTCCGCGCGCAACCCCTGAACTCCGGAAGCTCCCGATGAAGACCCTGCCCCGATTCCTTGCAGCCGCTGCATCGCTGGCGCTTGCCGGCGTTGCCGCCGCCAACGACTTCCCGACCGTCGACCGGGTCCTCTACGTGCAGGAGTGCATGAAGGCCAATCCCGGGCCGAACTACGAGATGGTCAACAAATGCTCTTGCGCGCTCGACGCGATCGCGCGCGAGGTCAAGCACGAGGACTTCGTGACGATGCAGACCATCGTCAACGCCATTTCGATCGGCGGCGAGCGCGGCGGCGAGCTGCGCGACAACGAGACCGTCAAGCCGCAGATCAAGCGCTACCGCGAGCTGCAGGCCAAGGTGCAGCAGGGCTGCTTCATCGCGCCGAAGTAGGCCTGCCATGAAGCACCTCGCACGACTGTTCGCCCTGCTGCTGCTCGTTGCTGCGGGTCTGTCCCAGGCCCGCAACCTGCAGCCCACCGACGACCCCGAAAGCAGCCCGGTGTGGCAGAAGGTGCGTGCGAGCATCTTCGAGGGCCGCAGCATCGCGCCGGCACCGGCCGATATGCTGGTGCTTGAGGCACCTTCGCGCGCCATCGATGCCGCGGTCGTGCCGATCGCCATCCGCTCGCGCTGGCCACAGGGCGCGGGCCGCTACATCAGCAAGCTCTACCTGATCATCGACGCGAACCCGTCGCCCATCTCGGCGATCTTCCAGTTCTCGCCCGAGAGCGGCCGGGCCGAAATCGAGACCCGTGTGCGTGTCGACGCCTACTCGCACGTGCGCGCCATCGCCGAGACCAGCGATGGCCAGCTCTTCGGCGTGACACGCTTCGTGAAGGCCTCGGGCGGTTGCTCGGCGCCGGCCGGCAGTGACGCGCAGGCGGCGGCGGCCTCGCTCGGCCAGATGCGCTTTCGCGTCGAGGGCGGCCTGAAGGGCCGCACGCCGGTGCTCGCCCAGCTGATGATCGACCACCCCAACCATTCCGGCCTGGCGATGGACCAGTACTCGCGCCAGTTCACGCCGGCGCACTACGTTCGCAAGGTCGACGTGACCTACGACGGCAAGCCGGTGTTCAGCGCCGACGTGGACTTCTCGATCAGCGAAAACCCGAACTTCCGCTTCTGGTTCCTGCCGCAGGGCAATGGCGAGTTGCGCGCCACCGTGGTCGACTCGCGCGACCTGCGCTTCGTCGCCGCACAGGCACTGCGCGACACGCCGAAATGATCCGTCGGATCCTCGCCACCGCGCTGTGGCTGGCCGGCGGCGCAGCTTCGGCGGCGCCGTTCGCCTACATCACCAACCAGGGCAGCCACGATGTGTCGGTGATCGATCTCGCGCAGCAGAAGGTGGTGGCCACCGTGCCGGTGGGCCGCTCGCCAGCCGGCGTGGTGGCGTCCAGCCGCGCCGGCCGTGTGTTCGTCTCCAACCCCGACAGCCGCACGATCTCGGTGATCGACATGCGCACGCAGCGCCTGGTCGACACGCTGCCGGCCGGCTCGGGCCCGGTGGGCATCGATGCCTCGCCCGACGGCAAGCTGCTGTTCGTCGCCGACTGGTACCGCAACCGCCTGCTGCTGATCGAAACCACGCGCCCCGGCGCCGCGGCCGCGGAGGTCGTGGTGGGCAAGGCACCGGCCGGGGTGGCCGCGTCGGCCGACGGCCGCACGGTGTACGTGGCCGAACGCGACGACGACAGCGTGGCGGCGATCGATATCGCCACGCAGGCGATCCGCGCGCGTGTGCGCGTCGGCACGCATCCCTTCGCGCTGCTGATCGACGAGCCGCGACAGCGCCTGTACGCGCTGAACGTGCTCAGCGACGACGTCTCGGTCGTCGACCTGCGCGCGATGAAGGTCGAGGCCACGGTGAAGGTCGGCCGTGCGCCCTACGGTGCGGCACTGGCCCATGGCGGCCGGCTGCTCTACGTGACCAACCAGCACGCCGACACGGTGAGCGTCGTCGACACCGAGACGCTCGCGGTGCGGCGCACGCTCGACGGCTTCGGCTACCCCGAGGGCGTGGCCGCACACGGCGACCGTGTCTACGTCGTCAACTGGATGGACGACAACGTCAGCGTGCTCGACGCCGAGAGCGGCCGTTCGCTGGCGCGCATCGACACCGGCCGCAACAGCCGCGGCTTCGGCGCCTTCATCGGCGCGCCCGACATCCCCTGAATCTTCACCCTTCGAACCCGAGGAGACGCACGATGTTTTCACGCACCCACCGATGGCTCACCGGCCTCGCCCTGCTGACCGGCCTGGCCAGCCTGACCGGCCCCGCCGCCGCCCACGGCCCGACGCGGCAGAAGGTGGTCGAGACGATTGCCATCGACGCGCCGGCCGACAAGGTGTGGGCGATCATCGCCAACTTCGACGCGCTGAAGAACTGGCACCCGGCCGTGGCCGAGAGCCCGGCCAGCAAGGCCAACGAAGAAGGTTCGGTGCGCGAGCTCAAGCTCAAGGGCGGCGGCGCGCTGACCGAGACGCTGGAGAGCCACGACGCGGCGAAGATGAAGTACAGCTACCGCGCCAAGGACGGCGGCGCCCTGCCCGTGACCAACTACACCTCGACGATCACCGTGAAGGCCGAGGGCAAGGGCTCGGTGGTGGAGTGGCGCGGCGCCTTCTACCGTGGCTTTCCGAACAACGATCCGCCGCCCGACAGGAACGACGAAGCCGCCGTGGCCGCGGTCACCGGCGTCTACAAGTCGGGGCTGGCCAACCTGAAGGCGATGGCCGAGGCCAAGTAGACGGATCATGGGCTTGCACTCGCGACGTCGTGTCCTGCTCGGTCTGGGCATGGCCGCCCTGGCCGGCTGCGGCTCGGCGCCGCCGGCGGCGGCGCCCGTGCCGGGCGCACCGCCGGTGGCCCGGCAGATCGCGCCCGGCGTGTACGTGATGCCCGGAAGCCCCGGAGCAGCCGACGAAAGCAACCTCGGGCGCATCGGCAACGCCGGCTTCATCGTCGGCGAGCGCGGCGTGATCGTGGTCGACACCGGAACCTCGTTTGCGCACGGCCGCGCGCTGCTCGCAGCGATCCGTGCCGTCACCGACCAGCCGGTGCGCGTCGCGCTGGTCACCCACACGCGGCCGGAGTTCCTCTTCGGCGGCACGGCTTTTCGCGAACTCGGCATCCCGATCCGCATGCACAGCCGCACCTCGCGGCTGATGGCCTCGCGCTGCGAGACCTGCCTGAAAGCGCTGCGCCAGACCGTCGGTGAGACGCCCTTGCTTGGCACCGCGATGTACAAGCCCGACCAGGAGTTCGAAGCCACGCACGAACTCGACCTGATCGGCCGGCCGGTGCGCGTGCTGTACTTCGGCCACTCCAGCGGCCCCGGCGACATCGCCGTGCTCGACGAGCGCAGCGGCGTGCTGTTCGGCGGCGGACTGCTCGACGCCGGCCGCGTGCCCGACATCCAGGACAGCGATCTGGAGGGCTGGAAGAAGGCGCTGCAGTCGCTGCGCGCGCTGCGGGTTGGCACCGTGGTGCCAGGCCACGGGCCGGCCTCATCATCGGCGCTGATCGACACGGTGGAGCGCTACCTCGCGCAGCTCGAGACCAAGGTGCGTGGCCTGGTCCGATCCGGCGCATCGCTGCTCGGCGTGGCCGAGTCCGGCGAGCTGCCCGAGTACGAGGGCTGGGACCAGTACGACGTGATCCACCGCCGCAATGCTTCCGTCGCCTTCCTGCGCTTCGAGCGCGAGCTGATGTTCAAGTAGTCCGAGGAGCCGTTCACCATGCCACCTGTTCGCACCAACCGCCGCCATGCCCTGCAGGGCCTCGCCGCGCTGGCGCTGTCGCCGGCCGGCGCATTCGCCGCCGTGGGCGGCCTGCCCTCGGCCACGCACGATGCCTCATCACCCGAATGGGAGCGCATCAGCGGCAAGCTGTTCCAGGGCAAGAAGCTCATCGCCGGACAGTCGGTGGTGCAGGTGATCGTGCCGCTGCGCGCGGCCTACGGTGCCTCGGTGCCGGTGAAGATTGTCTCGAAGCTGGCGCAGAAACCCGAGCTCTACGTGCGCAAGATGTACATCGTGGTCGACAAGAACCCCTCGCCGGTCGCGGCCGTGCTCGACCTCACCACCGAGGTCGGACAGGCCGACTTCGAGACGCGGCTGCGCGTGGACGAGTACAGCCACGTGCGCGTGGTCAGCGAACTGTCCAACGGCGAGCTGCACACCGACTCGCGCTACGTGAAGACCTCCGGCGGCTGCTCCGCTCCGCCCAACCGCGAGGCGCTGCACCTGATCGGCAAGACCATGCTCAAGCTCAACGGCGAGCTGCACATGGACCAGCCCACCACCGCCGACGTGACCGTGGTCCACCCCAACGACACCGGCTTCGAGCTCAACCAGGTGACGGTGATGTACATCCCGCCGCACTTCGTGCGCTCGATCAAGGTGAGCTACGCGCAGCGCAAGGTGTTCGACGCCGAACTCGACTTCTCGGTCAGCGAGAACCCGACGCTGCGCTTCAACTTCGTGCCCCATGGCCGCGGCGAACTGCGTGCCGAGGTGACCGACACGAAGGACAGCCAGTTCGTCGGCACGCTGGCGGTGGGATGAACACCCTGCTGCACCGCCTGGCCGCCGTGCTGGCCTTGTGCGTGGCCGCGGGCGCTGCGGCGGCTGCCGGCTTCCCGGCCCGCTATGCGCCCACGCTGGTGCCGGGCACCGGGCAGCCGCAGCGACTGGAGTTCGACCTCAGTGCCGCGCTGCAGCGCGCGCAGCGCGAAAACAAGCGCCTGTACGTCTACCTCGGTGCCAACGACTGCCCGTTCTGCCGCAAGTACGAGGCCTTCCTCGAGAAGAACGCGGCCGAGCTGACGCCGCACTTCGCCCGCGACTACATCGTCTACGACCTGCGCAGCAGCCTGTCGGTGCAGGCCGATCGCCTGTTCTTCCGCATCGGCGACAAGTCCATGCCCTACGCCGAGTTCAACCGCTCGATCGGCGACGAACGCGCCCGCCAGCTCGTCTACCCGAGCGTGTGGCTGCTCGATGCCAAGGGCAAGCCGCTGATGCAGATGCCCGCGGGCACCGGCACCTTCGAGACGGTGCCCGAGCAGCTGGAGATCCTGCGCCTGGAGCAGTGATGCGCCGGCCCGACAGCCATGTCAGCCACTTGACTCATCGCAAGTGCCACCGCGCCGGCCCTGCAGAAAATCTTTCGCAGAGACAACCCACGAGAACCATCACACCATGAAGACAATCCGACTTCTCGCCTGGGCCGTGCTCGCTCTGGCGGGCGCGGCGAACGCGCAATCCTCGAACAAGGCCGAACTCGAATCGGTGCAGCGCGCCGTGCACGTGTGCGCCGCCTGCCACGGCGACTACGGCCGCAGCTCGAAGAGCTTCGTGCCCTCGCTGGCGGGCCAGATGCGCGAGTACACGATCCGGCAACTGAAGGACTTCCGCAACCAGTCGCGCGCCGAGACGGACGTGCAGGCCTACATGTGGGGCATCTCGGCACTGCTGACCGACGAAACGATCGAAGGCCTGGCCGACTACTACGCGGCGCAGACGCCGGCACCGGGCAAGTCCACCCAGCCCAAGCTCGAAGCCGCCGGCCGCAAGATCTACGAGAACGGCAGCCCGTCTCAAGGCGTGCTGCCCTGCAAACAATGCCACGGCGAAGCAGCCGAAGGCGCGGCCGGCTTCCCGCGCCTGGCCGGCCTGAGTGCCAAGTATGTCTACAGCCAGCTGCAGGCCTTCCGCACGCCGCTGCGGCCGCACGGCGTGCTGATGAAGAACGAGACGCGCGCTCTGAGCGAAGCGCAACTCAAGGCCGTCGCGGCCTACGTGCAGTCGCGCTGAGCCGCCGAAGCGAAGCGCCTGTGCAACTGCGCAGCGCAGGCGGCTCAACTCAGGCCGACGCTGGCCAGCTTCGCACGGCCTTCGCTGTGGCCTGAGCCGCCGAAGCGGCCTCGGCCAGGCGGCGTGACTCCTTCGGGTCGCGGAACACCAGCGGGTGTTCGGTGACCCGCGTGCGCGCCTCGGCCTCAGCCTTCGCCACCGCTGCCAGCACCTGGCCGTGGTGCGGGCTCTTGCGGCACACCGGGTCGGCGGCCTCGGCGTCCTGGGCGATCAGGAAGGCCTGGCAGCGGCAGCCGCCCAGGTCTTCCTCCTTGTGCTCGCAACTGACGCAGGGCTCCTTCATCCAGCCGGTACCGCGGTAGCGGTTGAAGCCCTCGGACTCGAACCAGACCTCGCGCAGCGGCATGTCGCGCACGTTCGGGAAGGCGAGGCCGGGCAGCATCTTCGCCGTGTGGCAGGGCAACGCGGTGCCGTCGGGCGCCACGGTGAGGAACATGCTGCCCCAGCCGTTCACGCACTTCTTGGCCTTGCCTTCGTGGTAGTCGGGTGCCACGAAGAAGATGCGCATGCGGTCACCGAGTTTCTGGCGCCAGGCGTCGGTCACTGCTTCGGCGCGCTGCAGTTGCTCGTGCGTGGGCAGCAGCTGCGCGCGGTTGACGAAGGCCCAGGAGTAGTACTGCGTGTTGGCCAGCTCGATGTACTCGGCACCGAGCTCCGCGGCCATGCCGATGATGCGGTCGATGTGGTCGATGTTCAGGCGGTGGATCACCACGTTCATGACCATCGGCCAGCCCTGGTCTTTGATGATCTTCGCCACCCTGTTCTTCAGCTCGAAGGTCTTGGTGTGCGAGAGGAAGTCGTTCATCTCGCGCGTCGAGTCCTGGAACGACAGCTGGACATGGTCCAGCCCGGCCGCCTTCAGTGCCCCGGCGCGCTCCGCCGTGAGGCCCACTCCCGAGGTCAGCAGGTTGGTGTAGTAGCCCAGCCGGTGCGCCTCGGCGACGATCTCCTCGAGGTCGTCGCGCAGCAGCGGCTCGCCGCCGGACAGGCCGCACTGCACGGCGCCGAGTTCGCGCCCTTCGCGCAGCACGCGCATCCAGTCTGCGGTGGACAGTTCGTCGGGCTGCGCCGCGTAGTCGACCGGGTTGTAGCAAAACACACAGTGCAGTGGGCAGCGGTAGGTGAGCTCGGCGAGCAGCCACAGCGGCGGGCCGGGCCGATTGGAGGCGGTACTCACGCTGTCAGTCCCACACCAGCCAGCGTTGCTTGGCCGCCATTTCGACGAAGGCGAGCACGTCGCCCTGCAGGCCCTGCACGCTGAACGCCTGCTCCAGGTCGGCAACGATCTCGCCGACGCTGCGCTGCCCATCGCAGCGCTTCATGATCTCGCCGGCACTGCCGTTGAGCTTGACCATGCCCTCGGGATAGAGCAGCACGTGCGCGGACTGCACTGGCTCCCACTGCAGGCGAAAGCCGTGGCCCACGCGCGGCTGGCTGGCGACGCTCGCCGGCGTCACGCGCTGACTCCGTATTTCAACGCCATCGCGTCGTTCATCGCCCACAGGATGTCGAGCTTGAACTGCAGCACCTCGAGCGCACGCTCCTGCAGCGGCCGGGTCGTGAAGTGGTCCAGCGTGATGGCCAGGCCCTGCTCCACGTCGCGCCGCGCCTGGCTGACGCGGTTGCGGAAGTAGGCCAGGCCGGCCTGGTCGATCCAGCCGTAGTGCTCGGGCCAGGTGGCCAGGCGCTGCTTGTGGATCTCGGGCGCGAACAGTTCGGTGAGCGACGAGCACACCGCCTCCTGCCAGGGCGAGCGGCGCGCGAAGTTGACGTAGGCATCGACGGCGAAACGCAGCGCCGGGATCACGTGGCGCTGGTCGAGCACCTCTTCGCGCGTCAGGCCCACGGCCTGCGCGAGGCGCAGCCAGGCCTCGATGCCGCCCTCGTCCTTGATGCCGCCGAGCTCGAAGCCGTCGTGGTCGAGGATGCGCTGCACCCAGCCGCGGCGCACGTCGCGGTCCGGGCAGTTCGACATCACCGCCGCGTCCTTGATCGGGATGGCGATCTGGTAGTAGAAGCGGTTGGCCACCCAGCCGCGGATCTGCTCGGGCGTCGCCTTGCCCGTGTTGAGCATGACGTTGAACGGGTGGTGGATGTGGTACGAGCGGCCGCGCTCGCGCAGCTTGGCTTCGAATTCGATGCGGTCCCAGGCGGTCATGACAGCCCCTCGCCCGACGAGTACGCCGGCCGATCCCCCGAGGGGATGCGGGCCGGCTTGGGAGCGGCCCGGCGCGCGGCCCGCAAGACGTTGTCGTTCATGTCAGAGCTCGAGGGTCATGCGGTCCTCGCAGGGCTCGATGCGGTGCTGCTTCAGCAGCGCGCGTTCGGGCGAGTCTTCGTCGAGGATCGGGTTGGTGTTGTTGATGTGGATGAGCAGCCGCCGCGTCGATGCGGGCAGCTTGTCCAGCCACTCGATCATGCCGCCCGCGCCGCTTTGCGGCAGGTGGCCGATGTCGCGCGCGGTCTTTTTCGACAGGCCCAGGCGGATCATCTCGTCGTCGGTCCAGAAGGTGCCGTCGACGAGCACCGCGTCGGCGCCGCACATCAGGTCGAACAGCGCCGGCGTGATCTCGCCCAGCCCGGGCGCGTAGAAGGCGCTGCGCCCGCTGCGCCGGTCGCTGATCAGCATGCCGATGTTGTCGCCGGGCACCGGCGATTCGCGGTGCGGCGAGTACGGCGCTGCCTTGCTCGACAGCGGGAAGGCGCGGAACGACAGGTCCGCAGCGCCGGGCACCTCGAAGGCCGCGCCGTCGAGCGTGATGCGGTGGCGGTCCACGCCGCAGTAATGGCCGAGCACGTTCAGCACGGGGTTGCCGGTCGTCAGGTCTTCCTCGACCGGGTCGGTGCACCACAGCGGCAGCGGGCGGCCGCGTTCGCGCAGCATGAACAGGCCCGTGGCATGGTCGATCTGCCCGTCCATCAGCACGACGCCGGCGATGGCGGTGTCGCGCACCGCGCGGCCGGGCTGCAGCGCCGGATGCGAGCGGATCTGCTCGAGGATGTCGGGCGAGGCGTTGAAGAGCACGCCGTCGGTGCTCGCGCTGCCGCTGACGAAGATCGACGACTGGGTGCGTGCCTTGGCGCGCAGGCTGCCGTCGCGCTGGCCGGCGCAGTTGCGGCAGTTGCAGTTCCACTGCGGGAACCCGCCGCCGGCGGCCGAACCGAGAATGGTGATGCGCATGGCGTCGGGGAAAAGAGAAAGCCGCCGCCTGCGGTCCAGCGCGGCGGCTCCGAATCAGTCGCTCAGCGGGCGGCGACGTACATCGTGATTTCGAAACCGAAGCGGAAGTCGGTCGCGGTCGGGGTTTGCCATTGCATACGAAGTCTCCTGGGTGTGGCACGGCACCGGGCGGCAGCCGCGGGGATGCAGTCATCCCGTGACGCATGGTCGCGCCGACCCGCTCGTGCGCACAGTCCCCTGACCATGAATCGCGCCTCATGAATATCTGGAATCAGGCTACGGCTTGACCCGTAGTGCTTGACGCGGCGAGCGCCGCGCCGGGTCGATACCATCGGCGGGTGCCGCTGCCGTCCTTGTACCCCGACCCGCCCCTGCTGCGCAGCCATGCCCTGCCCGTGCCCGGCGGGCATGTGCTGCAGGTGCAGGAGTTCGGCGCGGCCGACGGCATACCGGCCGTGGTGCTGCACGGCGGGCCGGGCTCGGGCTGCTCGCCGCTGCTTCGCCGCGTCTTCGACCCGGCGCGCTACCGCATCGTCTGCCCCGACCAGCGTGGTGCCGGCGGCAGCGTCCCGCGGGGCGGCATCGAACACAACAGCACCGACGAGCTGCTGGCCGACCTGCGGCGTGTGCGCGAAACCCTGGGCATCCGGCGTTGGCTGGTCAGCGGCGGCTCCTGGGGGGCGACGCTCGCCGTGGCCCACGCGGCGGCAGAGCCCGAGGCGATCGTTGCGCTGCTGCTGCGCGCCAGCTTTCTCGCGCGGCCGCAGGACATTGCCGGCTTCTTCGGCGAACTCTCGCTGGACGCTCTGGCCGAGGCGCTCTCCTCGAACGACATGGCCATGCGCGAAGCAGCGGCGCTGAGCTGGTGGCATCGTGAGCAGGCGCTGGCCGGCACCGCGGGCACGGCCGCGCCGCCGAAGGGCGAGGCACTGGCCTTCCAGATCGACCGCCTGCGCGTGCAGGCGCACTATCTGCGCCATGGCTGCTGGCTGCAGGCGCCGACCCTGCTGGAGCGCTGCGAGGCCCTGCCGCGCGTGCCGACCCGGCTCATCCACGCCCGCGACGACCGCATCTGCCCGGCCGACGGCGCGTTCGCCCTGCACCAGCGCCTGCCGCATGCCACGCTGCAGTGGGTCGACGAAGGCGGGCACGACCCGTCCCACCCGGCCCTGGTGGGCGCCACCGTCGCAGCGCTGGATCACTACGCGGCGCATGGCAACTTCGGGGCGAGCGCATGACGCTGCGCCTGAAGATCAATCTCATCGTCGGCGCGCTGACCGTGCTGTTCATGGCCGGCGTGCTGGCCCTGCAGCTGCGCAGCATGCGCGACTCGGTGCATGAAGAGGTGGTCGCCGCCAACCGCGTGGCCAGCCAGTTGCTCGACCGCACGGCATGGCGCTATGCGGCGCAGGGCACGCCGGCGATGCTCAGTTTCCTGCAGGGCATCGGCCGCATCCGATCCAACGACGTGACCCTGTACGACGCGCAGGGCAACGAGCTGTACCGCTCACCGCCCTCGCCCTACAAGGCGGGCCGCGATGCGCCGGCCTGGTTCGAGGCGCTGATCTCGCCGCCGCTGTCGGTACAGGCGATCGCCTTCCCCGACGGCAAGCTGGAGGTGCGCGCCAATGCCTCGCGCGCGGCGGTCGACGCCTGGGACTACGTGCTGCTGCTGGCCGGCGGCGCGGCGGCCCTGCTGGTGGCCGTCAACCTGCTGGTGTTCTGGCTGGTCGGCCGCACGGTGCGGCCCTTCGGGCAGATCGTCGGTGCCCTGAACGAACTGCAGGGCGGCCGCTTCGACGTCGCCCTGCCACCCTTGCCCGGCCGCGAGGCCGGCGCCATCGGCGCGGCCTTCAACCGCATGGTCGGCGAGCTGCAGGGCCACATCGAGACCGAGCGACGTGCGGTGCGCGCCGAACTGCAGCTGTCCGACAGCCGCGAGCTGACACGCTGGATCGACCACCACATCGAGCAGGAGCGCCGCATGATCGCGCGCGAGCTGCACGACGAGCTGGGCCAGTCGGTCACCGCGATGCGCAGCATGGCGCTGTCGATCGCGCAGCGCACGGCAGCCAACGACCCGCAGGCCGCGCAGGCCGCACGCGTCATCGCCGACGAGTCCTCGCGCCTGTACGACGCGATGCACGGCATCATCCCGCGGCTCACGCCGCTGGTGCTCGACAACTTCGGCCTGGCCGATGCGCTGGGCGACCTGCTCGAGCGCACGCGGCGCAGCCACGCCGGGCTGGCGCTCGAGATGCACGTGGACCTGGGCACAGCCCGCGTGCCGGCCGAAGCGGCGCTGACGCTGTACCGTGCCGCACAGGAAGGCATCACCAACGCGCTGCGCCACGGGCAGGCCGCCCGCATCGTTCTCGAGGTCGCCGGCAGCGCCGATGCGGTGCGCCTGACGCTGAGCGACGACGGTGTCGGCCTGCCGGCGCAGGGCCTGCCGCGCAGCGGCCACTACGGCCTGCGCTGGCTCACCGAACGCGTCGGGAGCCTGCACGGCACGCTCGCACTCGCCCCTGTCGAACCGCATGGTGCACAGCTCGCGGTGCGCCTGCCCCTGAACCCGGAGAACGAATGATCCGCGTGATGCTCGTCGACGACCATGCGCTGGTGCGCATGGGCTTTCGCATGCTGCTGGCCGATGCGCAGGTGGAGGTGGTGGCCGAACTCGACACCGGCGAGCAGGCCTGCGCCGAATACGCCCGCGTGTTGCCCGACGTGGTGGTGATGGACCTTTCCATGCCCGGCATGGGCGGCCTGGAGGCGGTGCGGCGGCTGGTCGCGCAGGACCCGAAGGTGCGCATCCTGGCCCTGTCGGCCCATGAAGACACGGCACATCCGCAGCGTGTGCTGCGCGCCGGCGCGCTGGGTTACCTGACCAAGCGCAGCGCGCCCGATGCACTGATCGCCGCCGTCACGGCCGTGTCGCGCCACGAGGCCTATGTCGACGCGCAGACCGCACGCTCGCTGGCGATGGCGCAGGTCAAGGGTGACACCAGCCCGGCGCAGACGCTCAGCGAGCGCGAGTTCTCGGTCTTCATCCAGCTCGCGCGCGGCCAGAGCGTGGCGCAGATCGCCGAGAGCCTGAAGCTCTCGCCCAGTACCGTGGGCACCCACCTGTATCACGTGAAGCAGAAGCTGGGGGCCAGCAACCAGTCGGAGCTGACGCTGGTCGCGCTGCAATGGGGCCTGATCCAGATATGAGGGGCAAACACCCTGCATTTAAGGGTTAACCCTCACTCAGGCACGCTTGTTGCGACTCGGCTCCGCGTCGGCGGATCCACCCGGGTCTGCCCCTCGGAGGTGCAACATGCGGTGGTTCCAGCTGACACTTCTCGGCCTTGCGCTCGCCGGCCCGGCCCGCAGCGAAGACATCGTCGACGTCTTGCGTCGCTCGCAGCAGATGCGGCTGGACGCGATGGCGCCGGCGCCCGACGGCCCGCGCGCCGACGCGGTGCGCGCCAGTTTCGAGCACTTGCGGCAGGCCCTGCCCGCCGATCTGCAGGTCGACCTGCGGGTGATCCGCGGCGAGACGCTCGCCGAGACGCTGCACGGCCACATCATCGTCGCCAATGAATCGCTGGCCGACCTGCCCGAGGGGGCGCGCCTTTTCGTGCTGGCGCATGAGCTGGGCCACGTGGCGAGCCGACACTGGCTGCAGATGGGCCAGGTGTACCGGCGCTGGGTGCCCGGCGAGGTGACGCCGCAGACCACCGACCCGGTGGCCGGCTTGCTCGGCCGCGAGGCCTCGGGCCTGTCGCACCGCCAGGAGTTCGAGGCCGATGCCTATGCAGCGCAGGTGCTGCGCACGCTGGGCCGGCCGCCGCAGGACGCGTTCGCGATCTTCACGCAGACCGGCGTGCAGCGCGACACGGCCACCCACCCGGGCACGCGCAAGCGTTTGGCCTCGCTGCGCGCCGCGCAGGGCAGCGCGGGTTCAGGCAGTGACGCGGAATGAACCCATCGAGCTGCTGAGGCGCCCGGACTGACCCTGCAGCGACTGCGCCGCGGCAGCGAGCTCCTCGACGAGCGCCGCGTTCTGTTGCGTCATCGTGTCGATCTGGGCCACGGCCTGGTTCATCTCGGCGATGCCGCTGCTCTGCGACTCGCCGGCTTCGGCAATCTCGCCGATCAGCGTCGACACGCGCTTCACGCTGTCGAGGATCTCCTGCATCGTGTGGCCCGCATCGTCGACCAGCTTGGATCCGGCGTCGACCTTGGCCGTGGAGTCGCCGATCAGCGTCTTGATCTCGCGCGCCGCGGTGGAGCTGCGCTGGGCCAGCGCGCGCACCTCGGAGGCCACCACCGCGAAGCCGCGGCCGTGCTCGCCGGCACGCGCCGCCTCGACGGCGGCGTTCAGCGCGAGGATGTTGGTCTGGAAGGCGATGCCGTCGATCACGCCGACGATCTCGCCGATGCGCGTGGCACTCGAATGGATCTCGCCCATGCGCGAGACCACGTCCTGCATGGTCTGGGCGCCGCGCGCCGCCACCGAGCTGGACTGCGCAACTTCCTCGCGTGCCTTGTGCGTGTTCTCGGCATTGCTGCGCACCGAGCCGGCGAGCTGCTGCATCGAGCTGGCAGTCTGCTGCAAGGCGCTGGCCTGGCTCTCGGTGCGCGAGGACAAGTCGGTGTTGCCCGAGGCGATCTCGGCCGATGCAGTGTTCACGCCTTCGGCCGTTTCGCGCACTTCCAGCACCATGTTGCGCAGCTTCTTGCGCATGCCATTCAGTTCGGCGCGCAGCCAGGAGATCTCGTCCTTGCCCGGTGATTCGATCTTGGTCTCGAGGTCACCGCCGGCAATGCGGACGACCGCTTGGACGGTGGATTCGACCGAGTCCTTGATGCTGGAACGGATCAGCCATCCCGCCAGCAGCGCAACCACGCAGCCTGCCGCGGAGGCCGTACCGATCGCCCAGGCGACCTGTCCGCTGGGCAAGGCCCACACCGCGGCCGCGCCGAGCGATGCCACCCAGGCGGCCATCAGCGAGAAACCGATCACCACCCGGCGCACCAGGCTGATATTGCGTATCCATTCCATGTTTGTCCCCCACCATGGGTTCGCCACGGCCGACTGATTGATCGGCCCCATCCCGGCACTTTGATCCGGGTCTGACCGCGGCTATCGGCAGAAATGACGCGCTACTTGAGTGCTTTCAGACCGTGTCGAGCACCGGCCAGCCGGCGGCCAGGGCATGTGCACGCAATCGGGCGTCGGGGCGCACGGCCACCGGGTGGCGCACCGCCTGCAGCAGCGGCAGGTCGCTGGCGGAGTCCGAATAGAACCACGAGGCCTGGGCTGCGGCCAGCGGCGGCGCGCCGAGAGCCGCCAGCCAGGCATCGACCTTCGTGACCTTGTGCTCGCGGAAGCACGGCAGCCCGTCGATCTCGGGGCCGGGGCGGCCGTGCGACATCACCGCCTCGGTGGCTATCAGGTGCTCGATGCCGAAGCCCTGGGCAAAAGGTTCGGCCACCCAGCGCGAGGTGGCGGTGACGATCGCGCACAGGTCGCCCTGGGCGCGGTGCCGCTCGACCAGCGCGCGCATGCCCGGCGGCAGTTGTGCCTGCATCGCCAGCGCGAAGGTGTCGCGCCAGGCCTGGAGTTGCCGGGCACTGAAGGCCGCCAGCGGCGCCATGTTGGCGCGGTGCATGGCATGGATGTCCAATGTGCCGGCCACGTACTGGTGGCAGAAGTCCAGGTAGCGCTGTTCCGCGGCCGGCTCCAGTGCACCCTGGCGCACCAGGTGCTGCGTCCAGGCCATGCCGCTGTCGAAAGGAATCAGCGTGTGGTCGAGATCGAACAGCGCCAGCCTCATGACACGGTGTCCGTTCGCAGCACGCGCGCCGGCAAGGCGCCGCGCAGCGCATTGCAGGCCACCACGGATTCGGCCCGGTCGAGGTCGGCTCGCGTCAGCCGGCGCTCGCGGGCACCGAAGGCCTCGTCCTCCAGCAGCACCGCGCGCATCACGCCGGGCAGCGCGCCGTCGGCCAGCGGCGGCGTGAACCAGCGGCCTTGCAGCTTCACGAAGACCGAGCAGCGCCCGCCTTCGACGAGCCAGCCGCTCTCGCTGAAGAAGAGGCTGTCGAAGGCGCCTTCGCGCTCGGCCTCGCGCACACCGGCGTCGTACAGCGAGCGCAGCGTGGTCTTGTGGGCCGCGAGCGGGTTCGCATCCGGCAAGCGTGGCTCGGCGATTCGCAGCGTCACCTCACCCGCCGGCACAGCAGCGAGCACAGCCTGCGCGAGCGTGAGGCGGCCGTCGTGCGCGAGCGCCAGGCGCAGCCGGCGCGGCGAGTCGCTGCGCTCGGCAGCGGCGGCGCACAGCAGCGTGCGCGCAGCGGCCAGGTCGAATTCGAAGCCGAGCGCGGCCGCGCTGCGCGACAGGCGATCGAGGTGTCTCTGCAGCCACGGCAGCTCCCCCGCGGCCGTGCAGAGCACGGTCTCGAACAGCTCGAAGCCCGGCGAGAGCCCGGTGAGGAAACGCGCCTTCAGTCGGCACTCGTCGAACTCGTCGTCGGCGCGGCTGTCCTGCACGATGCCCGCGCCGACGCCCAGGCGCAGCGGCCGCAGGCCATCCTCCCGTGCCGCACCCAGCGTGATCGTGCGGATCGCCACCGACAGGCAGAAGTCGCCGCAGCGCTGGCCGTCGCGCGGCGCGTCGTGCCAGCCGATCGCGCCGCAGTACAGGCCGCGCGGCGTGCTCTCCAGGCCGGCGATCAGTTGCATCGTGTGGTGCTTGGGCGCGCCGGTGATCGAGCCGCAGGGGAACACCGCGCGCAGCAGCTCGGCGAAGCCGATCTCCGGGCGCAGCCGCGCCTGCACCGTCGAGGTCATCTGGAACACCGTCGAATAGGGCTCGACCGCGAACAGCTCCGGCACCTTCACCGAGCCGATCTGCGCGATGCGGCCGAGGTCGTTGCGCAGCAGGTCGACGATCATCAGGTTCTCGGCGCGGTTCTTGATGTCGAGCGACAGCAGACGTGCCGTTTCGCTGTCGCCCTCGGGAGCGGTGAAGCGAGACGCGGTGCCCTTCATCGGCCGGGCGGTGACGACCCCGGTTTCGCCGCGCACGAACAGCTCGGGCGAGCACGACAGAATGTGCGTGGTCTCATCGCCATCGGGAAGCGCGATGTAGGCCCCGTAGGCCACGGGCTGCCGCTCGCGCAGCAGCCGGTACAGCGCCAGCGGCGAGCCGAACATCCGGCCATGCAGGCGGTAGGTGTAGTTGACCTGGTAGGTCTCGCCGGCGGCGATGGCCTCGTGGATGCGTTCGATCGCCTGGGTGAATTCGGCGCGATCGACACTGGGCTGCAGCGCCATCGTGCCGGCCGGGCCCTCGGTCTCGGGCTGATCGGCGAGCCAGCGGCCGGCCTGCGCATGCGACAAACGCTCGCAACGCTCGAACATCAGCACGCGCAAGGCACCCCGGTCGGCCGGCGCGAGCCGCTCGTGGCCGGCCTTCAGCAGCCGCGCGCCCCACTCGTAGTCGGCCAGCAGCAATGCATGCCGGCCGTCGCGCTGGTCGGCCTCGACCGCGTCCCAGGTGGCCTCCAGCGTGGCAGGGTCGGCGCAGCGATGCTCGCGCACGAAGCCGGTGTAGAGCCGGCTCGTCGGGTTCTCGTCGCTCGCGTGGCGGTCGTCGAGCAGCGCGACGACGTTCATCGGGTCACCCCGTCACGACCAGTCGTCCATGTCGTGCTTGATCTTGTGCCGGTTGGCGATCAGTTCCTCGATCGACGGCTCGTTGTTCAGCGCCCGCTTGATGGCGAGCTTGGTCGCCTCGTAGTTGGTGCGGTACATGTCCTTCTTGTCGAGGTTCGGGTCCTTCGCGCAGCGCGGGTCGATCCACACCAGGCTGATGATGCACAGCTCGTTGGCCAGCGACTTCGGGATCACGCCCTCGATGACGCTGTCGATCACAGCGTCGGCCGTGGCGCTCTGCACCACGCCGCCGAACAGGTCGATATTGGCCGCGTCCTTCAGCGTCACCTTGGGCACGGTGATGGTGGCCGGGCGCACCAGCTGGTTGCAGGCGCGTATGGCGAACATCGCCGTGTGACCCTTGCTCTGCGCCATCATGGCCGCGAAGGCCTGGCCGACTGGTCCGCTGGTGCGGCCGATGAGGATCTCGGGCATCGCGTCGGTGAACTGGCCGTCGGCGGCCAGCACGGTGGCTTCGCCGGCGTGGAAGAGGTAGTCGTTGCTCATGGTGCTTCGGTAGAGGGAGAGAAGTTCAGCGGACGAGGATCAGCTCGCCCTTGCCGCCGGCGGCCACGTCGCCGAGCTGGCGCTCGATGCCGCGCGAGGCGAGCGTGGCGAAGGGCCCGCCGTGCGGCGCCAGATCGCGCGCCAGCAGTTGCCAGAATACAGGCGCGCCGGCCACCGCCGGCACGAAGGTCGGCGATGCCCCCGGCGCCGGCCCGGCGAAAACCACGCTGCCGCGGCGCATGCCGTAGCCCGCATGGGCGCCGGCGCGGCCGGCCAGGGCGATGGTGCCGGCCACCATGCGCGAAGCGAGGAAGTCGCCGGCGTTGCCGAAGATCAGCGCCGTGCCGCGGCGCATGCGGTCGCCGAAACGCGCGCCGGCGTTGCCGCCGACGATCAGCGTGCCGCCGCGCATGCCGTCCATGCTGCCGGGCAAGGTGCTGGCCGCGAAGTCGCCCACCGAGCCGGCGATGCGCAGCGTGCCGCCAGCCATCTCGCAGGCGGCCAGTGCCCCAGCGTCGCCCTTCACGCTGATTTCACCGGAGCGCAGGCCCGCACCAACGTAGTCACCGGCCGATCCGTCGATGAGCAGCGTGCCGCCGTCCATCTGCCAGCCGATGCGGTCGCAGCGCGACAGGTCGCCGGCGAGCACCAGGGTGTCGTCGGCACGCGCCTCGACCTGGAAGAACTCGGCCAGCGGCACGAGCGCATTGCCATGGCCGATCTCGAGACGTTCGACCTCGGCGGCGGAAAGCGCCGCGAGCGCCGCCGGCGTGATGCCGCGCAGATCCAGCCGCAGCGGCGCGGCCGCCCTCGCCTTCAACGTGAAGCCGCTCATGCGCCACTCCCGGCCATCAGCTTGTGCAGATGGAAATGGAAGGGCCCGAGCTTGCCGCCGTAGTTGCCCGCCGAGATGCGCAGCAGGCCGCCGGCGGCGCCGAGCGCGATGCCGGCGTCCATGCCCGCGCGCATCGCCGCGCCGACGTCGGCCTCGGTCAATCCGTCGATGACGATCTCCATCACGCAGCGTGTCTCGCTGGTCAGTTCGGTCTTCGGCGCCAGGCCGACCAGCGTCGGGCAGAACGCGTCGTTGGTCGAGGCACCGAGCGCTGGGTACTTGCTGCCGACCTTGGAGCCCGAGCGCACCACGCCGCCGGGGAACGGCATGATCACGTTGGGCAGCTTCTTCATCGCCGCCACCGCTGCCTCGGCCGCAGCGAGCGCCGTGTCGGTGTCGCGCGCGAGCAGGAGCAGGTTGCCGCCACCCACGCCCTTGACCACCGCGGTGGTTTCCTGCGCGACGAACTCGCCGTCCATCACCGGCACGCGCCAGTAGCGCTTGCCGCCGATCATCTTGCTGATCTGCCAGCCATCGCCGAAGAAGCGCAGGTTCTTGCCCAGCGCCACCGCCTCGCCCTCGTCGATGCCGGCATAGACGGCCGTGGTCGGGCAGGTCAGAACGCATTGCCCGACACGGCGCTCGATCTGCTTGGCCAGCTCCTTGCCCGACATCGAGAAGATGAGCACCGAGATGCCGGGGCGGCCGTCGGGGGTTTCGCCCGGCGGGATCTCGCGCTCGATGCCGGCCTCGCAGCCGCAGGCGATCACCGAGGTGGCGAAGCCGGTGGCCGCCACGGCGGCGTGGCGCGCCCACTCGATGTTGTGCGCGGTGATAACCAGCCGGGTGGCCTTCATCGGGAAGGCCTCGGCAAAGGTTTCGTCGATGGCGACGCCGTTGCGGTTCATGCCTCACTCCCGGTGAAGCATTCGGCCGGCAGCAACCGCCCGCCGTTGCAGCAGCTGCACAGCTCGTCGTGCGTGATGGCGACGTTGTCGAAGTTGATCGCGCCGTGATCGCCCCAGTGCTTGCGCAGCGTCTTCTCGATCGCCGTGTCGTAGCCCGGCTCGACGAAGTGCGTGCCGCCCACCGGCGTGGCGGTGAGCGTGCCGTGCTTCGCCACCAGCGCGCCGTCCTTGAACACCCGCTCCGGCACGCGGAACATCGCCTCGCGGTCGGCCTGCTCGCGGTAGATGGCGATGTCGGCCGCCGCGCCCACGCCGAGCTGGCCGCGGTCTGGGATGCCCAGCAATCTGGCCGGGCCGGAGCGCGTCATCACCGCGATCTCGTCGAGCGTCATCTCGCGCGTGATCGAGCGCAGCGCACATTGCGACACCACCTCGGGGTGCAGCCTGGCGAGTTGCTCCTCGCGGAAGCTGCGGTCCATCAGCAGGCGGATCAGGTGCGGGTAGCTGGTGAATGGGCCGCCGTTCGGGTGGTCGGTGGTCAGCACCACCTGCCAGGGGTTCTTCACGAGCAGGAAGATCTCCAGGCCGATCACCCACTGCAGCGCGTTCACATAGCTCTGCTCACGGTAGCGGAAGGGAACCACGCCGCAGCCGGCCATGTTTTCGATGTCGGCGCCGACCCACTTGCGCGGGTTGGCAAGGTCGGACTGCGCGTACTGGCGCATCGTGTCGCCCGAGGCTGTGACGGTCTGGCCGAACATCACCTGGCCGATGTCGATGCTGATCTGCGGATTCGCGTTCACAGCCTCGGCGATCTGCTGCGCCGCCGAGGAGAACTTCTTCGGCCCCTCGGTGCCGTAGGCGTGGAACTGGATGTGCGTGAGGTGCGCGGGCAGGCCTTCGAGTGCCTCGATGGTCTCGAGCGTGGAGCGGATGTTGCCGGCCACACCGAGGTTGCTGCCGTGGATGTGCAGCGGGTGCGGCACGCCGAGCTCCTTCAGCGCGCGCGCCAGCGTGTGCAGCACCTGGCGCGGCGTGACCTGCCAGTGCGCGTGCTGCTCGTTCACGTCGAGCTTGCGCTGGTTGAACTTGAAGGCCGAGATGCCGCCCGGGTTGACGACCTTCACGCCCATCGCCTTGCTGGCCTGGATGGTCCAGGCGGTGTAGTCGCGGAGCTGCGCGAAGTTCTTCGCGTCGGGGCCGCCTTCGGCGAGCAACTGCAGGAACAGCTCGTCGTTGCCGAGCATCACGTAGGCGCCGTGGTCGAGCACCGGCACGTCGCCCATCTCCATGTGGGCATGGCGCGCGTTGCTCGGCACCATCGCCGGCTCGAACGCCGCGGTGTAGCCCATCTCGACGTAGCGGTAGCCGGTGGACAGCGTGCCCGGCGCGCAGTTGCCGCAGGAGGCGAGCTCGAGCAGGTTGTCGGGCAAGGCAATCGGGTTGGCTCCGTCGCGGTGGTCCTCGGCCATCAGCATGCGCGCGAGGTTGACCTTGCCGCCGCCGATGTGCGTGTGCATGTCGATACCGCCGGCCATCACCACGCAGCCGCTGGCATCGAAGGTCTCGTCGTAGGCCTCGCCGGCCAGCGGTGCGGCGATGCGGCCGTCGCGCACGACGAGGTCGCGCACGGCATTCGTGCCGTTCGTCGGGTCGATCACGCGACCGCCGCGGATCAGCAAGCTGCTCATGCGGCGCTCCTTGCCGGCAGGGCCTGCAGCAGGCGTTTCGCCACCTCGGCCACGCCGGGCAGCGCATCGGGCCGCACCGCGTGCAGCGGCATCAGCACCGTGCCGTCGGTGCGGAACACATGGCCGGCGCTGCCGATGCCCGGCGTGCCGACGGGGATGAACACCGCCCCAGGCCGGCGGCATTGCACTGCCAGCGCCGGCTGGCCGAGCACGACCAGCGGCAGCGTCGTGGCCGGCGGTGCGGATTGGGCATCGAAGCTTGCCACCCACAGCAGCGCATCGACGGCGCCATCGGCCAGCAACCGCGTCGCGCCGAAGCGCAGCGGTTCATGTTCCAGTCCGCGCGGGCCGGCACGCGAACGCACCGGCAGGCCCGACAGCCAGGCGAACACCTGGTTCGCCGTCGCCGCGCCATTGCCGCCGCCGATCCACAGGGCGGCCGCACGGGTCTTTCGATTCAGGTGGCCCACCGTCGCGTGAACCGACTCGACGATCAAGGCGCCCTGTGCCGGCAGCCGGGGCGGCGCACCCAGCAGCACGGCGTAGCGCGCCGCGTGCAGGCGCTCGGCCAGCGCGCGCAGTGCCGCAGGTGCAGCCGCCAGGGGCCGCTGCGCAACGAGCGCACAAAGCAGTGACATGGTGTCGAACAGATCGCCCTGCAGCGCGATGGACTCCACCGTCACGCCTGCGCCGGCCCAGCCGGCCAGGGTGGCGGCGTCGTCGGCCGAAGGCCCGAGCACGACCACGTGCCGGTGCGGCACCTGCGCGTCACCGATGCCCAGCCGCGTGCCGATCAGCGGCGCCACGGCCGTCGGCAGGCCGCCGACGAAGACGATCAGGTCGGCGCGTGTGCGTACCTCGGCCAGCGTGGTGGTGAACTGGCCGCGGTCCTGCAAGGCGCGCAGGCCCTGCACCAGCGCATCGCCGCCGGCGGAATCCCAGATCGCGCCGGTGGCGCAGGCCAGCGGGTACAGCGCGCGGGTGCCGGCGACATCGCTGCCCAGGCCGGCGAACAGCGGCTGCCGGCTTGCCGAGAGCATTGAGGCGGCGGCGGCGAGCGCGGCATCGAGGGTGGCCGGCTTTCCGTCGACCTCGGGCGAGGCCGCGCGCGCCTCGCTGGTGTACTGGCCGAGGGCCTGGCTGGCGCGCTCGCAGTGGCCGCCCTGCAGTGCCAGCGGCTCGTCGCCGCTGCCCACGCGCACACCGAGGTGGTCGCACGACAGGGGGCAGAACGGGCAGGTCCAGACGCCAGCGGCCGCGGAAGAAGTGGTCATGGATGATCCGTCACGCAAACGATGTGCCACTGGGCGCGCCGGGCGCGCCGTGGCTGCGGGTGGCGCGATCCGGCCAGATTTGCCACACAGTGTGGCGAATCCGGCGGCCGCAGGGTGCCTCCACCCCGGCTGCAGCCGTGGCACGAATCATGATGCAGTCGGCGCCATGCGAGCTTGTCCGAAGGCAGGGAGAGTGCATCAGCGGCGCACCGGCGGCAGCCGCCCATCGTGCAGCGCACTGGCCACCAGCCACGCATGCGCGCCGGCGTCGCGGGCCGCGTCGAGGTCGGCCGCATGGCGAATGCCGCCGGCGCCGACCAGTTTCGTGGCCGGCGAGCGTGCCTGCACCTCGCGCAACGTGGCAAGGTCGGGCCCGGCATCGGCGCCCACGCGTTCCAGCGTCATCACGATCACGCGGCTGGGCCACAGCTGCGGCAGCTCCCAGCAGCCGGCCGGATCGAGCCGCTGGCCGTCGCGCCGGTCCAGCGAGAGCACGCCGCGTTCGCGGTCGCCGTCGCGTTCGGCAAAGCAGCGCGCCAGTTCGTCGCGCGAGCGCAGCGACTCGCTGGCGAAGATCGTCACCACGCGCTCGGCCTCGGGCCCGATGCGCTCGCGCAATTGCTGCGCCGCATCCGCATCGGCAAAGCCGGCATCGACCCAGAACTCCAGCTCGGGCATGGCCTGCAGGATGCGCCGCAACACCGCGGCCTGTGCCGTGCCGCCGGTCAGCGCATCGAGGTCGGCGGCGTACAGCCGGTTCGAATCGCAATGCGCGCACAGGGCACGCGCCACCACCACCGGATCGCTGCCCTCGCACAGTGTGGAGACAATCGGCCGGTACGACTGCCGGTCGCCGCGCACGGCGCGCACCACCTGGCCGCGCATCAGGTCGATCACGGGAATGAGGATCATGTCGGTGGCGGGCTCGAGGATCTGTCGATGATGCAGGTGTTCGTCTACGAATATCTCAGCGGCGGCGGCGCGGTGGATGACCGTGACGCCGGCACGCTGCTGCCGCAAGGCCTGGCGATGCGCGATGCGCTGGTCGCCGACCTGCTGGCCAGCGGGCATTGTGACGTCACCGCGGCCACCTGTGCGCACGCCGGCGCCCTGCCCGCCGGCGCGGCCGAGACGGCGGCGCGCGAAGGCGAGACGCCGCTGGATTTTGTCGCGCGCCTGGCCGCGGAACACGAGGCGGTGTGGGTCATCGCACCCGAGACTGGCGGCTGCCTGGCCGACTTCGAGCGGGTGGTCGGTGCGCCGCGCTGGCTGGGTTGCGACTCGCACAGCATCGCCACCGCGTCGAGCAAGGGGGCCACCTTGCGTCACCTGGCCGCGCACGATGTGGCTACGCCGCTGGCGCACGCCGAGAGCGCGGTGGCCTGGGTGGTCAAGCCCGACGACGGCGCGGGCAGCGTCGACACCTGCGTGCACAGCCACCTGGCCGCGGCGCAGGACGACCTCGCCTCACGCCGCGGCCGTGGCGAAAGCGCCTGGCTCGAGCCTTGGGTCGAGGGGCAGGCACTGAGCCTGTCTCTGCTGTGCGAGCTGGGCCGCGCCGAATTGCTGAGCGTGAACCGGCAGCACATCCGCCACGGCGACGGCGGCGCGCTGCGCTACGAAGGCGTGGAGATCGACGTGATGCCTGTGCTCGACCCGCGCCGCAAGCCGCTCGCCGCGCTGGCCGCGCGCGTGGCTGCGGCGATGCCGGGCCTGCGCGGCTTCGTCGGCATCGACATCGTCTGCCCGCCGCGCGGCGAGCCGGTGGTCATCGAGATCAATCCGCGGCTGACCTGCGCCTTCGTCGGCCTGTCGCGCCGGCTCGGCCGCTGCCTGGCTGCCGAGGTGCTGGCCCTGCAGCGACTGGAGCACGCCAATGCGTGAACGCATCGTGGTCGGCTGGGACATCGGCGGCGCCCACGTGAAGGCCGCGCTGCTGCGCGGCGGCGCGGTGCTCGACGCGGCGCAATGGCCCTGCCCGCTGTGGCAGGGTCTGGATCATCTCGAACACGTGCTCGCGCAGGCGCGCAGCCGCTGGCCCGCTCTCGGCGAACACGCCCATGCGGTGACCATGACCGGCGAGATGGTCGATCTGTTCGCGCACCGCGAAGACGGCGTGCAGCGCATCGCCGGGCTGCTCGCCGGCCACCTGCCTGGGCCACGCTTCTTCGCCGGCGACGGCGGCTGGTTCGCAGCCGCGCAGGCCGGCACGCAGTGGGAACAGATCGCCTCGGCCAACTGGCTGGCCACGGCGCGCCACGCGGCGCGGGCCATGCCGCAGGCAGAGGGGCTGCTGGTGGACATCGGCAGCACCACCACCGACCTGATCGCCTTTCGCCGCGGCCACGTGCTCACCGCCAGCCGCAGCGACGCGCAGCGCCTGCAGCATGGCGAGCTGGTCTACCAGGGCGTGGTACGCACGCCGCTGTGCGCGCTGGCGCGGCGCATCGGCTGGCGCGGTGCGCGGCTGAACGTGATGAACGAGTTCTTCGCCACCACCGCCGATGTCTACCGGCTGACCGGCGAGCTCGATGCGGCGCACGACCAGCACCCCAGCGCCGACAACGCCCCCAAGGACTCGGCGCACACGCGTGCCCGGCTGGCGCGGATGATCGGCCTCGACGAACGCGACGGCAGCGCCGCGCAGTGGCTGGCCTTCGCACGGGCGTGGCGCGACGAGCAGTTGGCGGAGCTGCGCAGCCAGATCGAGCGGGTCGTGGCCGACCACGATCTCGCCGCTGCGGCCACCGTGGTGGCGGCCGGTTGCGGTGCATTCCTCGTGCCTGCGCTGGTTCCTGAGGGTTGGCACTTCGCGACCTACGCGCACGACGTGGCGCGCATCGCACCCGGCTCGGCCGAGGGCGCGGCGGGTTGGGTCCAGGTGGGCGCGCCGGCCGTGGCAGTGGCGGCGCTGTACGAGCAGGAGCAGGCCTGATGTGGGTGGTGAAGATCGGCGGCAGCCTCAACAACGACCCGGTGCTGCCGCAATGGCTGGAACTGCTCGCCCAGCTCGGCGGCGGCCGCGTCACGCTGGTGTGCGGCGGCGGCGGCTTCGCCGACGAGGTGCGGCGTGCACAGGGGCACTGGCATTTCGGCGACCTGCAGGCGCACAACATGGCCGTGCTGGCGATGGCGCAGTCGGCCTACCTTGCCCACGGCCTGCGCCCGGATCTGCGCATGGCGACCAACAAGACCGAGCTCCACGAGGTGCTGCACAGTGGCCACGCCGCGGTGTGGCTGCCCTTCGACTGGCTGCGCGATCAGCCGGGGGCGAACACCAGCTGGGAGCTGAGCTCCGACAGCATCGCGCTGGACCTGGCCCGCCAGCTCAACGCCGAGCGGCTGGTGGTGGTGAAGTCCTGCGCCATCGATCCGGCCGCGAGCCTGGCCGACCTGAGCGCCGGCGGCGTGCTCGACAGCCGCTTCGCCGGCATCGCTGCCGGCGCGGCCTTCCCGATCGACGTGATGCACCGTGCCGAACTGGCGCGCATGCGCGCGCTGCTGCTGGGCGACGTGCGCCTCAGCGAGGCGTGAGCGGCGCGCGCGCGAAGCGCATCGACAGCACCAGATCCTGCAGGCACTGCGCATCCAGCGCATCGCTGCGCTCGCCGCGGCACACGGCGCTGCGGAAGCCGGCGAAATCGGGCGCCAGCTCCGCCAGCGCGTCGGCATGCTTGGCGCGCAGCGCGCCGGCCAGGCCGACGAGCATGCCGGCCTTGCGCGTGGCGAAGACGAAGCCCTGCAGCACCTCGATGCCCAGCGCGTCGAACAGGCTGCCGGCGCGCTTCTCGGCGGTGTCGAGCATCAGCGCGGGAAAGCCCAGCGTGCGCGCCCGCGCGACGGCGTGCTGGTCGAGGCCGCGGTCGGCGATGAACACCGGCACCACCGGGCGGCCGCAGTTGGCCAGCGCGAACAGCACCGCGCCGGCACCGGGGTCGCGCTCGATGCCCACCTTGACATAGTCGACCCCGCAAGCGCCCACCGCCTCGACGCGAGCGAGGATGGCGCTCGAATCGGCCATCGGCAGGTCGCCGATCGTGGCGCTGACGGGCAGCGCGATGCCGCGCTCGCGCAGCGCGGCGACGACGGCCCGGATGGTCTCCACCGGCAACCCGCCCAGCGCGCCCTGCCCTGGCTCCTTCAAATCGATGAAGTCGGCGCCGCCGGCCGCGGCGAGCAGCGCCTCCTCGACATTGCGAACGCTGACCAGCAGGCGCATGCTCAACTCACGCCTTTCGCGCGATGGGCCGCCACCGCCTCCTGCAGCCAGCCCCAGGCCTCGTGCTCGCCGGCACCGGCGGTCTTGTCGATGGCGATCTGCAGGTAGGCCATCTCGGCCTCGACCTTGTCGGGCGCGAGCATCTGCAGCCGGCTCACCAGCACCGCGCCCTCCACCACCGCCGCCTGGGCGCGGTTCAGGCCCATGAAGGGCGCATGGCTGGCCTCGTGCACGCGCGCCAGGCGCAGCACCGGGCGCTGCACGTCGTCGACGGACTCATCGAGCATCAGCTCCACATGCGCCAGCGCGCAGGCCAGCCGCTGGCCGGCGATGCGATCGGCCGGCAGCAGCGGCCAGGCACGCCGGCCCGTCACGCAGCCGGCGAAGACGCGCGTGTCGGTGATCAGGTTGAGCACGGCGTGGCGCGTGGCCAGCACGTTGGACAGCGTGGTCGAAGGCTTGAAGGGCATCAGCACGACACGGCCGCCCTGGTAGCGAACGCCCATCGGAGCGATGTGCGGCGTGCCCTCGGGCGACTGCGTGGTGACCACGGTTTCGAAGATCTGGTCGTTCATCGTCAGGGTTCGGACTTCTTCGGCGCGGCGCGGGTCGGTCCGGGCGCGCACCAGGCGTTCAGGTCATCGGCCTCGCGGTCGACGGCGCAGCCCCAGTCGAGCGGCTGGTCCTGCGTGTAGCGCTTGCCGAGCTGCCAGGCGAGCTGCGCATGTGCAAGTTCCACGCCCATGTAGAAGGCGTGCGAGGCATCGTTGTCCAGGCCGAGCTGCGGCCACAGATCGAAGGCGCCCTGCCCGGTGCGCAGGCCGTCGCGGTTGTAGACGTGCAGCCCCTGCTGCGACACCTGCACGCGGAAGTTCGGGTCGCGCACCTGCGCGGCGGTGGCGGCGATCTCGTCCGGCGTGTCGGGGAAGGGATGCTTGGCGTGCACCGTCATCAGCGCGTCGTTCAAACCCTTGGGCAGCGAGCGCTGCCGCGCCGCGGCGTGCATGATGCGCCGCGCCCAGTCGGCCTCCTTCACCGCGCGGCGCGCATGGGCGCTGACCTGCGTGGTCAGCACCGCGGCGACGTTCAGTTCCGCTGCCATGCCGAACAGCAGCGCGTTGATGCCGCTGGTGTCGGCTTCGGTGAGCTCGGTGAGGTTGCCCACGCCCATCATGATCGGCGCCTCGGGGTAACGCGCGCGCAGCGCGTGGTAGCGCACGACGGAGGCGACCAGCCCGAACGGAATCGGGTCGAGGATCGGGTCGGCGAGAAAGGCGCGGCCCTTGGCGCTCATCGCGTCGATCGCCGCGTGGAGCGAGGCCTCGTCGTGCGGCGTGCGCGGGATCAGCACCGGCGTGGCGGCCACCTCGTCGGCGACCCACAGCGTGTCGGCCGTCAGGCTGAGCAGGTAGTCGGCCCCGGCGCGGCCGCCGCGCAGCAGCTCCTGCACGTCGACCGAGTCGACGCTGACGGCGAAGCCTTCGGCCTTCAGTGCGCGCACGCTGTCCTCGAGGTGCGCGAAGGCCGTCTCGGGCAGGCAGCCGAGGTCGATGACGTCGGCGCCGTCACGCTTCAATGCACGCGCGCGCGCCACGATGGCGTCGACCGACAGGCGCGGCGCGTCGACGATCTCCGCGAAGATTGCCACCTCGTACTCGCTCAGGTCCACCGGCTTGGCGGCGCGATTGAAGAAGCGCGGCAGGTCCTTCAGTTCCTCGGGGCCGCGTTGCACCGGGATGCCGTAGTGCGTGCCGAGCGCGCCCAGGTCGCCGCGGCAGCGGCCGGGCACGATGATGCGGCTGGCCTGCACGGGCGCCTCGACACGGCGGCGGATCATGTCGGCCGTCATCAGCGCGGCGACTTGCAGGCCGATCTCGCGCACCTCGTAGGTGAAGGGCGCGTCTTCGATGCCGGCCAGCACCCGCTCGAGCTGCGGCTGCGCGAGCCGGCCGGTCAGGAAGAGGATGTGGTCCATGCGAGAGAAAGTGCGTCGAGCCGCCGTTGCAGCGCGGCCTCGAGTTCTTCCGGCGAGCACACCACTTCACAGAAGTCGATCTCGCGCAGGCGCTCCACGTTGTCGAGCTCTACACGCCGCGGCCGCAGCGTCACCCAGTCGTGCGGCGACTTCGTCACCACCACCGGCTCGGTGTCGCAGGCGAACACGATGCCCGGAATGCCCAGCTTGCCGGCCTGCGCGAACATGTTGGTCGGCAGCGTGTCGCTGATGCCGACCACGCACTTGGCCACGGTGTTGCTGGTGGCCGGCGCGATCACCACCGTGTGATAGACGTCGTCATACAGCATGCCTACCGGCACCGCGCTCGCCGTCTTGTCGCGCACGAGGCGGAAGCCCGGCGCGAAGCGCGGCCGCAGTTCGTCCAGCGGCATCTTGTAGATCGGCAGCACCTCTTCGGCCGCGTCGGACAGGAACAGGTCCAGCGCCGGCAGCCGCGCGGCCAGCGCGATCGATTCATCGAGGTAGTGGCCCGAGCCGGTGATGCACCAGGCGAAGCGCGAGCGCGGCGGCAGGGGCGACGTGAAGTCGTCGCCCGGCCGGTCAGTCGGGGTGCGAGACTTCGATGTGAAGCTTGTGGAGCTTGCGGTAGAGGGTGTTTCGGCTGACATCGAGCGCCTTGGCGACATTGCTCACGTTCCAGCGATGCTGTTCGAGCAATTGGAGCAGAACCTGGCGCTCGTTGGCCTGGATCGGGTTGAGTTTGACCGGCAGGTCGTCGCCGCCCGCGTCGTCGGCCATCGACTCGGCCAGGCGCATCGCCGGCGAAACCTGCGGCGGAAGCGCGGGTGCCGTGGCCACATGGGTCAGCGTGGGCAGATGCTCGCGCGTGATCGGCTTGCCGTCGGCCAGCGCCGCGGCCGTGCGCAGCACGTGGCGCAGCTGGCGGATGTTGCCCGGCCACGGATGCTCGAGCAGCAGCCGCTCGGCGTCGGCGCTGAGCGAGCCCGCGCCGCCGGCCTCGGCGGCCAGCACGGCCAGCATCAGGTCGCGGCGGTCGCTTCGGTCTCGCAGCGGCGGCAGTTGCAGCTCGATGCCGGCCAGTCGGTAGTACAGGTCTTCGCGGAAGCGGCCTTCGCGCACCAGGGTCGGCAGGTGCTGGTGGCTGGCGCTGATGAGCTGGAAGTCGACCGCATGCGTCTCCTCGGTGCCCAAGGGCGTGACCTGCCGCTCGTCGAGCACGCGCAGCAGCCGCGCCTGCAGCTCCAGCGGCATGTCGGCGATCTCGTCGAGGAACAGCGTGCCGCCGTCGGCCTGCAGGATCTTGCCGCGCCGTCCGGTGCGCTGCGCACCGGTGAAGGCGCCGGCGCGGTAGCCGAACAACTCGGACTCGATCAGCGTTTCCGGCAGGCTGGCGCAGTTGACCGCCACGAAGGCGCCGCCAGCGTGCGGGCTGGCCTCGTGCACGGCGCGTGCGAAGACCTCCTTGCCGGAGCCGGTCTCGCCGCACAGCAGCACCGGTGTCTGGCGCGCGATGACGCGGCGTGCCGTGTCCAGGTGCGTGACCAGCCGCGCATCCTTGAAGGTGGTGCCGCTGGCCGGCTTCGGCGCGGCCAGCCGGGCGGGGGTGCGCGCCGGGGCGAGTTGCCCGGCGTTGGCCGCCACGGTGGGGCCGGCGACCATCGGTGCCTTGGCGTCCGACGCGGGCCGGCGCGCCACCGCGAAGAAGCGCAGAGCGGCGTTGGCGCGGTAGGTCACCACGGGGTGGAACGAGGCCGAGGTGCTGCGCTGCAGCATGTCTTCCAGCGAGGTCTGGAAGAGGTCTTCGATGCGGTGCGAGCGGATGTCTTCCATCGACTGCAGGCCGAGCTGGAACAGCGCACTGCGGTTGGCGGCGAGGATGCGGCCGTCGTCGCCGACGGCGAGCTTGCCCTCGTGCAGCGTATAGACGAACTCCGGCCGGCTGTGGAAGTGCAGCGGGTGGGCGTTGCGGTAGCGCGCGTCGATCAGGCGGTTCTCGATCATGCGCGCCGTCATGCCCAGCAGCACCAGCAGGTGCTGCTGCATCAGGCTGGAGCGGCTGGTCACGTCGAGCACCGCGGCGATCTCGCCCGACGGGTCGTAGACCGGCACCGCCGAGCAGGTGAGCTGGGTGAACTGGGTGAAGAAATGGTCTTCGCGGCGCACCGACACCGGCCCGGCCGCGGCCAGGCAGGTGCCCATGCCGTTGGTGCCGGCGGCCGTCTCGCTCCACATGCCGCCCACGCGCAGGCCCAGCGGGCCGACCTCGGCGGCGAACTCGGGCGACGAGACCATGTGCACGATCACGCCGTCGGTATCGGTCAGCACCACCGCAGCCTCGGCGTCGGCGAGCTGCTGGTACAGCGTGGTCATCTCGTAGCGGGCGCAGGCGATGACGTCGGCGCGGCGCGCGCGGCGCTCCTCGAGCTCGACGCGCGCGACGAAGGCCGGCTCGCAGGCCTTGGCCGGGTCGAGCCGGTATTCGTTGAGGCAGCGGCTCCAGGACTGGGCCACCGGGTCGTTGGCCTGCTCGGGCACGCCACTGCGCACCAGCTCCAGGATCCGGTCGGCATGCCGGTGGGCTTCACGCATGGTCAAGGTCATCGCGGTCTCCAGGACGAGCCAAGAGCGGTTTCGGGAACAATTCCTGATTGTCGGCGGGGGCCGCTGGCCTTCGCACCGGGTAAACCACGGGTGCTTTAACCTCTCGCGGGCCTGCATTTTGCAGCCCCGCCACGAGCCTGCCCGCAGAACACGGAGAAACTGCCTTGACGCCCCTCAATGTCCGCCCGACCGGCTTCGCGGCCGCACCTTCCCAAGGACCGCAATCGAGCGCGGCGATGGACCTCATCTTCATCGAGGGCTTCACGGGCCAGACAGTGATCGGCATCCACCACACCGAACTGCACGACCCGCAGCCGGTGGTGATCGACCTGCACGCCGGGCTGCCGCGCTCGCGCGCCTGCGACACCGACCGCATCGGCGACACGATCGACTACGGCGTGGTGCGCGAGCGCCTGCAGCGCCTGCTGGTGGAACACCGGCTGCAATTGCTCGAGGCCTTTGCCGAGGCGATTGCCGACATCCTGCTCGACGAGTTCCGCGCCAGCTGGGTGCGCGTGAAGGTGGTCAAGCCGCGCAAGTTCGACGACGTGCAGGCGGTGGGCGTGCAGATCGAGCGCCACGCGGCGGATCGCGACACGCCGGCGCAGCGCGAGCAGCGCGGCGCCGCGGTGCTGCACCTGATCGGCAGCGGCATGGTGCCCGGCGGGCGCTGAGCGAGCCGCGAGCGCCCCGAAACGAAAAAGCCGACCGGCGAACCGGTCGGCAATCTCAAACCCTCTCTCTCCACGCGCACCGTCGCCGGTGCGCCGCTCTCTTCACTTCGCCTGGAACGGGTGGGCCACGGAGCCCTTCTTGGCAACCACTTCGGCGGCGGTGGGCGAACCGGCGACTGCGCGCTGGATCGACTCGCGAACGGCCTTGTAGTTGTATTCCTGGATCTTCTTGTCGTCTTCGGCCAGCCAGTGGATGAAGACGCCGACGCAGATGAACAGGTTGTCGGCTTCGGCGGCGGGGATCGTGCCGTCCTCGACGCTGTCGGCGACGGCCATCGCCACACCGCGCTGGGCGGGGCCGAACATCTGGACGGCCTGCTTGGCGCCCTTGATGGTGACCTTGTTGAACATCACGGTGGACGGCTTGGTCAGCAGGTTCGGCGCGACCACGGCCAGCAGCGACGTGAAGCCATCCTTGTTGTTGGTCAGCGCGTTGGCGAAGGCGGCTTCGGCAGCCGAGCCGCGCGGCCCGATGATCAGGTCGATGTGCGCAACTTCGTTGCCGTCACCGACGAGGGACTCGCCAACCATCATGCGATCGATTTTTGCCATGGCGTTTGTATCTCCTGTGAATGTGATTCTCTGAGTGTCGACACACTGGCCTCAGTCCAGCGCGTCGCAAACGCTATCACGTTCCATGCCACTGCGGGCCGAGCAGGCTCGCGATCATCAGGGTGGCCACGGTCAGATCGGCGCTGGTCCCGGGGTTGATGCCCCGTGCCTTGAGGGATTCGTCCAAGGAGGCAAACGAAGACTCGTCTTCGGGCGAAGAATGTCCTCGCCACGCGTGCGCCGCCGTCATGACAGTCTGTGCCACGACCTCGCCGTGTTTTCGAACAATGTGTGAATCGGGAATGACGCCGAGAAACCCGAGGAAGACTCGTTGAACGGCCGCCTTCGTGGCCGCGTCGGGCGGCTCGCCCGCCGGGTGCACCCCCAGTACAAACCCTGAAGGCCAGGCAGATCGGCCGATGTCGAACAGGTCGGCGTGACTGCTCGCGTACTGCTGCGCGATGCGGTCGCGCGAAGCGGCCAGCGACATCGCCTCGCGCAGGCCCACCGTGGGCTCCTCGTGCACGTCCTGCGCCGGCGCATCGCCCAGGCCGCCGGGATTGGCCTGAGCGATGGCGCGGTAGGCGGCGCGCGCATCGGCGACATCGAGCGAGCGCATCACCGCGTCGATGGCGCCACGCAACGCCGCCACGCTCGAGCCTGCGCCTTCGCGCTCCACCGCAGCGGCGACCGGCGCGCACAGCAGCAGGATGCCGAGATTCGTGTTGCAGCCCACCGCCGCCCAGGTCGCGGCCATCGCGCCCTCGATGCGATCGCCGACCCGCTCGCCGGGGGCGAACAGCGGCCCGACGGCCGCCTGCGCGCTGGCCAGGAACATGTCGGCCTGCATGCGATGCCCCGCCGAGGCCACGCTGACGTTGCCGGGCTTGCGCACCGCCACGTCGAGCCAGCAGGCCTGCAGGAAGCAGGCGCGGGCGCGTTCGATCAGCGCGCGATCCACGCGGCGCTCAGGCGCGCTGTGCGCCGCGGCGCGACGCGGCGAGCCGCCGGTCCAGCAGGTCGTCGACCAGCGCGCGCGCGATGTTGAAGGCGGTCACGCGCTGCAGGCCCTGCCAGGCGGCCACGCCGTTGACCTCGATCACCTGCAGCGACTGCGTGGCGCCGCAAGGCAGGATGTCGATGCCCGCGTAGTCCATCTCGAGGGCACGCGCGGCGTCTTCGGCCAGGCGTGCCAGCGGTGCATCGAGCGTGGCCGGCTCGCAGCGCGCGCCTTGCGCCACGTTGTGCACCCAGTGTGCGCTGACGCGCCGCATCGCCGTCACCGCGCGCCCGCCGACGACGAGCACGCGCCAGTCGAAGCCCGGCTGCGTGAGCGGCGGCACGAAGCGCTGCAGGTAGGCGAGCCCGCCATAGCCCTGCTTCAGATCGGGCAGTGGGTGATGCACGCCGTCGACCGAACCGACGAGTTGCAGCCCCTTGCCCTGCGAGCCGAACAGCGGCTTGAGCACCAGCGCCCGGCCCGCCGCGCTCTCGCGCATCACCAGCCGCTGCGCCTGCGCCGGCGACTCCATCGCCCAGGTCGCCGGCGTCGGGATGCCGGCCGCATGCAGCAGCAGGCTGGTCATCGATTTGTCGACGCTTCGCTCGATGGCGCGCGCGTCGTTGTAGACCGGCACGCCGAGCTCGCGCAGTGCATGCAGCACGCCGAGCCGCTTGGTCACCTGCTCGAAGCTGCCGCCGGCGATGCCGCGCACCAGCACGGCGTCGGGCAACTCGCGGCCGAAGCCGGGGATGGCCAGGCCATGCCAGACGGCGCTGGTGTCGATGCGGCAATCTGCCAGGTCGACGCAGCGGCCGACCACGCCGCGCTCGCGCAGCGCCGCCTGCAGCTGGCGGGTGTGCCAGCCGACCTCGTCGGTCATGATCGCCACGCGCGTCATGGCGACTTCAGGCTTCCTTCAGCCACAGGCCGCGCAGCAGGTCCATGTTCAGGCCGCCCGCGTGGAAGGTGCTGCCGGTGTCGAGGTTGCTCACCCACACCTCGGCGGGCGCGAACAGCGCACCGTCGATCTTGTAGAAGTCGTACTCGACGGCCTTGAAGATCTCGGCGAACGAGCGGCCGTAGTCCTTCGAGTTGCGCGAGGGCAGCTTCGCGGCGAGCGCGCCTGCCGCTTCATCGCTGCCGCGCACGCTCAGGTGCACGCGTCCGCCGTAGAGGATGGCATCGTTGGTGCGGCCCATCGCCTCGACACCGTCGGGGCTGGGCGAAGGCAGCGGCGCGGTGGCCACGCCGTCGACGATGTGCGAGAGATCGAAGCCGATCTCGTGCGACTTGTGCAGCGCCACCTCGAGCACGCGCGCCACCACCTGCGTGGTGCCGGCGGCGCTGCTCGTGGGCGTCAGCACGATCGTCAGGCCCTGCGGCGGCAGCGCGCAGTCGCGCAGGATCTTCTGCACCACCACGGCCGGCGGCACGCGGTCGACTTCCATCACGAGCACGCCCTGCCCGGCGCGGTCGCGATAGCCGAGCTCGGCATAGAGCGGCTCCTTGGCGGCCAACGCACGCGCCGGGCCGGAGCCGAGCGAGAAGAACTTCTTGCCGCCGGTCTCCTCCTTGCTGGCCGCCAGGCTCCAGCCGGCGTACTGGCTGGCCAGGCAGGCCAGCACCGGCTGCGAGCTGCGCACCTCCAGCCAGGTCGGCCAGCCGTCGGCCGCGCCGCTGCGTGCGCTGACGCTGCCGAAGCCGCCAAGGCAGATCTCGCCGACGAGCAGGCCCGCCTCGATGCTGCCTTCGGCCGCGATGCCGGCATCGACGATGCGTGCGCCGCTCGCGTCCTGCGTCACTTTCACGCGCAGCGCGTCGGCATCGGCGACGAGCCGCTCGACCCAGGGCTGCACATGCGCGTTCAGGCTCAGCGTGCAGCCGGCCAGTGCCGCGGGATGGTCACTCATGTCGTCGTCTCCAGGGAAGCCAGCAGCGCGTCGCGGCGGCTGGCGAGTCGGGTGGTCACTTCGTGCACGTCGCGGCCGCCGGCCACGAGGCTGCACAGCGGGTCGCCGGCGGCGACCTGCGTGCCGGCACGGGGAAGGTCACAGGCACCGTCGCGCTGCGCGATCTGCGCCGCCGTGACGACATCGATGTGCAACGCGCACGGCGCGAACACGATCGTGGTGCCGCGCACGCCATACGTCGGCGCCGGCGCCGGCGGCAACTCGCCGTGCTGGCAGGCGCGCAGGTGCGCACGCACCGGGCCGCCCTCGCCCACGCGCGGGTAGAGCGCCAAGCTGGCCGGCGGACGCGGGTTGAGTTCGAGCACTTCGACAGTATCGCCGTCGAGCAGGAAGTCCAGGCTGCCCAGGCCGCGCAGGCGGAACACGGCGGCGAGCAGCCGCGCGATCGCCGTCACCTCGCGCTGCACCGTGTCGCTCACCGGCACCGGCCCGGTCACGCCGCTGAACACGAACGGCCGCTCGCCTGCCGATCGTGTCGTCTGCACATTGAAGCCGAGCAGCACGGCGTCGCGCCCGTTGGCGACGAAGGTCGCCGACATCGCTGCGCCGCGCCGCTCGCGCTGCCAGTAGCGGCCCGGGCCGGCCGTCGTGCCCGGCGAAGCGCGCCGCACCTGCCAGCCGCCACAACCGCCGGCGTCCTTGAGCAGCCAGCCGGCCGGCGTGGCCGGTGGATCCAGCGACACCGCCGGGAAGCCGATGCCGTGCGAATGCAGCACGCCGAAGAACTCCTGCGGGTCGCGCACGCGGCGCACGTCGGTCGGCGCCGTGCCGATCAGCGGCAGCAGCGCAGCTCCCCGCTCGAGCAGATCGGCGCGGCCGTCGAAGCCGCTGCCGGCGATCCAGCCCATCGTGTCGCCGCGCTGCGCGAGGGCCGACAGCGACGCGAGCAGCTTGTCGTCGTCGATGCACAGCGCCGATGCAGCACCGACCTCGTGCCACTGCGCTGCCAGGCGCCGCGTGTCGGCATCGCCGAAGCAGTCGAGCGCGACCGTGCGCGTGCCGTCGAGTGCCGCGCTCTCGACCAGGGCCCGCGCGGAGAGCGCCGCGACCGCGAGCACGGCGGGCTCAGCCGCCCTTGCCGGCCGCGGACTCGGCCAGGAACGCGCGCGCCGTGGCGAAGGCCTCGGCGAAGCCGAGCACGGACTTCGGCTTGTCGCGCATCTCCACCAGCAGGCGATGCTGGGTGTGGTACTTGACGTCGCCGATGGCCAGCGCGCCGATGCCCACCGCGGTGGAGCCGGCAATCGGCTTGGCGTTGTCCATCACGCCGACGCCGGCCACGCCTTCGGGCGGCACGGCGTTGACGTCGGCAGCCACGAGCAGCTTCTTCGCGAACGTCAGGTCTTCGGCAGACACCACCTGCACGCCGGCCGCTGCGCAGGCGAGGATCACGTGGGCATCGGCGATCGAGCTGCGCACCGCGGCACGGTCGCCGCCGGAGATGCCATGAATGGTCACGCCGAAGCGCTTGCCGGTCTGCTGTGCGGCCTCTTCGGCCACGTCGATGCCGTTGCGGCTGGACAGCGCCACGTCGGCACCGATCTGTGCCGCCAGCACACCGGCGATGCGGCCCACCGGCCCGGTGCCGCCGAGCACGACCACGCGCAGGCCCTTCAGCCCGTCGGGCCGGGTCTTCTTCACCGCCGCCTCGACGCAGGCCACCATCGCCGCGGCGGTGGTGAACGAGCCGCTGGGGTCGGACATCACGGAGACCACGAAGGGCGGGACCATCGCCTTGGCCGACTGCTCGAGCATGTCGGCCGCCACCAGTGCGTCGCGCCCACCGATGAAGATGCCGGTGCGCGCCACACCCTTGGGCCCGCGCGAGAAGATCGCATCCTGCGTCAGCGCCGTCACGCTCTTCATGTCGGCCTCGCAGTACGGCACGATGATCTGGTAGCCGGCGTCGGCGGCCATGTTGATGTCGAACGGGCTCATCTGCTTGCCCGGGGTGATCATGTGGAGGATGAAAGGGCGTTCCATGGCGAATCGCAATCTGTGAAGGTTGGGAGAGGAAGAATTCAGCGGGCCGGCAGATCGGCCACCGCGGCACCGTGACGGCGCGCGCCGACCACGCGAATGCGCAATGCGGCGTCGACGACACCGGCCGAGCGCGCCGAGTCGATCAGGCCCTGCGCCGCCTGCGCCGAAGGCACGATGGCGAACCCGGTCGGGCCCCAGGAGCTCTGGCCGATGGCGGCGGCGTCGCCGGCCGAAGCGCCCCACCAGCGCATCAGCCGGCCGACGGCGGCGCTGGTCCAGGCGCTGCCGTCCTGCGCCGGCGCGAAGTGGTCGCCCAGCAGTTGCTGCACGCGGTTCAGCCCCGGCGCGAAGGCCGCAAAGTCGTCGCTCGCCGCACCGGCCATCACGCGCATCAGCACCTGGTGGCAGATGTCGGCGGCCGCGGACTGCGGCAGCGGCGGCAGGCGCGCGATCGCCTCGCGTTCGCCGGCGCCGGACAGGCCACGCACCCGGTCGTCGAGCACGATGAGGACGCGCCAGTCCGGCGGCAGTTCGACGCGCGAGAGCAACTGCGCGGGCGAACCGTCGCGGCCCGGCCCGCCGTCGAGCAGCAGCCCGCCGGCGTCGAAACCCGCGATGCCGATGCCCGAACGCAGTCCGCGGCCCAGCCACGAGGCCAGCGTGGGCGTGTCCACGTCCAGCGCGTGAAGGCGCGCGAAGGCGCGGCCGACGGCGAGCGCGAGCTGCGTGCCCGAGCCGAAGCCGGCGTGTGCCGGCAGCACCTGGCGCAGGCGCAGCGACAGCGGCACGTGGCAGCCGCTGCGCTCGCGCAGGCGCTGCAGGTGCGCGGCGGCCCGGCCGAGTTCGTCCTGCGCGGCCAGCGTGTCGGAACTCAGCGCATCGTGGTCGGCCGGCGCGAGTTCGAGCTCGGTCTCGAAGCCGTCGATGACCAGGCCGATGCTGCCGAAGCGCCGGCCCAGCGAGCCCGAAGGGTCGAGGAAGCCCAGGTGCAGGCGGCCCGGCGCGCGCACGCTCACGCCGGCGCGGGCGGCGGCGCGGGGCGAGGTCGGCGAGGGGCTGGCCATGGCGTGCAAGGGGGCGTCGATCGGGCAGAGCATACGGCCAAGGTAGCAAGGGCCGTTCCGCCACGGGAAGTCACCTGCGCCGGTGTCCGCAGGGCAGCGTTGTCCCGTTCCGGGGACACTGTGTCAACGCAGCCTCGGCTGCCGGGCTGCGTCAGTCGTACTTGAGGTACTTGAAGCGAGGGTCGTCGGGCGTGCCTTCGAGCACCGCCTCCGCGTCCTGGCCCGGCTGCCACATCAGCACCTCCTCGATCTTCTTCGCCAGCGCGAAGTCCTTCTCGGTGATGCCCTTGGCGGCATGGTTCATCAGCTTGACGGTGACGAAGGCGTACGACACGTTGAGGTCAGGGTGATGCCAGGCCGCCTCGGCCAGGTGGCCGACGGTGTTGACCACCATCAGCGTGCCCTTCCAGCCGCTGGTCTTGTACTTGCGCCGGATCCAGCCGTCCTCGAAGGTCCACTTCGGCAGCTCGACCTTCAGGCGCGCCTCGATTTCCTCGGGTGTGTAGACCTCGTCCTTGCCCTTGCGTCGCCACTGCGTCATGTGCGTCTCCTGTGCTGTTTCGCGCACGAGCGTGTCACGCCGCCGCGCGCGATGCAAGCACCTGGCCTTCGCACAGGCCGAAGCCGATGCGCCGCGCGCCGGCACGCTCGCAATGGGCACGCAGCACCAGGCTGTCGCCGTCCTCGAGGAAGGTTCGGGTCTCGCCGTTGGCCAGCGTGATCGGCCGCTTGCCGCCTTCGGTGAGTTCGAGCAGCGAGCCGCCCTGCCCCGGCTGCGGGCCCGACTGCGTGCCGGAGCCGAGCAGGTCGCCGGCGCCCAGGTTGCAGCCGTTGACGGTGTGGTGGGCGATGAGCTGCGCGATGGTCCAGTACGAGTCGCGGAAGTTCGACTGCATCAGGCGCTCGTGCGGCAGGCCGGCCTTGCGCATGCGCGGCGTCTGGATCGACACCTCGAGCGTGATGTCGAAGGCGCCGGCGGCGCGGTTGGCCGCCGAGTCGAGGTAGGGCAAGGGTTGCGGGTCGCCGGCGGGCCGCTCGAAGGGCACGCGGAACGGCGCCAGCGCCTCGGGCATGACCACCCAGGGCGAGATCGTGGTCGCGAAGTTCTTCGACAGGAAGGGACCGAGCGGCTGGTACTCCCAGGCCTGCACGTCGCGCGCCGACCAGTCGTTGAGCAGCACGATGCCGAACAACGCGTCTTCCGCCTTCGTGATCGGCACTGGCTCACCCAGCGCATTGCCGGCACCGATGAGGAAACCCAGCTCCAGTTCGTGGTCCAGCCGCGCGGTCGGCGCCAGGCGCGGCGTTGCGTCGTTCGGGCCCTTCACCTGGCCGAGCGGCCGGTGAAAGCGCTGGCCGCTCACGCCGATCGACGAGGCGCGGCCGTGGTAGCCGATCGGCACCCATTGATAGTTCGGCAGCAGCGGGTTGTCGGGGCGGAACAGCTTGCCCACCGCGGTGGCGTGGTGGATGCCGGTGTAGAAGTCGGTGTAGTCGCCGATGCGGCAGGGCAAGGCCATCTCGACGGCCGATTGCGGCAGCACGCACAGCTCGAGAAACGGCCCCTGCTCGCTGCCGTCGCGCAAGGCCATCGACAGCGCGCTGCGTACGCCGCGCCGAGCGACCGGGCCGAGCGACATGAAGGCCAGCAGATCTCCGGCGGCCAATGGCTGCAGCCATTGCGCCACCTCGCGCCCCCAGGGGCATTGCTCCGCCGCCAGGCGCAGGTCCAGCACCTGGTCGCCGACGGCCACGCCGAAGCGCCAAGGTTCTTCGCTGCCTTTGCGGCGAAACCGCCCGAGCGGCAGGTTCTGGATCGGGAAATCGGTGCCGGCCTCGTTGGCCGAGGCCACCCAGCTGCGCAGCGAAGGATCGTGCGTCTCGTCGAGTGCCGCGCTCACTGGACTACCCTCCGCGCTGCGCGCTCCAGGATTCGCGCTTGGGAGCGGCCCGGCGCGCTCATCGCGCCGACTCGCCGCTGGCCACGCCGGCGCGGGCCGCATCGAGCGCCTCGCGCAGCACGCGCAGGTCGCCGACGTGGTTGGCCAGCAGCAGCACCAGGCGCGCGTTGACGAGCCGGCTGGCCTCGTCGGACAGGCCGCGGTGTGTCTCGATCAGCATCTCGTAGAAGTCGTCGCCGGGGGTGAAGGCGTGCAGAGGCGTCTGGCCGGGGCGGCCGAAGTTCGGGCGGGTGTTGAGGTGTTCCATCGTCGGCTCGGCGAAAGGTCAGGCGTTGCAGGTGGCGCGGGCCAGCGCGGCGCGCACCGCGGCGGCGTCGAGACGGCGCCAGCGCGCGGCCACGTGCTGGTCGGGCCGCAGCAGGTAGGCGGTGCCCGGACGCGCGTCCAGCCGCTTGGCGGCCACGCCCTGGTGATCGACGACCAGCGTCGCACCGGCAGGCGCATCGCCGTCGAGCTGCGAGACGATCAGCGTGCGCACCGGGATCGCGGCATCGGCCAGGGAACGGATCGCTTCGCGCGTGCCGGCGTCGATGTCGGCGAGGCTCGCCACGAACAGCACCAGCGTGAAGTCGTGACCGGTGTGCGCAAGCAGCCAGGCGTCGCGCCCCTGGTGCCGCACCGGCGCGTCGGCCAGCGGTGCGCCGGGGTGCATGGAACCCTCGAACGTCTCGGTATCCGGCGTGTTCAGCGCCGAGCCAGTCAGGTGCGCCGGCACCGACAGCCGCCCCGAGTTGACCAGCGAGCGAGCGAAGGCATGCTCGCGCGCCAGCGTCAGCACCGCATTGCGGAAGTCGCGCGAGACCTGGCTCTTCGGCGTGATGAAGTCGGTGGAGCGTGTCGAGTTGAGCAGGTTCTCGTCGGCGGCGAAGACACGCTCGTCGCTGTAGGTGTCGAGCAGTTGCTCCGGCGCCTTGCCATCCATCACCAGCTTGAGCTTCCACACCAGGTTGTCGGTGTCCTGCAGGCCGGAGTTGGCGCCGCGCGCACCGAAGGGCGAAACCTGGTGCGCCGCGTCGCCGACAAACAGCACGCGGCCATGGCGGAAGTTCTGCATGCGCCGGCACTGGAAGGTGTAGACACTGACCCATTCGAGCTCGAACTCGCGCTCCGGGCCGAGCATCGCGCGGATGCGCGGGATCACGCGCTCGGGATGCTTCTCCGCCTCGGGGTCGGCATCCCAGCCGAGCTGGAAGTCGATGCGCCAGACGTTGTCGGCCTCGCGGTGCAGCAGCACGCTCTGCCCGGGATGGAACGGCGGGTCGAACCAGAACCAGCGCTCGGCCGGGAAGTCGGCCTTCATCACCACGTCGGCGATGAGAAAGCGGTCCTGGAACACCTTGCCTTCGATGTCCAGGCCGAGCTGGCGGCGGATCGGGCTGCGCGCGCCGTCGGCGACGATGAGCCAGTCGGCATCGAGCGCATAACGACCTTCGGCGGCCTCGACCTCGACCCGTGCGCCGTTGCCGGCCGGCGTGACGCCGACCACCTTGTTCTTCCAGCGCAGCTCCAGGTTGGGCAGATCGCTGGCGCGCTTCACGAGGTATTCCTCGAGGTAGTACTGCTGCAGGTTGACCATGCCCGGGCGATGGTGGTCGGCCTCGGGCAGCAGGTTGAAGCGGAACACCTCGTCGTTGCCGTAGAAGGTGCGGCCGACGTTCCAGGTCACGCCCTTGTCGACCACTGGGTCGCCGCAGCCGAGGCGGTCGAGAATCTCCAGCGCGCGCTTGGCGTAGCACAGGCCGCGCGAGCCGACGCTGACGGTGTCGTCGTCGTCGAGCAGCAGCACGCGCGTGCCCTGCATCGCGAGGTCGATCGCCGCGGCCAGGCCGACCGGGCCGGCCCCGACGACGATCACAGGGTGGCGTGGCACCTCGCCCGGCCGTTCGATCTCGGCGGGGCGGTGGTGGGCGTAGCGCGGGTAGGTGTAGGTGCTCAGCATGGGCGGCTCGGTCGCGGCGTCAGAGGTGGCTCAGGCCTTGAATTCCTTCTCATGCATCCAGGCCGCGTGCTTCGGTGCGCGGCGGGTCTTCGCCCATTCGTCGAGCATGTCCCACTTCACCGCGTCGAGTTTCGCGTTCATGTCGGCGGTGGCGGTGTCGGCGGCGAGTTCGACGCGGTGGCCGTTCGGGTCGAAGAAGTAGATCGACTTGAAGATGGCGTGGTCGGTCGGGCCGATCACCTCGATGCCGGCGGCCTGCAGCTTGGCCTTCGTGGCCTCGAGCTCGTCGATCGAGCCGACCTTGAAGGCGATGTGCTGCACCCACTCCGGCGTGTTGGCGTCGCGGCCCATCGCCGGCGAGTTCGGCAGCTCGAAGAAGGCCAGGATGTTGCCGCCGCCCGCGTCGAGGAAGACGTGCATGTAGGGGTCGGGCGCGTGCGTCGAGGGCACCTGGTCCTCGGCGATGGCGAGCACGAAGTCCATGCCCAGGTGCTCGCGGTACCACTGCACGGTCTGCTTGGCGTCGCGGCAGCGGTAGGCGACGTGATGGATGCGCTGGATGCTCATGGTGCGGTTCCTCGGGATGGCATCAGGTTTCGAGCGCGGCCCACATCTGGCGGTCGCGCTCGGCGGTCCAGATGCGCGGGTCGGGGTACTGCGTAGCTTCGTCGTAGCAGCGCGTCACGTCGAAGGGCATGCAGTGGTCGAAGATGACCCACTTTCCGTACTTCGGCGCCAGGCGCGCGTAGGTGTCCTTGTAGACGGCGTTGAGATCCTTGCCGGCGGACACGCCGGCCTTGACGCTCTCGTACACGTCGGCGATGAAGGCCCTCGTGCCGGACAGGCCAGCCCGCACCTGCTCGGGCGTGACCAGCGCGGCACCGCGGCCGGGCACCAGCTTCTCGGGCTTGAGCGCGGCCAGGTTGTCGAGGGTCTGCGGCCAGTCCTTGAAGTAGGCGTCGCCGGCATAGGGCGTGGCGTCGAACTCGACCAGGTCGCCGCTGAACAGGATCTTCTGCTGCGGCAGCCAGGCCACCGTGTCGCCCTTGGTGTGGCCGCGGCCGAGCTGCAGCAGCTGCACCTCGAGCTTGCCCAGCCACAGCGTCATCTTGCCGGTGAAGGTCATCGTCGGCCAGGTCAGCCCCGCGGGCACGCTCTCGACGTTGCGGAACAGGCGCGGGAAGCGGCCGATCTCGCTGGCCTTGTCCTGCTCGCCGCGCTCGACGATGAGGTCGTAGGTGTCCTGGCTGGCGATGATCTGCTGCGGCGCATAGGCGCTCGCGCCGAGCACGCGCACCGCGTGGTAGTGCGTCAGCAGCACGTACTTGATCGGCTTGTCGGTGACCTCGCGGATGCGGCGGATCACGTCCTGCGCCATCACCGGCGTGGCCTGCGTGTCGAGCACCAGCACGGCATCGTCGCCAATGATGATGCCGGTGTTCGGGTCGCCCTCGGCCGTGTAGGCGTAGGCGTTGTCGGACAGCTTCGTGAAGCTGACCTTCTTCTCTTCGAGGTCGGCCTGGCTGGCGAAGGTCTTCTGGCTCATGGGGGCTCCGGAGTCCGTGGCCGGGCGGCCACGTTGTTTGTTCATTGCAAACGCATTCGCACTTTACGGGCAAGGTTGCGCTATGTCAAACTAGTTTGCATGGAACAAATCGTCAACCGCGAGCAGCGGGCGGTGCAATCGGTAGAGGTCGGCGGGCGATTGCTCATCGCGCTGGGCCAGCACGCCGCGCCGATGTCGCTGAAGGACCTGGCTGCCGCGGCCGACCTGCCCGCCTCGCGGGCGCATCCCTACCTGGTGAGTTTCGGCCGGCTCGGCCTGATCGAGCAGGACGGCACCAGCGGGCGCTACGCGCTCGGCCCGGCGGCGCTGCAGCTCGGCTTGGCCTGCCTGCACCAGCTCGACCCGATCAAGGCGGCGGGGCCGGTGGCCGAGGCGCTGTCGCAGGCGATCGACCAGACGGTGGCGATCGCCGTGTGGGCGAATTTCGGACCGACCATCGTGCGTGTGATCGAAGGCAGCCAGCCGCTGCACGTGAACATGCGCGCCGGCTCGGTGATGTCGGTGCTGGGCACCGCCACCGGCCGCGCCTTTGCCGCCGTGCTGCCGCCGCGCACGGTGAAGGAGGTGCTGGCCGGGCCGGTGGGCGAGCCGCGACGCGCCGACCGCACGGCGGTGAAGGACATCGACCGCGAGCTCGAAGGCATCGCGGCCGAGGTGCGCCGCCACGGCGTGGCCCGCGCGCTGGGCCGGCCCATCCCGGGCGTCAACGCGTTCAGCGCAGCCGCCTTCGACCACGAGGGCCGGCCGGCGCTGGTGATCACCGCACTCGGCCACGAAGACACCTTCGCCGCCACCTGGGATTCGCCGCTGGCCGCCGCTGTGCGCGACGCCGCTGCTGAGGTCTCGCACCGGCTCGGCCACCGGCGCTGACGCGGCGGGCGCCGACGCCCGCGCCGCCTCACTTCACCAGCGGGCGTACGCTGGTGAAACCACCGTCCACGGCGATCACCTGGCCCGTCAGGCGCTGCGCACCCTCGCCGAGCAGCCAGGCCATCACCTCGGCCACCTGCTCCGCAGTCTGCACGCCGCCCAGCGGGTACTGGCGTGCCGCGCCCTCACGCATCGCCGGCAGCTTGAGCATGGCTGCGGTCATCGGCGTCTCGGTCAAACCCGGTGCCACCGCGTTGACGCGCACGCCCTGCCCGGCATGCGTGGCCGCGGCGCTGCGCACCAGCGCCTCGACGCCGCCCTTGGCCGCCGCGATCGCCTCGTGGTTGGCCACGCCGATGCGCGCCACCACCGAACTCACGAACACCGCCGCGCCCGCCTCACCCTTCAGTTCGGCAACCCAGGCCTGCAGCACGAACACCGCACTGTCGAGATTCACCCGCATCAGCTCGCGATAGGCCTCGATGCGCGTGCGCTGCAGCGGCGCGATCAGCGTGCTGCCCACGCAATGCGCGAGTTGCGCGGGCGCTTCGCCGAACGCCTCACGGCAGGCGGCAAAGGCCAGCGCCGCGCCTTCCGGCGTGGTGGTGTCGGCGGCGATGCGCAGCACCGCCGGCACCTCGGCCAGCCTCGCGGCGTCGCGACCCACGGCCACCACGCGTCGGCCTTGGGCGCTGAGTTGCGCGGCCAGCGCACGCCCGATGCCGCCGCCGGCGCCGGTGACGAGGGCCATGTTGTTCATGGCAGCGTTTCCTGCAGGTCGAGCGGATCGGTTTCGGCCGGCGCGGCACGCAACGTCTTGCTGCGGCAGCCGACGTCGCCGCGTCGGATGGCTTGCGCGCGCTGCACCACCGCGGCCCGCTGCGGACCGTCCATGCGCGCCAGGTTCTTCACCTGCAGCGCCATGCGTGGGTTCTTCGCCAGCAAAGCTTCGTGACGCATCAGGAAGTCCCAGTACAGCGTGGTGAAGGGGCAGGCGCTGTCGCCGCTGCGCTGCGCCGGGTCGTAGCGGCAACCGGCGCAGTGCGGGCTCATGCGCTCGATGTACTTGCCGGTGGCCACGTAGGGTTTGCTGGCCATCAGGCCGCCATCGGCGAACTGGCTCATGCCCAGGGTGTTGGGCAGCTCCACCCACTCCACGGCATCGACATAGACAGCCAGGTACCAGGCATGCACCTGCCGCGGCTGCACGCCGTACATCTGCGCGAACAGGCCGGTCACCATGAGCCGCTGGATGTGGTGGGCATAACCGTGCTGCAGCGTCTGCGTGATCGCGTCGCGCAGGCAGGCCATGTCCGTGTCGCCGCTCCAGTACCAGGCAGGCAGGTCTTCCTGCGCGCCCAGCGCATTGCGTTCGAGGTAGCCCGGCATCTGCGTCCAGTAGATGCCACGAACGTACTCGCGCCAGCCGAGGATCTGCCGCACGAAGCCCTCCACGCTGGCCAGCGGCGCGCGCCTGGCGTGGTAGGCGGCCTCCGCGGCCGCAACGACCTCGCGCGGGTTGAGCAGCTTCACGTTCAGCGCAGCAGAAAGATGGGCATGGAACAGCCACGGCTCGCCGGGCCACATGGCGTCCTGGTGGCGGCCGAAGTGCGGCAGGCGGTGTTCGATGAAGTCGTGCAGCGCCCGCAAGGCCTGTTCGCGCGTGACCGGCCAGGCGAAGTCGTCGAGCCGGCCCGGATGAGACGCGAACCGTTCGCGCACCAGCGCGATGACCTCGCGCGTGATCGCGTCCGGCGCGAAGCGGCTGCGCGGCGGCACGCGGCCGGGGCCTTCGGGGCCGAAGGCCGCGCGGTTGTCGGCGTCGAAGTTCCACTCGCCGCCCAGCGGCTCCTTGCCATCCATCAGCACCCGATGGCGCACGCGCTGTTCGCGGTAGAAGTATTCCAGCCGCAGCGACTTGCGGCCCTTGGCGTGCGCGGCGAACTCGCGAATGCTGCCGAAGAAGTGGCGGTCCTCGCGGATGTCCAGCGGCAACCCGCTGGACTCGGCCACACCGCGCAGCGCCTGCAGGATGCGCCACTCGCCGGGCGCCGTGACCACCAGCCGTTGCGGGCGCAGCGTGGCGATGTCCGCACGCAGTTGCGCCGCGAGGCTGCCCCGGTTGCCGACGGCGTCGAGCGCGGTGTAGTGCAGCGGCAGGCCCGCTTCGCGCAGGGCCGCGGAGAAGTGGCGCATGGCCGAGAGGAACAGCGCGGTGCGCTGCAGGCTGGAGCCGACATGGGTGGATTCCTCCGCCACCTCGGCCATCCAGACCGCATCGCAGCCCGCGTCGAAACCGTCGAAGGCCGACGCCTCGAGATCGAGCTGGTCGCCCACAACGACGACGAGCGAGCGCAGTTCAGCCACGCGCGGCCTTGCTGCGCCGGCAGGCGTCGGAGCAGTACTTCACTTCGGCCCAGGTGCGCGACCAGGCGCGTCGCCAGCTCATCGGCCTGCCGCAGGCGGCGCAGGGCTTGGCGGGCAACGACGCCTTGTTGCCTTTGAACGAAGCGAAGTGCTGCGTCACGACTTCTTGGCCCAGGCGCTGCACCAGCCGGCGCTGGCCACCTGCTTGCCCGCGAAGATGCCGCAGGGGCCGGACTTGTCGGCGGCCTTGCCCTGGTACAGGGCACAGGTGGCGCAATGCTGGCCGTCGGCGTACTTGGCGTACTTCTTCTTGTCGACGCGCTTGGCATCGGCCACGTAGCCGAGCGCAGTGGCCTGCGCGTCCTTCTCGTCGACCATCGCCTGGGCGCGAGCGCCCGTGCCGATCAGCGCGCCCGAGGCGGCCAGGGTCATGAGGAATACGCGACGCGGAATGTACTTGTGCATGTTGATCTCCGTTGTGCGATGTGAGCCCAATGCCGGCTCAGCCCGAGGGCTGAAGCTCGGCCCGCGCGGGATGCGCGGCCTGTTGAGACGCGGGGCGAGCCCCGGCGTTCCCCTGCATCTTCTCGACCAAGGCCATGGCCGACTGCCACGCGCCCTCGGCGCCCAGGCCACCGAGGAAGTCGCCGCACACGCCGAGGCCCGAGGCGGCGTTCCACCAACAGGAGTCGCCAGGTTCGGCCAGCGGCAGACCGGTCTGCGCATAACGCCAACGATGCACCACGGCATGCCGCCAGCGCACCGGCTCGCCCAGGCACTCCGCCACCGCGTCCTGCAGGCGGGCCTGCACCCAGTCGCCGGGCCGTTCGACATGCTCGCGGCTCCAATCGGCACGGGCATGCGCCACCCAGTGGGCTTCGCCGTCCTGCGGTTCCCGGCCCGGGCGCCGCTCGTTGCGCGACAGCAGTTCGATGACTGGATGGCGGGGCCGCGCGATGTCCCACGGCGCCGCGGAAGGCGTGTCGGCCACCCCCATCAAGGTCCAGCACGGCTGCATGTCCACCTGCGCGGCCCGCTGCGCCCATCCCGGCGCGTGCTCGGCCAGCAACGTGGCCGACTGGGCCGGCGGCATCGCCAGGATCACCGCGTCGAACAGACCCGGCTGAGCTTCGCCGCGGCTGCGCAGCTGCCAGCCGTCATCTTTGCGTTGCAAGGCGTCGATCGGCGTGTCCCAGCAGAAGTCGATGCCCGAAAGCAGTTCGCGCGTCAGTCGCGGCATGTCCGGCACCGGCACGTACATCAGCCCCGGGTCGTTCGTGCCCGACGCGGCCACGGGCCGCCACGACACCAGCCAACCGGCACGGCACGCCTGCTCCGCAAAGGCCTGGAACGCCGGCGTCGTGGCGGCAAAGCCGACGGCGCCGTGATCGAACTTCGTTGTCCGCGACTGCCCCGCAGCGTCCTGCCATGACGCACGACGCGTTGCAAACCGCCCGCCGGCGCCCCGCGACTTGTCGAACACCTGCACCCGCCAGCCTGCGAAGGAGAGCTGTCGTGCGCACACGGCACCCGCCAGCCCGGCGCCGACCACGGCCACACGCCCCACCCGATCGCTGATTGCCATGCCGGCAGGATACGGACTCACCGCGTCAGAGTGAGGTCACTGCTTGAAACACCAGCCATTCGACCGTGATACTCGAGGTCAAATCGACTTCACGGTGCCGTGCGATGCCCGACTCTTCCGATCCTGACCATGAACCCCGTCACCGCAGCGGCGCGGTTGCGCGCATGGTGCGCATGCCGGTGGCGACGCTGCGTGTCTGGGAGCGGCGCTATCGGATCTCGTCGCCGGCCCAGACGCCGAGCGGCCAGCGCCTGTACAGCGCCGCCGATGTGCGCCACATCGCGCTGCTCAAGCAACTGACCGAACTCGGCCACGCAATCGGCAGCCTGGCGGGGCTGGACATGGCCCAGCTGCGGGCGGTGGCCGCCACGCACGCGGGCGCTGTCACCGGCACGCTGGGCGACGCGGCTCCTGCCGTGGCGAGCCCGTCGTGGCGCGTCGCCGTGGTGGGTGCGGCGCTGGCGCGCCGCCTGGAGCGGCCGGCTCTGCGGCGCCGGCTGAATCGCCCGCTGGAAGTGCTCGGCCCGTTCGACGACCTCGCCCATGCCGCCGAAGGACTCGGCGATGCGGCGGTGGATCTCTTGCTGGTGCAGGCCCCCACGCTTCAGGACGACTGGCCGACCCTGTGGCGCCGCGCCGTGCCACGCTCCTTGCGCACCGCGGTCGTGTTCCGCTTCGCCAGCGAATCGGTGTGCGAGCAGCTCGCCTCTGACGGCCTGGCACTGCTTCGCGAGCCGCCTTCGGACACCGCGCTCGGCCAATGGCTGCAGGGCCTCGACAGCACCGATCGATCCTCGCTGCTGGCCACTGCACCGGCACGTGCCGACTGGCCTGCGGCCGAGTCCGCCCGGCCACGGCGCTGGGATGATGCAGCGCTGGCCGACATCGCCGGTCTGTCGACCACCATCGCCTGCGAATGCCCGAGACACATCGCCGAGTTGCTCATGCAGCTCTCGCATTTCGAGGCCTACAGTGCCGAGTGCGCCCACCGCAGCGCGGCGGACGCAGCACTGCACAACTACCTGGGGCAGGTGGCTGCCGCGTCCCGCGCCCACTTCGAGGAAGCGCTCGAGCGGGTGGCCGTCCATGAAGGGCTGCTGTTGGAGCGACGGCCGACAAATGGGCCACCCACAAAGACAAACCCCTCCCGACCAGAGGTGGGAGGGGCGGGTGGCTGACGCCACCGGTTCGGGGCTCCGGAGGAAAGTGGTCCGGGGCTCCTGGCGCGCAGGGACTGCGCCATTGGGTTTACCTGCATGCAGGCTCTCCAAAGCTAGGCCATGTCACGCCCGAGTTCAAGCACGATCTGCGTTCGTGTTTCCTCTTGTCATGGCTGGCGCCCCGTGAGGCTCGAGACGATCCCTGCCACGCGCTGCTCGACCGCCGCGTCCATGCGGATCGAGCGCCCCCACTCGCGCGAAGTCTCGCCCGGCCACTTGTTGGTTGCATCCAGGCCCATCTTGCCGCCAAGGCCGCTGACCGGCGAAGCGAAGTCGAGGTAGTCGATCGGCGTGTTGCCCACCAGCGTGGTGTCGCGCACCGGGTCCATGCGGGTGGTGATGGCCCAGATCACCTCGTCCCAGCGGCGGATGTCGACGTCGTCGTCGGTGACGACGATGAACTTGGTGTACATGAACTGCCGCAGGAAGCTCCACAGCCCGAACATCACCCGCTTGGCGTGGCCCGGGTAGGCCTTGCGGATGCTGATGATCGCCATGCGGTAACTGCAGCCCTCGGGCGGCAGGTAGAAGTCGACGATCTCCGGAAACTGCTTCTGCAAGATCGGCACGAACACTTCGTTGAGTGCCACGCCCAGCACGGCGGGCTCGTCCGGCGGCTTGCCGGTGTAGGTGGAGTGGTAGATCGGGTCGCGCCGGTGCGTGATGCGCATCAATTCGAACACCGGGAACCAGTCCTGCTCGTTGTAATAGCCGGTGTGGTCGCCGAACGGGCCTTCGAGCGCATGCAGGTAGCCGTTGATTTCCTTCATCGGCACGCCGTGCTCGCTGTGGCCGGTCCAGCCGGACTCGGCCACCGGAATACGCCCCTCGAGCACGAACTCGGCACTCGCCGGCACCTGCAGCATCACGCCGGCATCGCCGACGGCGCTGTCGGTCACCTCGGTGCGGCTGCCGCGCAAGAGGCCGGCGAACTGGTATTCCGACAGCGTATCGGGCACCGGAGTCACGGCACCCAGGATGGTGGCCGGATCAGCTCCCAGGGCCACGGCGATCGGGAACGGCTGCCCCGGCTTGGCCAGCGCGAACTCCCGGAAATCGAGTGCACCTCCGCGATGGGCCAGCCAGCGCATGATCACCTGGCGCGGGCCGATCACCTGCTGGCGGTAGATGCCAAGGTTCTGGCGCGACCTCGCCTTCGGGCCGCCTTGCGGCCCCCGCGTGACGACCAGCCCCCAGGTGATCAGCGGCCCGGCGTCTCCCGGCCAGCAGGTCTGCACCGGCAGGCGGGCCAGGTCGATGTCGGCGCCTTCCAGTACCGTCTCCTGGCAGGGTGCCTGGCGCACCGACGCCGGCTTCATGTCCCACACCGCCTTCATCATGTGTAACAAGCGGCCGGTGTCCTTCAGGCCCTTGGGCGGCTCCGGCTCCTTCAGGCGAGCCAGCAACTGCCCCACCTCGCGCAGTTCGCTTACCTCGGTGGCACCCATCCCCAGAGCCACCCGCTTCGGAGTGCCGAACAGGTTCGCGAGCACCGGAATTTTGTAACCGACAGGCGATTCGAAAAAAAGTGCCGGCCCGCCAGCGCGAAGCACGGAGTCACTGACCGCTGTCATCTCGAGCCGCGCGGAGACTGGCTCTGCGACGCGTTTGAGCTCGCCGAGCCGCTCCAGACCGTCAACAAACTCACGGAGATCTCGGTACTTCATACTGAAAAGTAATTACAGATCGATGCCATAACCTTGACCAGTTATGAAAAGGCTTCCTAGAATTCGGCCCGTTCGCACCAACAAGGGATAACCCGAACCCCATGGTGCAGGGATAGTGAAGCAGCCGAGCCGCTGCCACAGTCGAACCCAGGTTCGAATCGCTGCCGGAAGACGCCGCGCAAGACGGCACCCGATCTCCGGCCGAGGATTATCACCGTCGCCCCAGGCTGTCTGCCGGGGTCGCCCTGCGGGGCCGGCGGCCTGAACAGAAGGAGTGACATGACAACGCTGAAGCGATGTTCGACGCGTGCCCGCCAGGCGCGCGATGCCATCGGCGAGTCGGCCACGGTGTTCCTGAAGGACGTCGGGCACGGCTTGCTCGAAGTCAGCCACAACATGCTGGCGCTGCTCGGGCTGCTGCTCGTGGCTGCCGCGGTGTTCACCTTCGGCAAGCCGGAATTCCGCCATGCCGCCGAAACAACGGTACTGGGCTGGCTGCAGGCCCGCCACGAGGCGCGTGCCGAACCGGCCGAGTTGCTGGCCTCTCAGCTGAGCGAGCCTGACGCGATCAACCGCGCCACCGCGACCGATCCGAAAGTCCTCACCCGCCAGCAGGCCGCCGTGGCGCACTGGATCTCGCGCCGCTACCGCGTCGCGCCGGAGCCGATCAGTCGCCTCGTTCAGGAAGCCTGGAACGTCGGCCATCGTGCCGGGCTCGACCCGACCCTGATCCTGGCCATCATGGCGGTGGAATCGAGCTTCAACCCGTTCGCACAGAGCACCGTCGGCGCGCAGGGCCTGATGCAGGTGATGACGAAGATCCACGACGACAAGTACGAAGCCTTCGGCGGCAATCTGGCGGCGTTCGACCCGGTGACCAACCTGCGTGTCGGCGTGCAGGTGCTCAAGGAGTGCATCGCGCGCGCGGGCAGCCTGGAAGCCGGCCTGCGCTACTACGTGGGCGCGGCCAATCTCGAGGACGACGGCGGTTATGCCGGCAAGGTGCTTGCCGAACAGAACAATCTGCGCCTGGTGGCTGGCGGCAAGTCGGTGCCGGCCAACGTCGCGCTGATCTCGGTGTCGGCGCCGGCCGCGGCTGCCTCTGCAGCGCAGCGACCCGAAGCGCAGCCGGCCGTGGCGCCGGCGCGCGATGCCGAAGCTCCGGAGCAGGTCGCCTACCTGCGCTGAAGCGCCGGCGCGGCTCCGCTACACTGGCGAGACCGCGCGACTGGCGATGCGGCCCCGCCCTGGGGCCTGAGGTGGTGAACCACCGGGAAGCGTGGTCGGAGCCTGCCGCTGCGGGCGCCGGATCCGCCGTTCGCCTGGGCAGCCCTGCGACCGCAACCCCTGCGGCCGGCCCCGGGTACTTCCGCTGTCAAGGACTGCCAACATGTTCGACCGTTCCGTTTCCACCGTCGCCCACATCGATCCGGAGATCTGGGCCGCCATCCAGCGCGAGAACCAGCGCCAGGAAGACCACATCGAGCTGATCGCCTCGGAGAACTACGCGTCTCCCGCAGTGATGGCCGCGCAAGGCTCGCAGCTCACCAACAAGTACGCCGAGGGCTACCCGGGCCGCCGCTACTACGGCGGCTGCGAGAACGTCGATGTGGTCGAGCAACTCGCCATCGACCGCGCCAAGCAGCTGTTCGGCGCCGAACATGCCAACGTGCAGCCGAACTCCGGCTCGCAGGCCAATCAGGGTGTGTTCTTTGGCCTGCTGCAGCCCGGCGACACCATCATGGGCATGAGCCTGGCCGAAGGCGGCCACCTCACGCACGGCATGCCGCTGAACATGAGCGGCAAGTGGTTCAAGGTCGTCTCCTACGGGCTGAACGCCAAGGAAGAGATCGACTACGACGCCATGGAGCGCCTCGCGCACGAGCACAAGCCGAAACTGATCATCGCCGGCGCCTCGGCGTATGCCCTGCGCATCGACTTCGAGCGCTTCGCCAAGGTCGCCAAGGCGATCGGCGCCTACTTCATGGTCGACATGGCGCACTACGCCGGCCTGATCGCCGCGGGCGTGTACCCGAACCCGGTGCCCTTCGCAGACGTGGTCACCACGACGACTCACAAGACGCTGCGCGGCCCGCGCGGCGGCCTGATCCTGATGCGTGGCGACGAGATCGCCAAGAAGGTCAACAGCGCGATCTTCCCCGGCATCCAGGGCGGCCCGCTGATGCATGTGATCGCCGGCAAGGCGGTGGCCTTCAAGGAGGCGCTGTCGCCCGAGTTCAAGGTCTACCAGCAGCAGGTGGTGAAGAATGCCGCGGCGATGGCCGAGACGCTCGTTTCGCGCGGCCTGCGCATCGTCAGCGGGCGCACCGAGAGCCACGTGATGCTGGTCGACCTGCGACCCAAGGGCCTGACCGGCAAGGAAGCGGAAGCCATCCTCGGCATGGCGCACATGACCTGCAACAAGAACGGCATCCCGAACGATCCGCAGAAGCCGATGGTGACCAGCGGCATTCGCCTCGGTTCGCCGGCGATGACCACGCGCGGCTTCAAGGAAGATCAGGCGCGGCTGACTGCCAACCTGATCGCCGACGTGCTCGACAAGCCGCATGACGAAGCGAACATCGCCGCCGTGCGCGCCAAGGTCGCGGCGCTGACCAAGGACTTCCCGGTCTACCGCTGACGCGGCCACCGGCACGGCATGCGCTGCCCCTTCTGCAGCCACGAAGACACCCAGGTCGTCGAGACACGCGAGTCCGACGAGGGTGACGTCGTGCGCCGCCGGCGGCGCTGCCAGTCCTGCGACAAGCGATTCACCACCTACGAGCGTGCCGAGATCGCGCTGCCCTCGGTGGTCAAGAAGGACGGTACGCGGGCCGACTTCGAACTCGCCAAGCTGCGCGCCTCGATGGCGCTGGCGCTGCGCAAGCGGCCGGTGAGCGTGGAGCAGATCGACGCCGCCGTCGAGCGCATCCAGGAGAAGCTGCTCAACAGCGGCGCCAAGGAGGTGGCCTCCACCCGCCTGGGTGAACTCGTCATGCGCGAGCTCAAGCGCATCGACAAGGTGGCCTACGTCCGCTTCGCCTCCGTGTACCGCAGCTTCGAGGACGTGGATGAGTTCCGGCAGCTGATCCGGGACATTTGAGGCGGATCCCCCGCCCGGGGGAACCCGGCCTGGGCGCCCCGCAGCGGGGCCGGTCTGTTCGCCCCTGTGCGGGACGCGCAAGGCGCGCCCGATTTCTACAGTCCGTGCATCGTTTCCAACGGAGCACGGCATGCAAGCACATCACCCCCAGCGCGGACTGAGCCTCATCGAAGCCGCCGTGGTCGTGGCGATCATCGCCACGGCGGCCACCGCAGCTGCACCGAGCCTCGGCCGCCTGATCGACCATCGCCGGCTCGAAGCCGGTGCGAGCCAGCTCGCCGCCGATCTGCAGCTCGCCCGCAACGAGTCCATCGCCCGCAATCGCGTCGTGCGGATCAGCTGGCAGGCGGCCGCAAACTGCTATGTCGTGCACACCGGCGCGGCCGACCAGTGCACCTGCGCAGCCGACGGCAGCGGCCATTGCGCCGCCGGCGGATCGCTGCTGCGCAGCGTGGGCTGGACGGCGGCCGACCGCATCGCAGTCCAGTCGAACAGCGCCTCGATCGCCTTCGACCCGCAGCACGGCACCGCCACGCCGAGCGCCACCTGGCGCGTCGTCGCCAGCGATGGCCGCGCCATCCACCACGTCGTCAACGTCATGGGCCGGGTGCGCAGCTGCTCGCCGCTCGCTTCCGTGCCCGGCTACCGCGCCTGCTGAAAGGAAACCGCCATGCAGCATTCGTCCACCCTCGGCCGTCGCTCGCGCGGCTTCACGCTGATCGAGGTGCTTAGCGTGCTGGGCATTGCCAGCGTGCTGTCCAGCATCGCCTACCCGAGCTTCCAGGGCAGCCTGCAGAAGGCGCGGCGCACCGATGCGCTGGTCACGCTGACGCAGGTGCAGATCTCGCAGGAGCGCTGGTTCGTCAACCATCGCGGCTACGCCACCCTGGCGCAGCTGCGCCAGCCGGCGCAGACGAGCTCCGGCCACTACGCACTGGAGATGATCGCCGCCGACGAGTCGCGCTACGAGGTCGTGGCGCGTGCCAGCGGTGCGCAAGCCCGCGACGGTGAATGTCGCCATCTCAAGCTGGTGGTCGACGGCGCCGTGATCACGCGCGCCTCGGGCGCCGACGACAGCGTGGCCAACCCGCCGGCAGCGAATCGCCGCTGCTGGAGCCTTTGAGCATGGAGGCCGCCATGCCACGCCTCCACCAACGCGGACTGTCGCTGGTCGAACTGATGATCGGCCTGGCGATCGGCCTGTTCATCACCGCCGCGGGCTTCTCGGTGCTCGTCGGCCAGTGGCGCGAACACCGCAGCGCCACCGCCGCCATGCGACTGATGCAGGACTTGCGCAGCGCCAGCGACGTGATCACGCGCGACCTGCGGCGAGCGGGCCATTGGACCGATCCGACCGTCGCCATGGCGGCCACCGCCGCGTCCGGCGCAGTCGCCAACCCGTACGCCGCCTTCGCGCCGGCCTCGGCCGCCTCCGACGCGGCGCGCTTCGCGTACTCGCGCGACACGGTCGAGAACCAGCTGCTCGACAGCAACGAGCAGTTCGGCCTGCGCCTGCGCAGCGGCGTGATCGAGCTGCTGCTCGGCGCCGGCAACTGGCAGGCGCTGACCGATGCCGGCACGCTGCAGGTCACCGCGTTCAGCGTGCAGCCACGAGTGCAGACGGTGTCGCTGCTCGACCACTGCGCCCGCCCCTGCCCCACCGGCAGCACGAGCTGCGAGGCCCAGCTCGAGCTGCGCAGCCTGCACGTGAGCATCACGGCGCGCGCCTCCGACGACGCCTCGCTGCAGCGCAGGCTCGACAGCGAAGTGCGGATCCGCAACGACGGCGTCATCGGCGCCTGCCCTGCCTGAGGATGACCATGAAGCGCTCTCCCTTTCGCCACCCGCAACGCGGCGCGACAACGCTCGCCGTCACGCTGATGCTGCTCGGCGCGATGCTGCTGGTGCTGCTGGCCGCCAACCGCAATACGCTGCTGGAGCTGCGCCAGTCGGCCAACCAGACGCAGTCGACAACGGCGTTCGAGGCCGCGGATGCCGGGCTCGAGTGGGCCCTCGCCTTGCTCAATGCGAGCGAGCGGCTCGGCCCCGACTGTCGTCCCTCGGCGCTGGCCAGCGAGACCTACCGCGAGCGTCACCTGGACACGAGCGTGCCGGCGCTGACACCGCGCGCGTTGCAGCCGGCCTGCCTGCATGGGCCGAACGGCTGGACTTGCGCCTGCCCGGGCGACGTTGCGGCGGATCTGGGCGCGGCCACCGGCCCGGACGCCGGCGCCGCCTTCGGCCTGCGCTGGGCCGCAGGGCCGCACCCCGGCGTGCTGCGCTTGGCCGCCATCGGCTGCAGTCACTGGGCGGGCGAGTGCCGGCCTGGCGGCGGCGGCCGCGATCCGGCCACGGCGCGCCATGAGGCGCTGTTCGCCCTGCAGCCGGCCCTGCCGGTACCGCCCTCGGCGGCACTGACGGTGCGCAGTGCCGGCGTCGAGGCGCACGACTTCTTCGTCGGATTCTTCGGCCTGTCGCCTTCGGCGTGGAAGCGTCAACCCGCCGTGCACCGGCTCGATTGCCAGGGCGATTGCAGCGCTGCACTGGCCGCCGCGGCGGCACGCGGCATCACGCTGGTGTCGATACCGGGCGATCTGCCGCTGCTAGGCCCGATGACCCTGGGCTCGCCACAGAAGCCGATGCTCATCGTCGCCGACGGAGCGATCCGCCTGCAGGGCAATGTCGTGCTTCATGGCGTGCTGTACGGCAAAGGCCTCGCATGGACCGCACCCGCCGCGGTGGTGCGAGGAGCGCTGATCAGCGAGGGCACTGCGGCGGGTGACAGCTCGCTCGACCTCGCGATCGACCCCGACGTTCTGGATGCCCTTCGCACACGCCAGGGCAGCTTCGTGCGCCTGCCCGGCAGCTGGCGCGATTTCTGACCCCCAACCCACGAGGAGCTGGCCATGCCATCCGATATGTCGCGACACCAAAGGGGCTTCACTCTGGTCGAGGTGCTCGTCGCCTTCCTGGTGATGACACTGGGCCTGCTCGCCGTGATCCGGCTGCAGCCCGAGCTGCGCCAGCATGCCGAGCTGGCACGCCAGCGCAGCGAAGCCACGCGGCTGGCGCAGCAGGACATCGAAGTCCTGCGCGGCTTCGTGCAGATTGGCATCGCGGGCAGCGCGCCCGCCTTCGACGCCATCGCCGCCGCGTCCTACGCGATCGAGCCCGATGCGCTGGGCAGCCCGCGCTACATGGTCGAGCGGCGTGTCGATGTCGGCGCGGTACCGAACGCACGCGCTGTCGACGTCACCGTGCGCTGGCTCGACCGTGCCGGCGAGCCGCAGCAGGTGGCGCTGGCGACGCTGATCGCCGCCAGCGATCCCGCGCTCGCGGCCGCGCGCCTGCTGCCGCGTTGATCCTTCAGAATGCGGGGCCGACCCCACCCACCACCCATGACCGCGCCCGACTTCCCCACGCCAATGCACGAGGCCCTGGCCCTGGCCGGGCAGTCGGTCGGCCTGACCGAGCCGAACCCGCGCGTGGGCTGCGTCATCGTTGCGCCGGACGGCCGCGTGATCGGCCGCGGCCGCACTCAACAGGCTGGCGGACCGCATGCCGAGGTGATGGCGCTGCGCGATGCCGAGTCGCGACACGAGATCGTGCACGGCGCCACCGCTTACGTGACGCTCGAGCCCTGCGCCCACCACGGCCGCACGCCACCGTGCTGTGACGCGCTGATCGCCGCACGCCTGGGCCGCGTCGTGATGGCGCTCGAAGACCCTTTCCCGCAGGTCGCCGGCCAGGGTGCGGCGCGGTTGCGCGCGGCCGGAATCGCCGTCGACGAAGGCCTGCTCGCCGACGAAGCGCGCGAGCTGAACATCGGTTTCTTCTCGCGCATCGTGCGTGGCCGGCCCTGGGTGCGCCTGAAGGTCGCCGTGTCGCTGGACGGCCGCACGGCGCTGAACAATGGCGTGAGCCAGTGGATCACCGGCCCGGCGGCACGCACCGACGGCCATGCCTGGCGGCGCCGCGCGAGCGCCGTGCTCACCGGCGTGGGCACGGTGCATGACGACAACCCGCGGCTGGACGTGCGCCTGGTCGACACGCCGCGCCAGCCGCTGCGCGTGGTGGTCGATTCGCGGCTCGAGACCCCGCTCACGGCAAGGTTGCTCGACCCGCCCGGCGCAGTGCTGATCTACGCCGCCCAGCCCGACGACGCACGCCAGGCCGCGCTGCAGGCACGTGGCGCGGAGATCGCCTTCGCGCCCGGAGGCGGCGGCAAGGTCGACCTCGCCGCGATGCTGGCCGACCTGGCCCGGCGCGGCATCAACGAACTGCACGTCGAGGCCGGCCACAAGCTCAACGGCTCGCTGGTGCGTGAAGGCCTGGTCGACGAATTCCTCGTCTACATGGCGCCGCGGCTGCTGGGCACCGGACGCGAACTCGCAGCCTTCGGCCCGCTGGAGCGCCTGGAGGACACGCTGGACCTGCGCTACCTGAGCGTCGAGCGCATCGGCGACGACCTGCGCCTGATCGCCCGCCCCCCCGGCCGCGAGCGCTTCTGACGCGAAGGCGACTGCCGCCGGGCAGCAGCCTGCGACAATGGAAGCATGTTCACCGGCATCATTTCCGGCCTCGGCCGCATCGTCGACGTGCAGGCGCTGGGCGCCGACGCCTCGCATGGCCGCCGCCTGACGATCGAGGCACCGGCCGGCTACCTCGACGACGTGCACCTCGGCGACAGCATCGCGCTCAACGGCGCCTGCATGACCTTGACCCGCTTCGACCCGGCGGCCCGCCGCTTCAGCATCGACATCTCGGCGGAGAGCCTGGACAAGACCGCGGGCCTCGGCGAGCCCGGCGCCGTCAACCTCGAGAAGGCGCTGCGGGCGCACGACCGGCTGGGCGGCCACCTCGTCAGCGGCCATGTGGACGGCATCGGCAGCGTCGCGAGCTTCGAGCCGGTGGGCGAGTCGTGGGAGCTGCGCATCAGCGCGCCGCCGGCGCTGGCGCGTTTCCTCGCCTACAAGGGCTCGATCACGGTCAACGGCGTGAGCCTGACGGTGAACCGGGTCGTCGACCTGCCCGAATCCTGCGAGTTCAGCATCAACCTGATCCCGCACACGATCGAGAACACCACGCTCGGCCAGCTGCGTGCCGGGCACCGCGTCAACCTCGAGATCGACCTGATCGCCCGTTACGTCGAGCGCATGCTCGGCGGCTCGCTGCCACGCCACTGAAGGCGCGGGCAGATTCCCCGGGGGCGCAGCACCCCGCCACCTACAATTCCGCCATGTCCATTTCACCGATTCCGGAGCTCGTCACCGAGCTCGCCGCGGGCCGCATGGTCATCCTCGTCGACGAGGAAGACCGCGAGAACGAGGGCGACCTGGTGCTCGCCGCCGACCACGTGACGCCCGAGGCGATCAACTTCATGGCGAAGTTCGGCCGCGGCCTGATCTGCCTGACGCTCACGCGCGAGCGCTGCGAGCGGCTGAACCTGGTGCCGATGACCTCGCGCAACGGCCAGAAGACCGGCACCGCCTTCACCGTGTCGATCGAGGCGGCCGAGGGCGTGACCACCGGCATCTCGGCGGCCGACCGCTCGCGCACCGTGGAGGCCGCCGTGGCGCGCAATGCCACCGCGGCCGACCTGGTGCAGCCCGGCCACATCTTCCCGCTGCAGGCGCAGGACGGCGGCGTGCTCATGCGTGCCGGCCACACCGAAGCGGGCTGCGACCTCGCCGGCATGGCCGGCCTGACGCCCGCCGCGGTGATCTGCGAGGTCATGAAGGACGACGGCACGATGGCGCGCCTGCCCGACCTGATCGAGTTCGCGCGCGAGCACCAGCTGAAGATCGGCACCATCGCCGACCTGATCGAGTACCGCAGCCGCAACGAGTCGCTGATCGAGCGGGCCGGTGCGCGCAAGCTGTCCACCGCGCAGGGCGAGTTCCAGTGCACCGCCTTCCGCGACCGCACCGGCGGGCTGCACCTGGCACTGACGCACGGCACCTGGACGCCGCAGGACGAGGTGCTGGTGCGCGTGCACGAGCCGCTGTCGGTGCTCGACCTGCTGGACACCGGGAACTGCGGCCACTCGTGGCCCTTGCCGAAGGCGCTCGCCGCGATCCAGGCCAGCCCGCGCGGCGCCGCACTGCTGCTGAACTGCGGCGAAGACGTCGCATCGCTGCTGCCGCAGATCACCGGCCCGCGCGCCGACGCCCCGCCGGTGCGCGCCCAGATGGACCTGCGCACCTACGGCGTGGGCGCGCAGATCCTGCGCGAGCTGGGCATCGCGAAGATGCGGCTGCTCGGCAGCCCGCGCCGCATGCCCAGCATGACCGGCTACGGGCTCGAAGTCACCGGCTTCGTGTCCGCCAAAGAATGACCCTCGAACCGAAAGCCAACCATGCAGGACGCTGACAAGGGCGACAGTGCCGAGCTCGACGGGCGCGACCTGCGCATCGGCATCGTGCAGGCGCGCTTCAATGCCGCGCTGACGGACAAGCTCGCGCAGAGCTGCCTCGAGGAGCTCAAGCGCCTGGGTGTCCACGAACGCCACATCCGCCACGTCACCGTGCCGGGCGCGCTGGAGGTGCCGCTGGCGCTGAACGCCCTGGCCGAGAGCGACGACTTCGACGCGCTGGTGGCGCTGGGCTGCATCATCCGCGGCGAGACGTATCACTTCGAGCTGGTCGCCAACGAGAGCGGCGCAGGCGTCACGCGGGTCTCGCTCGACCACCACGTGCCGATCGCCAACGCCATCCTCACCGTCGAGAACGAGGCGCAGGCCTGGGCGCGCGCGGAAGACAAGGGCCGCGACGCGGCCCGCGTGGCCATCGAGATGGCCAACCTGCTGGAAGACCTCACGTGACCGAACCGACCACGCCCCCGAAGAAGAAGCCGCGCCCGGCCGGCAACCGGCCGCCCTCGGCGCGCCGGCGCTCGCGCGAGGCGGCGCTGCAGGGCTTGTACGAGTGGCTGATCGGCGGCGGCGACGCCGGCGTCATCGACGCCCACATGCGCGAGCAGGAAGGCTTCTCCGAAGTCGATGCGGCTCATTTCGACGCGCTGCTGCACGGCTGCATCGCCGAGGCCGCCGACATCGACGCGCTGCTGGCCAGGCACGTGGACCGCAAGACCACCGAGCTCTCGCCCGTCGAGCACGGCGTGCTGATGATCGGCACCTACGAGCTCAAGCACTGCATCGACGTGCCCTACAAGGTGGCCATCAACGAGGCGGTGGAGCTGGCGAAGAACTTCGGCGGCACCGACGGCCACAAGTACGTCAACGGCGTGCTCGACAAGGCTGCCGCCGACCTGCGGCCCGTCGAGGTGCAGGCCGCGCGCGCGGCGCGGCGCTGAGGCCCATGCGCACGGCGGCTCGGCTCGACCACATCGAGCCCTTCTACGTGATGGAGTGCGCCAAGGCGGCAACGGAGCTCGCGCGTTCGCCCGCGTGCCGAGAGCGGCCGATGATCTTCCTGAACATCGGCGAGCCCGACTTCACTGCGCCGCCGCTGGTGCGCGAGGCCGCCGAGCGCGGGCTGCGCGACGGCCGCACGCAGTACACCGATGCCACCGGGCTGCCGGCGCTGCGCGAGCGCATCAGCGGCTGGTACGCGCAGCGCTTCGGGCTGGACATCGCCCCTTCGCGCATCGTCGTCACCGCCGGCGCCTCGGCCGCGCTGCAGCTCGCCTGCCTGGCGCTCGTGGACACCGGCGACGAAGTGCTCATGCCCGACCCGAGCTACCCCTGCAACCGCCACTTCGTCGCCGCCGCCGACGGCGTGCCGGTGCTGCTGCCCAGCGGGCCCGAACAGCGTTTCCAGCTGGATGCGGCCGGCGTCGAGGCGGCCTGGACGCCGCGCACGCGCGGCGTGCTGCTGGCCTCGCCCTCCAACCCCACCGGCACGTCCATCGACCCGCAGGAGATGGGCCGCATCGTGGCCGCGGTGCGCGCACGCGGCGGTTTCACGATGGTCGACGAGATCTACCTCGGCCTGAGCTACGACGATCGTTTCGGCCACAGTGCGCTCGCGCACGGCGACGACGTGATCTCGATCAACAGCTTCTCGAAGTACTTCTCGATGACCGGCTGGCGACTCGGCTGGCTGGTGCTGCCCGAATCGCTGGTGCCGGCGATCGAGAAGCTGGCACAGAACCTGTTCATCTGCGCCTCGACGATCGCACAGCGCGCCGCGCTGGCCTGCTTCGAGCCCGACTCCATCGCCGAATACGAACGCCGGCGCAGCGAGTTCAAGGCGCGCCGCGACCTCGTCGTGCCGGCGCTGAACGCGATGGGCCTGACCGTGCCGGTGCTGCCCGACGGCGCGTTCTATGCCTGGGCCGATTGCTCCGCGCACGCGAGCAGCAGCTGGGACTTCGTGTTCGACGTGATGCGCCAGGCCCACGTGGCGCTGACCCCCGGGCGCGACTTCGGCCGGCATGGCAGCGAGCGATGGGTGCGCCTGTCCTACGCGAACGCGATGCCGCAGTTGCAGGAGGCCTTGTCGCGCCTTTCCCACTGGCTTGCGCCGCAGACGTGACACCTGCACACCGAAGGTCAAACTTTGGTGAGAGTCTGTTACGAATCACCCCGCCTCGGCCCTATTTCACGCGCCCGCCCCCTGCCCCTGCACTAAGCTCCCGGAGTGACTCCGTCGAGCCCTTCATCGCGGCCCGGTCCGGCTGATTCCGAGCCGGCCGACAACATCCCGCCGACCCTGCCGCCCACCGCGTCCGACATCGCGCCATGGGGCGACACGGACATCGGTGCGCCGCCCGGGCCGGCGGCCGCGTTCCCGACCAATACGCCGACCAAGAACGACGACCAGATGCCCACCATCGGGCACATCGGCCGGTATGCGCTGAAGTACAAGATCGGTGCCGGCGGGCTGGGCACCGTCTACGCGGCGCACGACCCGCTGCTGTCGCGACTCATCGCCATCAAGACGCTGAACCTGGAGATCGCGCCGGAAGAGCGCGACGCGTTCAACGCGCTGTTCCTGAACGAGGCACGTGCGGCCGGCGGCCTGAGCCACCCGCACATCGTCACGGTGTTCGATGCCGGGGTGAGCGACCAGAGCGCCTATATCGCGATGGAGCTGCTCAAGGGCCGCGACCTGCGCCAGCTGCGCCAGGAGGGCTGGCGGCCGACGCCGATGCAGGCCGCGATGATCGTGCGCCGCGTCGCCGACGCGCTGGCCTACGCGCACAGCAAGGGCGTGGTGCACCGCGACATCAAGCCGGCGAACATCTTCATGGTCGGGCGCACGCAGCCGCGTGTGCTCGATTTCGGCATCGCGCGCATCGCGCACCAGCACGACGGCGCCGGCGACATCGCAGCCGGCTCGCCCTACTACATGGCGCCCGAGCAGGCGCGCCAGCAGACCGTCGACCGCCGCGCCGACGTATTTTCTCTCGGCGTGGTGCTGTACGAGCTGCTCACCGACCGAAAGCCCTTCCGTGGCAGCACGCTCAGCGAGATCACCACGGCGGTGATCGAGCACAAGCCGCCGCGGGCCGACGAGGTGGATCCGAACGTGCCCACGGCGCTGGCCGAAATCACGGCACGCGCAATGGAGAAGGACCCGGAGCATCGCTACCGCTCGGCGCGCGCACTGTCGCGGGAACTGCGCCATTGGCTCGACGAGAACGGCAACTCGCCCGAGAGCGTTCCCGCCGAGAGCGGCGAGCTGCCGCCCGCCGAGCGCCGCAGCCGCCGGGTGACCCTGGCCGCCGGGCTGGCCGTGGGCGTCGGCGCCGTGCTGGTCTGGCTGGCCATGCACAGCAGTTCGCCGGCCCCGGCCGAGACGATGGCTGAGGCACCGGCTGTGGCCCGCCCCGCCCCGGCTCGACCGGTCACACCGCCACCCGCCCCCGAGCCGGCACCCGTGCTGGCGGCCGCACCGGCCGAAGCCCCCGCCGTCGTCACGGCGCCGGCTGCCGACGTCCCGGCTCCGCCTGTCGAGGCCGCCTCGGCCGCGGCACCGACGGTGGCGCCCGCCCGGGCCGCGGCACCCAGGGCGGCACCGGCCAAGCCCGCCCCGGCCAAGGATGCCCGGCCGGTGCGCGACACCCGCGTCGCCGCGGCAGCGCCGGCCGCCACCGGCAGCGTGCGCATCGCCGTCAGCCCCTGGGGCAATGTCGAGGTGAACGGCGCCTCGGTGGGCATCACCCCGCCCCTGAACGAGCTGACCTTGCCGGAAGGCCGGCATCAGGTCACCATCCGCAATGCCGATTTCCCGCCCTTCGTGGCCACCGTGACGGTGGTGCCGGGCCAGTCGGTCAACCTCAGGCACAAGTTCGGATCATGACCCTGCACACCGCGCTGATCGCGCCGCTGCTGGCTGCTGCGCTGGCAGGGCTGGCCGGCTGCGTCCAGGCACCGACCACCGCCCCCACCGGGCTGCTCGACGTGGCCGAGCGCCCGGCCGAGAAGTCCCTGCTCGCCGGGCTGCGCGCCTACGATGACGCGCAGTACGTGCAGGCCGAGAAGCACCTGCAGACGGCGATCCAGGCCGGCCTGGTGTCGTCGCGCGACCGCGCTGCGGCGCACAAACTGCTCGCCTTCATCTACTGCACCAGCAACCGCATGAACGATTGCGAGGCGCAGTTCCGCGCCGCGCGCACCGCCGACCCGGCGTTTGCGCTGACGAAGTCCGAAGCCGGCCATCCGCTGTGGGGGCCGGTCTACCAGCGGGTGCAGCGATAATCCGCGCTTGAACGCGCCCGACGCCACCACGCCGTTTCGACACACGCTGCGCGTGTACTGGGAAGACACCGACGCCGGGGGCGTGGTGTTCTACGCCAACTACCTGAAATTCTTCGAGCGGGCTCGCACCGAGTGGCTGCGCGGCCTGGGCTTCGGCCAGGAACGCTTGCGAACCGACACAGGTGCGATCTTCGTCGTCGCCGATACTTCGGTGCGCTACCTGAGCCCGGCCCGGCTCGACGACCTGATCGAGGTCACCGTGTTGCCCGTCGATCTGGGGCGCGTCTCGATGACCCTGCAGCAGCAGGCCTGGCGCCACGGCTCGGCGCCTGCGCAGCTGCTGGCCGAAGGAAGCATCCGCATCGGCTGCGTCGATGCCGGAACTTTCACCCCCCGCCGCATTCCGAACGGCATTCTCGAAAAACTGCGATGAACCAGGACCTCTCGATCTTCACCCTCGTCACGCAAGCCAGCCTGGTCGTGCAGCTGGTCATGGCCGGACTGCTGATCGCCTCGCTGGCCAGCTGGACGGTGATCTTCGGCAAGATCTTCGGCCTCAAGCGCGTGCGCGGCGACAACGAGGAGTTCGAACGCGAGTTCTGGGCCGGCCGCAACCTCAACGAGCTGTATGCCGACGCCGCCAAACGCACCGACGGTGCGCCGATGGAGCGCATCTTCGCCTCCGGCATGCGCGAGTTCCTCAAGCTGCGCGAGCGCCGCGTCGCCGACCCCGGCGCGCTGCTCGACGGCGCGCGCCGCGCGATGCGCGCGAGCTTCCAGCGCGAGGTCGACGCGGTGGAATCCAACCTGTCCTTCCTCGCCTCGGTGGGCTCGGTGAGCCCCTATGTGGGCCTGTTCGGCACGGTGTGGGGGATCATGCACGCCTTCGTCGGCCTGTCGAACATGCAGCAGGTGACGCTGGCCACGGTCGCCCCCGGCATCGCCGAGGCGCTGGTGGCCACCGCGATCGGGCTGTTCGCGGCCATCCCCGCGGTGATCGCCTACAACCGCTTCGCGCGCGACATCGACCGCATCGCGATGCAGCTCGAGACCTTCATCGAGGAGTTCTCGAACATCCTGCAGCGCAACACCGGCGCCCCGCCTGCCCCGGCTGCGGCACACGCGCACGCGCACGCGAGCACCGGCTTCTCCAACACCCGCTGAGCCATGCCCGCCGTCGCCTCCCGCGGCTCGCGCCGCCGCACCATCAGCGAGATCAACATGGTGCCCTTCATCGACGTGATGCTGGTGCTGCTGATCATCTTCATGGTCACCGCGCCGCTGATCACCACCGGCGTGATCGACCTGCCCACCGTCGGCAAGGCCAAGCAGCGCCCCGAGCATGTGATCGAGGTCGTGGTGGTCGGCGACGAGTCGCTGAAGATGCGCCTGGACGGCAAGGACACCGACCCCGTCAACCTGAAGTCGCTGGCCGCGCGCGTGAAACAGGCACAGGCGGGCGACGCCAACACGCCGGTGGTCATCTCCGCCGACAAGGCGGTGAAGTACGAGTCCGTCGTCAAGGTGATGGACACGCTGCAGCGCTCCGGCGTGCAGCGCGTGGGCCTGTCGGTGAAGAGCGGCGGAGCCTGATGGCACGATGACCGCCGCCACGCTGACCCGTGACGCGCTGATTCCGCGCAATCCCGACGGACTGGGCCGCGGGCTCGGCCTCGCGCTGCTGGTGCACTCGCTGCTGCTGGTGGCGCTGGCCTTCAGCGTCAACTGGCGCTCGAGCAATCCGGCAGGCGTCGAGGCCGAACTGTGGGCCGCGGTACCGCAGATCGCCGCGCCGCGGGCAGTCGAACCCGAGCCCACGCCGCAGCCGCAGCCGCAGCCGCAGCCGCAGCCGAAGAAGGTGGAGCCGCCTCCGCCGCCGCCCAAGGTCGAACCGGTGCAGAAGGTGCTCGACGCGCAGATCGCCATCGAGAAGGCCAAGCGCGAAGAAGAGAAGCGCAAGGAAGAGGCGAAACGCGAGGAGCAGCAGCGCCAGAAGGACGAGGCGCTGCGCAAGCAGGCCGAGCTCGAGAAGAAGAAGAAGGAAGCCGCGGAGCAGCAGAAACGCGCCGTGGCCGAAGCCGCCGCCGCCGAGAAGCGCCGCGAGGACCAGCTCAAGCGTCTGGCGGGCATCGCCGGCGCGACGGGCGAACCGAACTCGACGGGCACCGCCGCACGCACCGCCGGTCCGTCGGCAAGCTATGCCGGGCGCATCAAGGCGCGCATCATGCCCAACATCGTGTTCGGCGACACCGTCGCCGGCAATCCGCAGGCCACGGTGGAAGTGAGGGCGGGCCCCGACGGAACCATCATCGGTCGCAAGCTGCTAAGAAGCAGTGGCGTGCAGGCCTGGGACGACGCGGTACTGCGCGCGATCGACAAGACCGAAGTGCTGCCGCGCGACACCGACGGACGCGTGCCCTCTTCGTTCGAGATCAGCTTCCGGCCGCACGAGTAGGCTGCGGCGGCACCAACGAAAACGCGGCGCCGAGGCGCCGCGTTCCGTTGCAGGCCCGAACCTCAGTTGACCTGCGAGAGCTGGTCGAGGATCGCCGGGTTCTCCAAGGTGGACGTGTCCTGCGTGATCGTCTCGCCCTTGGCGACCGAGCGCAGCAGGCGGCGCATGATCTTGCCCGAGCGTGTCTTCGGCAGGTTGTCGCCGAAGCGGATGTCCTTGGGCTTGGCGATCGGGCCGATCTCCTTGCCGACCCAGTCACGCAGTTCCTTGGCGATGCGCTTCGCTTCCTCGCCGGTCGGGCGCGGGCGCTTGAGCACGACGAAGGCGCAGATCGCCTCGCCGGTGGTGTCGTCGGGGCGTCCCACCACGGCGGCCTCGGCCACCAGCTCGGTGTGCGACACCAGCGCCGACTCGATCTCCATCGTGCCCATGCGGTGGCCCGAGACGTTCAGCACGTCGTCGATGCGGCCGGTGATGGTGAAGTAGCCGGTCTTCTCGTCGCGGATCGCGCCGTCGCCGGCGAGGTAGTACTTGCCCTTGAAGTCTTCCGGGTAGTAGCTCTTCTTGTAGCGCTCCGGGTCGCCCCAGATGGTGCGGATCATGCTCGGCCACGGGCGCTTGACGACCAGGATGCCGCCCTGGCCCCAGGGCACGTCCTTGCCGGTCTCGTCGACCACCGCGGCCATGATGCCCGGGAAGGGCAGCGTGCACGAGCCCGGCACCAGCGTGGTGGCGCCCGGCAGCGGCGTGATCATGTGGCCGCCGGTCTCGGTCTGCCAGAAGGTGTCGACGATCGGGCAGCGGCCGCCGCCCACGTGCTTGTGGTACCACTCCCAGGCGGCCGGATTGATCGGCTCGCCCACCGAGCCGAGGATGCGCAGGCTCGTCAGGTCGTAGCTCTTCGGGTGCACCGCGGCATTGGCTTCGGCGGCCTTGATCAGCGAGCGGATCGCCGTCGGCGCGGTGTAGAAGATCGTGACCTTGTGGTCCTGGATCATCTTCCAGAAGCGGCCGGCATCCGGGTAGGTGGGCACGCCCTCGAAGACGATCTCGGTGCCGCCCAGGGCCAGCGGGCCGTAGGCGATGTAGGTGTGGCCGGTGACCCAGCCGATGTCGGCGGTGCACCAGAAGATGTCGTCGGCCTTCAGGTCGAAGGTCCACTTGGTGGTGAGCGCCGCATGCAGCAGGTAGCCGCCGGTGCTGTGCTGCACGCCCTTGGGCTTGCCCGTCGAGCCCGAGGTGTAGAGCAGGAACAGCGGGTGTTCGGCACCGACCCATTCCGGCTCGCAGGTGGTCGGCTGGTTTGCGACGACCTCGTGCAGCCACTGGTCGCGCGGCGCGTTCCAGGCGATGTTGCCGCCGGTGCGCTTGTAGACGATCACGTTCTTGATGGCATCGCAGCCACCCAGCGCCAGCGCCTCGTCGACGATGGACTTCAGCGGCAGCTGCTTGCCGCCGCGCAGCTGTTCGTCGGCGGTGATCACGGCCACGGCGCCGGCGTCCTCGATGCGGTCGCGCAGCGATTGCGCCGAGAAGCCGCCGAACACCACCGAGTGCGTCGCACCGATGCGCGCGCAGGCCTGCATCGCGACCACGCCCTCGACGCTCATCGACATGTAGATGACGACGCGGTCGCCCTTCTTGATGCCGCGCGCCTTCAGTGCGTTGGCGAGCTGGCAGGTCTGTGCCAGCAGCGACTTGTAGCTGACCTTGGTGACCTTGCCGTCGTCGGCCTCGAAGATGATGGCGGTCTTGTCGCCCAGGCCCTTTTCGACGTTGCGGTCCAGGCAGTTGTAGGAGACGTTGAGCTGGCCGTCCTCGAACCACTTGAAGAACGGCGCGTTGCTCTCGTCGAGCACCTTGGCGAACGGCTTCTTCCAGCTGATGAGCTCGCGGGCCTGGCGGGCCCAGAAGCCCTCGTAGTCGGACTCGGCCTCGGCGCACAGCTTGTTGTACGCCTCGATGCCGGAGACGTGGGCGCCCTTGATGGCGGATTCCGGCGGCGGATACAGGTTGCTGGTGCTCATGAGGTCTCCTGGATGTGATGGTTGAAGCTTTCCCGGGACATTAGGCAGATGCTCTTACGAAGGCCTGACGCCCCACCCCGTCTGTCATGCTACGCAGCCTAGAATCCTGCGCCAACACAAGAGTAACCCGAAGCAGTCACCCCATGTCCGCACCCGATACCCCGCCGAACTTCACCCCCCAGCGGCCCCTGCCCAGGCTGATCTTCGCCAGCCGCTGGCTGCAGTTGCCGCTGTACCTGGGGCTGATCCTCGCCCAGGCCGTCTACGTTTTCCACTTCTGGGTGGAGCTGGTGCACCTGATCGAGGCCGCCTTCGGCAATGCCGGCGCGCTGGAAAAGCTGGTCTCGAGCATCGGCTACAAGAGCGACGTGGCGCCGACCGCGCTGAACGAGACGATCATCATGCTCGTCGTGCTGGCGCTGATCGACGTGGTGATGATCTCCAACCTGCTGATCATGGTGATCGTGGGCGGCTACGAGACCTTCGTGTCGCGGCTGGATCTGGAAGGCCACCCCGACCAGCCGGAATGGCTCAGCCACGTCAACGCCTCGGTGCTGAAGGTCAAGCTGGCCACCGCCATCATCGGCATCAGCTCGATCCACCTGCTCAAGACCTTCATCAATGCCGCCAACTACACCGACAAGGTGCTGCTGTGGCAGACGCTGATCCATGTCGCCTTCCTGTTCTCGGCGCTCGCCATCGCGCTGGCTGACCGCGTGATGGTGCACGCGACCAAGGGCGATCACTGACGACACAGACGCCCACGCCATGTCGGACGCGCTGCTGTTCGTCGCCGGACTCGCCGGCCTGGTGATCGGCGCCACGCTGCTGGTGCGCGGCGCCTCGAAGCTGGCGCTGTCCTTCGGGATCTCGCCGCTGGTGGTCGGCCTGACCATCGTCGCTTTCGGCACCAGCGCGCCCGAGGTCGCGGTGTCCGTCGGTGCGGTGCTCGACGGCCGCACCGACATCGCCGCCGGCAATGCGGTGGGCAGCAACATCTTCAACGTGCTGTTCATCCTCGGCGTCAGCGCGCTGATCACGCCGCTGGTGGTGAACCTGCAGCTGATCCGCCAGGAAGTGCCGATCATGATCGGCGCGGCGCTGCTGCTGCTCCTGCTCGGCCTGGACGGGAAGCTCGGCGCCTTCGACGCCGCCTTGCTCACCGTGCTGATGGTCGCCTACACGGTGTTCCTGATCGTGCAGTCGCGCCGTGCCTCGGCGCAGGCCAGCGAGTACGACGACGAGGTCAAGCCGGCCGCACCCGGCGCCTGGGACTCGAAGCTGCCGGTGCAACTGCTGCTGATCGCAGCCGGGCTGGGCTTCCTGGTCGTCGGCTCGGATGCACTGGTCGGCGCGGCGGTGAACTTCGCGAAAGCGCTGGGCGTCAGCGACGTGGTGATCGCCCTGACCATCGTCGCCGCCGGCACGTCCATGCCCGAAGTGGCCACCTCGATCACTGCAGCCCTGAAGGGCGAGCGCGACATCGCGGTGGGCAACGTGGTCGGCAGCAACACCTTCAACATCCTCGGCTGCTTGGGGCTTTCGGGGCTGGCAGCCGGCGGGGGCGAGCTGCCGCTGGCGCCGTCGCTGCTGTCCTTCGACATGTGGGTGATGCTGGCGGTCAGCCTGGCCTGCCTGCCGGTGTTCGTGACCGGCCGCGAGATCGCACGCTGGGAGGGTGGCGTCTTCGTCGGCTACTACCTGGCCTACGTCGCCTACCTGATCCTGGCCGCGCAGCAACACGACGCGCTGCCCTTCTTCAGCAAGGTCATGCTCGGCTTCGTCGTGCCGCTGACTGTGGTGACGTTGATCGTGATGCTGCTGCGGCCGGCGCGTCAGGCGTAGGCTTTGCGGCGCCGGCGCCGCGCCATGACCACCTTGAGCCGCCACGCCAGCGTGACCAGCAGATAGCTCAGCAGCCCGAAACCGGTGGCGAAGATCGCCAGACCCAGCAGCAGCGGCTTGCCAGCCTGCTGGATGCGCTGCCAGGAGCGCTGCCACCAGCTGCCCTGCGGCGCCTCGGACTGCGCCGCGGGCGGCTGCGAAAGCCCGTCGTCACCGAGGATCGCGCTGCCGGTGCGCCAGGCAGCGTAATACACCGGCCCGAAGGTGACCGGGTTGGTGACCAGCGTGCTGGCCACCGCCATCGGCAGGTTGGCGCGCAGCAGCACCGCCGCGCCGCCGGCGAGCGGGATCTGCGCAACCGGGATCAGCAGGCCGAAGAACAACCCCAGCGCGAGACCCAGCGCCACGCCGCGGCGGTTCAGGTGCCACAGGCGCGGGTGGTGCAGCGCCGGGCCGATCCAGCGCAGCCAGCGATTGCCCTTCAGCGCCTGCTCACTGGGCAGCCAGCCGCGCCAGCCACCGGGCTTCACGGTGTACCGCCCCGCGGCGGGTCGCCCGCCTTCGACGGCACGCGCAAGTGCATCGCCGCCTTGGCCAGCAGATTGGCCGACACCGGCGCCGTGATGAACAGGAACAGCGCGATCAGCAGTTCCGGCACCCCGAATTCGCCGCGCCACCACGACACCGTCAGGCTGGCCAGCAGCACGCCGCCCACGCCCAGCGTGGTGGACTTGGTGGGGGCATGCAGCCGCATGTAGAAATCGGGGAAGCGCACCATGCCGATCGCACCGACCAGCGCGAACACACCGCCGGTCACCAGCAGCGCGGCGACGATCCACTCCATCCACAGCGGCAGTTCGCTCATCGTGTCGTCCTCGTCACTCGACCACGTCGCCGCGGCTGAGGTAACGCGCCAGCGCGACGGTGGACACGAAGCCCAGCATCGCGATGATCAGCGCCGCCTCGAACAGCAGGGCCGTCTGCCAGCGCAGCCCGAGCAGGATCACCAGCGCCACGGTGTTGATGTACAGGGTGTCCAGCGCCAGCAGCCGGTCGGTGATTTCCGGCCCACGCAGCAGCCGCCAGGCGCACAGAAGCATCGATACAGATACGGCGCCAAGCGCGAAGTTCAAGGCCAGGGCGAGCGGGCTCATCCGAAGATCTCCATCAGCGGCGCCTCGTAGCGCTGCTTGATCTGCGCGGCCATCCCGGCCGCATCGGCGCAGTCCAGCGCATGCACGAGGATCTCGCCGCGCGCCTCGTCGACCACGCAGGACACCGTGCCCGGCGTGGTGGTGATGACGCTGGCCAGCAGCGTGATCGCAGCCGGATGGGTGAGCGCCAGCGGCACCGGCACCCAGGCCGGCTGCGGCTTGGCACGCGGGTCGAGCACCAGCCGGGCCACGGTGAGGTTGGATACCACGATGTCCCACAGCACCACGCCGACGAAACGCAGCGCGGCGCCCGGCGCGCGCAGCCGGATAGCGGGCCCGAGGAAGCCGTGCAGCAGGCGCGGCAGCAGCAGGGCCAGCACCGTCGCGGCGATGAGCTGTGGCACCGCCAGGCTCTGCTGCAGCAGCAGCCAGGTGGCGGCGATCAGCAGCGACACCACCGGGTGCGACAGCCAGCCGGCCGGGGTCTTCGGCGGCGTGTTCATTTCGGTCCCCCCGGCGTGACGCGGTAGGGCCGCGTGGTTTCGGTCTGCAGGCCTTGAGCGCCGAGCACGGCCTCGGCGTAGGCGCGGCGGTCGAACAGTTGCGCCGCAGCCGCATCGGTGTAGCGCTTGAGCGGCTCGGCGAAACCGCTCATCGCCACGCTGAAGCCCAGCAGCACGAGCGTCGCAACGATCAGCCGCGGGCTCGCTCCCGAGGCCGAGGAAGGCATGTCGCTGCGCACGTTCCAGAACAGGATACTGCCGGCGCGCGCCAGCCCGACCAGCGTGAGCAAGCCCACCGTCAGCACCACCGACCACACCGCCACCACTGCGGAATGGGGCAGCGAGGCCTGAAGGATCATCAGCTTGCCGATGAAGCCGGGCAGCGGCGGCAGGCCGGCCACCGAGGCCGCCGCCAGCAGCAGCATCAGGCCGAGCAGCGTCGGCTGTGCCACCGCCGAGGCCGGCTCGAGGCGCTCGCCGACCTCGCCGCGTTGCGCCGAGACCAGCTCGGCGAGCAGGAACAGCCCGGCGATGACCAGCGTGCTGTTGGCCATGTAGTAGAGCGCCGCTGACCAGGCCGCGGCGCTGAACAGGCCGAGTGCCGCCAGCACGGTGCCTACCGAGGACACCGTCAGCCAGGCGATCAGGCGCGGCAGCGTGTGTGCAGCGAGCGCGCCCAGCACGCCCACCGCCGAGGTGAGCAGCGCCAGCGGCAGCAGCAGCGGCTGCACGGTGAAGGCCGAGGCACCGGCATCGGCGCCGAACACCACGCCGTGCACACGCACGATGGCGTAGACGCCGACCTTGCTCATGATCGCGAACAACGCCGCCACCGGCGCGCTGGCCGCCGCGTAGGTGGCCGGCAGCCACATTGCCAGCGGCATCAACGCCGCCTTGAAGCCAAACACCACCAGCAACAGCAGCGCCGCGGCCTGCAGCACCACCGCGTCGGAGCCCGTCACCTTCGGCACACGCAGCGCCAGGTCGGCGAAGTTGAGCGTGCCGGTCAGCGCGTACAACAACGCCACGCCGATCAGGAACAGCGCCGAGGCGATCAGGTTGAGCACCACGTAGTGCATGCCGACGCGGTAGCGCTCGCGACCCTGGCCGTGCAGCATGAGCACGTAGCTGGCGATGAGCAGCACCTCGAAGAAGACGAACAGGTTGAACAGGTCGCCGGTGACGAAGGCACCGTTCAGCCCCATCAACTGGAACTGGAACAGGGCGTGGAAGTGGCGACCGTGCGCATCCCAGCCGCCACTGGCGTAGACCAGCACCGGCAGCGCCACGCAGGCGGTCAACAGCAGCATCAGCGCCGACAGGCGGTCGACCACCAGCACGATGCCGAACGGTGCCGGCCAGTCGCCGACACGGTAGACGCGCAGTGCCCCCGGCCCGGCATGAGCCTCGATCGCCAGCCGCGCGGCCAGCAGCAGGCCCAGCGTGACCGAGGCGATGGCGATGCGCCGCGCCCATTTCTGCTTGTGGTGCCCATGGCTGCCGGAGGTGTCGCCGGCGGCGTCGCCTTGCAGGAGCAACAGCATCGCCGTGGCCGCGGGCAACAGCACCGGCAGGATGGCAAGGTGGGTGTCGAACAGGCTCGCCAGGCTCATTGCGCGGCCCCTTCGCCGTCTGAGCGGTCGCGCTGCCCGTCGACATGGTCGCTGCCAGACTCTTGCCGGCCGCGCAGCGCGAGTTCGATGACGAATCCGGTAGTGGCGAAGCCGATCACGATGGCCGTCAGCACCAGCGCCTGCGGCAGCGGATCGGCCACCGCAGTGGTGCCTGCAACGATGGGCGCGGCATTGCTCCAGAGCCGGCCCATCGCGAAGATGAACACGTTGACCGCGTAGCCGATCAGCGTCAGGCCCAGCACCACCGGGAAGGTGCGGCCACGCAGCAGCAGGTAGATGCCGCAGGCGGTGACCCAGCCGACGCCGCTGGCGACGAGCAGTTCCATGCTGATCATGCCGAGCGCTCCTTGCTCGCCGCGCCGAGCGCCGAGACCATCAGCAGGGTCGCGCCAACCACCGTGACGTAGACGCCGAGGTCGAACAGTGCCGCCGTGGCCAGCGGCAGTTCGCCCAGCACAGGCGCCACCGGGTGGCCGAAGGCGCTGGTCAGGAACGGCCGTCCGAAGACGAAGGCGCCCACGCCGGTCAGCCCGGCGATGGCCAGGCCGGTGGCGATCCAGCGCGTGTAGCGGCGCCCGCCGCCGGCGCCCAGCAGCGCTTCGGCACGGTCCTGGCCCAGCGCCATGTACTGCAGCACCAGCGCGATCGCCGTGACCAGGCCGGCGATGAAGCCGCCGCCAGGCAGGTTGTGGCCGCGCCAGAAGATATAGACGCTGGCCACCAGCGCCAGCGGCAGCACGATGCGCGAGGCCACGCGCAGCATCAGCGGCTGCCGCTCGAAGCTCCAGGCGCGGCCCTGCGCGTCGGCCTCGGGACGGCGCGCGCGAAAGCCGTCGAGCAGCGCCAGCACGCCGACCGCGGCGATGCCCAGCACGGTGATCTCTCCAAAGGTGTCGTAGCCGCGGAAGTCGACCAATATGACGTTGACGGCGTTGGTGCCGCCACCCTTGGCCACCGAGTTCTCCAGGAAGTACCAGGCGATCGAGTCGTGGTCGCGCGTCAGCATCAACCAGGTCAGCCAGGCGATGCCGCCGCCACCGGCCAGCGCAAGTAGCACATCGCGCGCCTTGCGGACGCCGCTAGATTCGCGCGGCGTGGTCTGCGGCAGCAGCGCCAGGCCCATCAGCAGCAGCACGGTGGACACCACTTCCACCGACAACTGGGTGAGTGCGAGATCGGGCGCCGACAGCGCCAGGAAGGTCAGCGAGGTCACCAGCCCGACCACGCCGACCAGCACCACAGCGCGGAAGCGCTGGTGGTGCGTCAGCACCAGCGCGGCGCCAGCGGCGATCAGCAGCGCCCACGGCACCAGCGCCAGCGGCGAAGCGGGCAACAACGTGCGCGTGCCGGTGCCCGGCGCGCCGCCGGAAACCGTCAGCCACGGCCAGGAGGCGAGCAGCACGGCGAAACCAATCATCCACGCCGCGTAACGCTGCAGCGAGCCGTTCTCCAGCCGCTGCGTGAAGCGGCCGGCCAGCGCGAACAGGCCGTCGATCGCGTGGGTGAAGATCAGGCGCCCTGTCCAGCCCTTCGGATGATGCAGGTGCAACTTGAACTGGCGCTGCAGCGCAAAATACATCGCCACGCCGCCGGCCAGCGCCACCGTGCTCATCGCCAGCGGCAGGTTGAAGCCGTGCCAGATCGCCAGGTGGTACTCGGGCAGCGGTGCTCCGAGCACCGCCTTGGCCGCGATGTGCACCAGCGGCCCGAAGGTCAGCGCCGGCGCGATGCCGACCGTCACGCACAGCACGACGAGCAGCGCCACCGGCGCCTTCATCAGCCAGGGCGGTTCGTGCGGATGCGGGTTGGGCAGGTCCTTCGGCGATCCATTGAAGAACACGTCGTGGATGAAGCGCAGCGAATAGGCCACCGCGCAGATGCCACCGAGTGTCGCCGCCAGCGGCACGAGCACGCCCCAGGCAAGCCCGCGCTGCGCGCCGACCGCCTCGTCGAAGAACATCTCCTTGGACAGGAAGCCATTGGCCAGCGGAACCCCCGCCATCGACGCGGCCGCGATCATGGCCAGCGTCGCCGTCCAGGGCATGTATTTCAACAGCCCGGCGAGCCGGCGCATGTCGCGCGTGCCGGTCTCGTGATCGATGATCCCGGCGGTCATGAAGAGCGAGGCCTTGAAGGTGGCGTGGTTCAGGATGTGGAACACCGCCGCCACAGCGGACAGTGGCGTGGCCAGCCCGATCAGGAAGGTGATCAGCCCCAGGTGGCTGATGGTCGAGTAGGCGAGCAGGCCCTTCAGGTCGTGTTTGAACACGGCCACATAGGCGGCGAAGACCATCGTCGCCAGCCCGACGGGAGCGACGATGGCCTCGAACAGCCCGGCGCCGCCGAGCACCGGATAGAGCCGGGCAAGCAGGAAGATGCCGGCCTTGACCATGGTGGCCGAGTGCAGGTAGGCCGAAACCGGCGTCGGCGCGGCCATCGCCTCGGGCAGCCAGAAGTGAAACGGCAGCTGCGCACTCTTGGTGAAGCAACCGATCAGGATCAGCACCAGCGCGAGCGGGAACTGCGCATGGGCGTGGATCTGCGGCACACGCTCGAACATCACCGACAGGTCGTAGCTGCCGGCCATCTGCCCCAGCAGCACCACGCCGGCCAGCAGCACCAGCCCGCCGCCTCCGGTGACCGCCAGCGCCATGCGCGCCCCCGCGCGCGCCTCGGCCTTGTGGCCCCAGTAGCCCACCAGCAGGAACGACGAGATGCTGGTCAGCTCCCAGAACACCACCAGCAGCAGCAGGTTGTCCGACAGCACGACGCCGAGCATCGCGGCCATGAACAACATCATCAGGCTGAAGAACTTGCCGGCCGGATCCTCGGGCTTGAGGTACCAGGCCGCGTACAGGATGATGAGCAGGCCGATGCCGGTGATCATCAGCCCGAACATCAGAGCGAGGCCGTCGAGGCGGAAGTTCGCATTCAGCCCGATCGCGGCCACCCAGTCGGTGCGCGTCAGCAGCGTCCGGCCCTCGAAAATATCTTGCGCGTGGGCCAGGAGCAGTGCGAGCGCGCTGGCGGTCACGGCCGCAGCCAGCCAGGCGGTCAGCCGGCGTCGCGCCGGCGTCTGCACGCGCCCGCTCCAGAAGCAAAGGCTCGTGCCCAGCAGCATCGGCAACAGGATGACAAGGGCAAGCGGACTCATCGGTGGAGGGTCGGATCGGGAGGCAGGTCCGGCGCGATTCTAGGGAGGCAGCGCGCCGGCCCGGACAGTACACCCGCGTTCCTGCGGTCATCGCCGCCGTGCTTGACAGGATCAGGCAGCTGTCAGCCCCATGGCTACACTTTCGCGCTGAAAGCCACCGAACCCGCCTGGAGCCGCCATGCCCACCACCATCCGATACGCCGACCTCGTTGACAGCGTCGCCGCGGCCTTGCAGTACATCAGCTACTACCACCCGGCCGACTTCATCGAGCACCTGGCCCGAGCCTATGCGCAGGAGCAGAGTCCGGCGGCGAAGGACGCGATCGCGCAGATCCTGACCAACTCGAAGATGTGCGCCGAAGGCCGCCGCCCGATCTGCCAGGACACCGGCATCGTCAACGTGTTCCTGAAGATCGGCATGGACGTGCGCTTCGAGGGCTTCGCCGGCTCGATCGAGGACGCCATCAACGAAGGTGTGCGCCGCGGCTACAACGACCCCGAGAACACGCTGCGCGCGTCGATCGTGGCCGACCCGCAGTTCGAGCGCAAGAACACCAAGGACAACACGCCGGCCGTCGTGCACATGAGCGTGGTGCCGGGCAACACGGTGGACGTGCAGGTCGCTGCCAAGGGCGGCGGCAGCGAGAACAAGAGCAAGTTCGTCATGCTCAACCCGAGCGACAGCCTGGTCGACTGGGTGATGAAGACCGTGCCGACCATGGGCGCCGGCTGGTGCCCGCCGGGCATGCTGGGCATCGGCATCGGCGGCACGGCCGAGAAGGCCATGCTGATGGCCAAGGGCGTGCTGATGGACCCGATCGACATGTTCGACCTGAAGAAGCGCGGCCCGCAGAACAAGACCGAGGAGCTGCGCATCGAGCTGTGCGACAAGATCAATGCGCTGGGCATCGGCGCGCAGGGCCTGGGCGGCCTGACCACCGTGCTCGACGTGAAGATCGCCATGTACCCGACGCACGCGGCAAGCAAGCCGGTGGCGATGATCCCGAACTGCGCGGCCACGCGCCATGCGCATTTCGTGCTCGACGGCTCCGGGCCTGCCTACATCGACCCGCCCAGCCTGGACCTGTGGCCCGACGTGCACTGGCAGCCCGACTACAACAAGAGCAAGAAGGTCAACCTCGACACGCTGACCAAGGAGCAGGTGGCGAGCTGGAAGCCGGGCGACACGCTGCTGCTGTCCGGCAAGATGCTCACCGGCCGCGACGCCGCGCACAAGCGCATCCAGGACATGCTGGCCAAGGGCGAAAAGCTGCCGGTCGAATTCACCAACCGCGTCATCTACTACGTCGGCCCGGTCGACCCGGTGCGTGACGAGGTGGTCGGCCCGGCTGGCCCGACCACCGCCACGCGCATGGACAAGTTCACCGAGATGATGCTCGCGCAGACGGGCCTCATCGCGATGGTCGGCAAGGCCGAGCGCGGCCCGGTGGCCATCGAGGCGATCCGCAAGCACAAGAGCGCCTACCTGATGGCAGTGGGCGGCGCCGCCTACCTCGTCGCCAAGGCGATCAAGAAGTCGCGCGTGGCCGGCTTCGCCGACCTGGGCATGGAAGCGATCTACGAGTTCGAGATCCAGGACATGCCGGTGACGGTGGCGGTCGACGCCCTGGGCACCAGCGTGCACGACACCGGCCCGAAGGAATGGCAGGCGAAGATCGGCAAGATCCCGGTCACCGTCGCCTGATCAGCCGGTCATCGCGCGAGCCCGCTGCTGAAGCAGCTCGCGCTCGCGCTCGTTGCGCGCCAGCGCGGCGGCGCGCTCGAACTCGGCACGCGCCTCCTCGTGGCGGCCGAGCTTGGCCAGCAGGTCGGCACGCACGCTGGGCAGCCACTGGTACTGCTTCAGCGAGGGCTCGTTGGCCAATGCATCGACCAGTTCCAGCGCTGCGGCCGGGCCGAACGCCATGCCCACCGCCACCGCGCGGTTGAGCTCCACCACCGGCGAGGGCGACACCTGCGCCAGCGCGTCGTACAGCGCCACGATGCGCGGCCAGTCGGTCTCGTCGGGCGTGCCGGCGCGGGCATGGCAGGCGGCGATGCCGGCCTGCAGCGCATAGGGCCCGAGCGCCCCCCCGCCCTGCACGCTCAACGCCTCGGCACGTTCCAGCGCCAGCAGGCCGCGGCGGATCAGCAAACGGTCCCAGCGGCCGCGGTTCTGCTCCATCAGCAGCACCGGCCGGCCCTGGGCGTCGACGCGCGCCGCCGCGCGCGAAGCCTGCAGCTCCATCAGCGCGACCAGCCCGTGCACCTCCGGCTCCGCAGGCGCCAGTTCGGCCAGCACGCGGCCCAGGCGCAGCGCCTCGCCGGTCAGCGCCGGGCGCATCCAGTCGCCGCCCGAGGTGGCGGTGTAGCCCTCGTTGAAGGTCAGGTAGATCACCTCGAGCACCGAGGCCAGGCGCTCGCGCAGCGCCGGCCCGCGCGGCACCTCGAAGGGCACGCGCGCCGCAGACAAGGTGCGCTTGGCTCGCACGATGCGCTGTGCGACGGTGGGCTCGGCGACCAGGAAGGCACGCGCGATCTCCTCGGTCGACAGGCCGCCGAGCAGCTTGAGCGTCAGCGCCAGCCGCGCCTCGGTGCCGAGCACCGGGTGGCAGGCAGTGAAGATCAGGCGCAGCAGGTCGTCGCCGATCTCGTCCTCGCGCGCAGCGTCGAGCGCATCGACGAAATCCGGCACCACCAGCGCCTGCTGCGCCTCGAGATCGGCGCCGATCTCGTCGAGCTTCTCGCCCAGGCGCTTGTCGCGGCGCAGCCGATCGAGCGCGCGGTGCTTCGCGGTGGTCATCAGCCAGGCCCCCGGGTTGTCGGGCACGCCGTCACGCGGCCAGTGCTCGAGCGCGGCGATCAGCGCGTCCTGGGCCAGCTCTTCGGCCAGGCCGATGTCGCGCACCAAACGGGCGACACCGGCGACGATGCGCGCCGACTCGATGCGCCAGACGGCATCGATCGCACGGTGCGTCGCCTCGGCGCTCATGCAGCGCCGGCCGGATCGGGCGCGAAGTCCTCCAGCTCGTACAGACGCCGGACCTCGATCTCGCAGTCGATGCCGGCCGGAAAGGGCCGCGGGAAGCGGCGCGACCACTCCAGCGCCTCGTCCGGCGAGCGCACCTGGATGACGGTGTAGCCGGCGATCAGCTCCTTGGTTTCGGCGAACGGGCCGTCGACCACCACTGGCCTGCCGCTGCCGTGGCGCACGCGCCAGCCCTTCGCGCTGGGCTGCAGGCCGGCGGCGTCGAGCAGCACGCCGGCCTTGGCCAGATCTTCGTGGAAAGCCGCCATGCCGGCCATCAGGCCGGGGTCTTCGGGGAAGATGCCGGCCTCGGACATGGCCGTGGCACGCACGATGATCATGTAGCGCATCCTGGACCTCCTCGCGTCGATGGCGAAGCCCCCGCCCCGCTCTGATCGACGACGAACGGCGCGGCGCGGCTTCGACAGCCCCCGGGGGTCAGATGGAATCGTCGAAACACGGCGCCAGCGGCCGCACTTCGACCTGGCACCACTGCGCCGCCGGGCATTCGGCGGCGATGGCCAGCGCCTGCTCGCGGCTTGGCACGTCGATCATGAAGAAGCCGCCGACCATCTCCTTCGCCTCGGCGAAGGGGCCGTCGAGCAGCGTGACCTTGTCGCCCTGCCGCGCCACGCGCGTGGCCGAACGTGTGGAGGCCAGCGATTCCACGGCCACCAGCTGGCCACGCTGCTGCAATTGCTCGCCGAAGCGGCGCATGCTGTCGTAGGCGGCCTGGCCTTCGGCCAGGGTTCGGGTCGAGCGCTGCCCGGGCGGCTCGACGATCAGGAGCATGTAGCGCATCCGTGCAGATTAGCGCAAGTCAATGGCCGTGGCTCAGCCGCGCGGGTGGTGCTGCGCATGCAGCGACTTCAGCCGCTCGCGCGCCACATGGGTGTAGATCGTCGTGGTGGAGATGTCGGCATGGCCGAGCAGCATCTGCACCGCGCGCAGATCGGCGCCGTGGTTGAGCAGGTGCGTCGCGAAGGCGTGACGCAGCGTGTGCGGCGACAGCGGCACCTGCACGCCGCCACGCAGCGCGTGGGCCTTGACGAGCTTCCAGAACATCTGCCGCGTCATTGCGCCGCCGCGGCCGGTGACGAACAGGGCGTCGCTCGCCTGGCCGTGCAGGATCTCGCCGCGCGCCGTCGCCAGGTAGCGCTGCAGCCACACGTGCGCCTCTTCGCCGAAAGGCACGAGGCGCTCCTTCGAGCCCTTGCCGGTGACGCGCAGCGCACCTTCGGTGAGGCCCAGGTGCACGGTCTTGAGCGTGACCAGTTCGCTCACCCGCAGGCCGCTGGCGTACATCAGCTCGAGCATGGTGCGGTCGCGCAGGCCCAGCGGCGTGTCGACGTCGGGCGCGGCCAGCAGCGCCTCGACCTGCGACTCGCTGAGCGTCTTGGGCACACGCAGCGGCTGGCGGGCGGCCAGCAGCTTGAGTGTCGGATCGGCCTGCACGAGGTGCTCGCGCAGCGCCCATCGGAAATAGCGCTTGAACACCGTCAGGCGGCGATTCGACGACGTCGCCTTGCTGCCGGCGTGGCGCGTCACCGCGTAGGCCAGCAGGTCGGCCTCGGTGGTCTGGTCGATCGAGCGCGCATGCGTGCGTGCCAGCCAGGCCGCATACAGGGCGAGGTCACGGCGGTAGGCCGCCAGCGTGTTGGCGGCCAGGCCGTCCTCGATCCACAGGGCGTCGATGAAGCGGTCGATGAATTCGGCGGAACCGTCCATGGGCGACGAAGCCACCCGCAGGTGGCTTCCGCAGCGCTGGTGAATGTCGGGCTCAGCTCACAGCGCGAGCTTCTGCTGTGCGACGACCTTCTTGTAGACCGCGAGTTCGGCCTTGATCTGCTCGGCGAACTCGCCCGGCGAATTGCCGACGATCAGCGAGCCGGTCGCCTCGATGCGCTGGCGCACGCCGGGGTCGGCCAGCGCTGCCTTGGCAGCGGCGTGGATCTTGTCGATCACGTCCTTGGGCGTGCCCTTGGGCGCGAGCAGACCGTAGTACGCCATGCGGTTCACCGGCTCGAGCCCGATCTCCTTGAAGGTCGGCACATCGGGCAGCACGGCCAGGCGCTGCGGCGCGGCCACCACGATCGGCACCAGGCGACCATCCTTCACGAAAGGCAGGGCCGAGGGCAGGTTGTCGAAGATGATCGGCACCTGGCCGGCGACCGTGTCGTTCAGCGCCGGGCCTGCACCGCGGTAGGGGATGTGCGTGATGAAGGTGCCCGACAGGCTCTTGTACAGCTCGGTCTGCAGGTGACCGATGCCGCCCGTGCCCGAACTTGCATAGCTGAACTTGCCCGGGTTCTTCTTGAGCTGGTCGATGAAGGCTTTGTAGTCCTTCGCCGCGAACGACGGATGCACCGCGATCAGGTTGGGCGTCGCGGCGATGTTCATGATGGGCACGAAGTCGGCGATCGGGTCGTACGGGATCTTCGGGTTGATCGCCGGGTTGGCGGCGGTCGTCGAGACGGTCGCCACGCTCAGCGTGTAGCCGTCCGGGGCCGCCTTGACCACCTCCATCGCGCCGATCGCGCCGCCGGCGCCAGCCTTGTTCTCGACGACCACGGTCTGCCCGAGCGCCGCACCCATCTTCTCGGCGACGATGCGTGCCACGATGTCCGTCGTGCCGCCCGGTGCGAACGGCACCACCAGCCGCACCGGCTTGGCAGACGGAAAGGCCTGCGCCCAGGCAATGGGGGACGCCGAAGCGAGCAACAGGGCGGCGGTGGCGACGAGGGTTCTGCGGTGCATGAGTGCGCTCTCCTTGAGGGGTGAATCGAACGAGTGTAGGGCCGTGCCTTCAGCCGGCGCCGAGCAGCCCGGCCTTGAGCTTGGCGTCCACCGGCCGCGTGCCGATGAAGATCTTCAGCAGCCCCGCGTAGAGGTCTTCGCCGGGCAGCGCTTCGCCCTTGGCAACGCCGTTCAGGCTGAGCACGAGGCCGCGCGCGGGCAGGTAATCGAGGTCGACCACATCGCCCTTCTTCAACTTGACCAGTCCATTGACCATGGCGTCGAACTTCGCCATGCGCTCGGTCAGCGCGGCGAACTCCGCTTCGCCGAGGTTGCGCTTCATGCCCTTGTCGAAGGCCTTGACGAACTCCTTGGACTCGACCTCGACCATCATCTTCATGCGGATGCGCTTGGGCCCCTTGGCCGCGACCACGGCTTCGGGCGTGGTGGCCTTCTGCGCGATGTACAGCCCCGCCGCGTACCCCTTCAACCAGGCCACCGCCCGCAGGCCCACGCCATTGAGCACGAGCTCGGTATCGGCCAGGCGCAGGCGGTCGTCGAAATGCTGGCCCTCGATGACGGCCGCCTGCGCGCCGGCGCCGGCAACGAGCATGCAGGTCAGGCAGGCGGTTCGCAGGGTGTGCAACAGGTTTCGGCTCATCGGCAAGGCTCCTCGCAGGGCCTCAACGGCTATCGTGCCTGCGACGACGACAGGGTAGCGTGTGGGAAGTACGAACAGGGTGGACCCGGACATGCCGGGCCCGCTGGCACACTCGCATCATGCCCGACGCCTTGCTGCTGCTGCCCGATTTCACCCTCATTGTGATCGGGTGGCTGGTGTGCCGGCACACACCGTTGAACCGCCCGGTGTGGGACGGCGTCGAGCGCCTCGTCTACTACCTGCTGTTCCCGGCGCTGCTGTTCAGCGCCATCCTGCGCCACCCGATGCAGCCATCGGCCGCCGCCACGCTGGCCGCCTGCGGCCTGGCCGTGGTGGGGCTGGGCGTGGTGCTGGCCTATGCGCTGCGCCTGTGGCCCGGTGTCGACCCGCGGCTGCATGCCTCGGGCGCGCAGGTGTCGTTCCGCTTCAATTCCTACGTGGCGCTGGCCCTGGCCGAGCGGCTGGCCGGCACGCAGGGCGTGGCCTGGGTGGCATTGCTCGTGGCGCTGTGCGTGCCGGTGTGCAACATCGCGGCAGTGTGGCCGCTGGCACGGCATGGCGGCCACGGTTTCCTGCGCGAGCTGGCGAAGAACCCGCTGATCGTCAGCACCGCGGCCGGCCTGCTGTGCAACCTGCTCGGGCTGCGCCTGCCCGAGTTGGCCAGCATCACGCTCGGCCGCATCGGCGCGGCCGCCCTGCCGCTGGGCCTGATGGCGGTAGGCGCGGGCCTGACCTTCGGCGGCCTCAAGCGCGCGCCGGCGTTGGCCGCGGCTCTTCTGTCGATCCGCCATGCGATCCTTCCCGCCGTGGCCGTGGCGCTGGTGATCGCGCTGCAGATGCCGCCGCCGCAGCAAGCCATCGTGGTCGCCTTCGCGGCCCTGCCGACGGCGTCGAGCGCCTACGTGCTGGCCGCGCGCATGGGCGGCGACGGCAGTTTCGTGGCCGGGCTGGTAACGCTGTCCACCCTGATCGGCATGGTCGGCCTGCCGCTGGCGCTGCTGGCACTGCGCGCGCTCGGCTGAGTCGCCGGGAAGCGAGGCGCCTTTGAAAGTGCGCACGCGGGCGGCTTCCGGCCCTTTGCGGTAGTTCGCGGGACTATGCCTTCGCGCCAGATTCGCGCATCGCGGCAGGCGCTGCCCACGGGGGGCTCATGCTGTGGCGGGCGGCCTTGCAGGCCGACTCCACTGCGATGCTCGCGCCAGGGTCGTGCCGCAGAACTCACTCCGCGACCTGCGGTCGCTGCGTTCGAACAGCCGCGGCAAGTCAGTTCACGAAGCGCGCTCACGCGCGCCGACCCTGGCGCTGCGCTTCTCGTCGCCACAGAAATCGCCCC
>Ga0208460_10000032_pt1 | contig 104541 bp, 106 predicted proteins | sample AD_STIC10_MetaG_FD_184436 | JGI IMG/M metagenome (GOLD analysis project Ga0208460, IMG submission 184436) | Active sludge microbial communities of municipal wastewater-treating anaerobic digesters from USA - AD_STIC10_MetaG (SPAdes) (version 2) | ecosystem: Engineered > Bioreactor > Anaerobic... | reverse complement strand
CCGATGGCCGTATGAGCGGCGCATCGGGCAAGATTCCTGCAGCGATTCACTTAACGCCAGAAGCTTCTGCGGGTGGTCCGTTAGCCAAGGTGCGTACAGGGGACATTATTCGTTTAAATGCAACGGTCGGCATGGTTAACGTGCTGGTGGACGAAGATGTATGGGCAGAGCGGGAAGTTGAAGAACTTTCAGATATTAAACGTCATAACAATTCGCATGGCTTCGGCCGGGAGTTGTTTGGCGGGATGCGTAAGAATGTGTTGTCAGCTGAAGAAGGCGCCGTTACTTGGTTGTAGCCGTTTGAAAATATATTTTATGCGCGTTACTATCGCTTGCCGTACTAATCGTACTGTCTGCGCTCAAGTGCCTTGCCTAAATTAATTTTGAAACAGCTTGCAGCCTTGCTTAAACTTTAAAACACGTTATTCCCACCGTCCCTGAGCCTGTCGAAGGGTGGCTGGAATGTGGTAAAAAATAAATTAACATCAATAGGTAGAAAACATGAGTACATTAGATTTAGCCAATCATGGCCCGGTAATTCCAGTTATCGTTATTAATAAAGTAGAAGATGCAGTGCCGATGGCAGAAGCTTTACTTGAAGGCGGCATCAAAGTGCTTGAGGTGACATTGCGCTCATCATGTGCATTGCAAGCCATGGAGCAGATTGCAAAACACGTGCCTGACGCGATCATGGGGTCGGGCACGGTGCGTAACTTGAAAGACGCGCAGGCCTCTAAAGACGTGGGTTGCAAGTTTGCAGTAAGTCCGGGTTACACCAGTGAGCTGGGTCAGTTTGCACGCAAAATCGGATTGCCGTTATTACCGGGTGTTTCCACCGGTTCTGAGATCATGATGGCGAATGCCGATGATTATTATTTCTTAAAACTTTTTCCTGCAGTGGCAGTGGGCGGCATTAACCTGCTGAAAGGCTTCGCAGGCCCATTTGGCGATGTGAAATTCTGTCCAACCGGTGGTGTCACTGTGGAAAGTGCTCCGCAATTCTTGGCCTTGCCAAATGTGGTGGTGTGCGGCGGCACATGGCTCACGCCAGCCGATGCGGTTGCGCGCAAAGATTGGGCGCATATTACCAAGTTGGCTAAAGAGGCAAGCGCGATTACTGCTGCCAATTAGTCGTCAGCAGTTATAATCAAGGCTTGGATGTTCCAGGCCTTTTTTATTGGGATCTCAGGGTGATTGATTTAAGCAAATACAAAACGATTGTGTTCGACTGCGATGGTGTAGTGCTGAACAGCAATAAAATCAAGGTGGACGCCTATTTTCAGGTGGCTAAGAGCAATGGCGGGACTGATGAACAAGCGCAGGCACTTGTGGATCATCATGTGGCAAAAGGCAGTTTTCCACGCAATGGAAAAATCGAATATTACCTCAAAGAAATAGTCAAACAGCCCGTGACAGCAGAAACGATGCAGCGTTATATGGATACCTTTGAGGAGATTCTGGACAAAACGCTGATGGAGTGTGAGGTCTCCCCGGGCTTGCAGGAATTGAAAGCGGCGACGCCACAAGCCAGATGGATGCTACTTTCTGGAGGAGACCAAAAAGAGTTACGGATAATTTTTGCCCGCCGCAATTTGGCACCAATGTTTGAAGCTGGAATTTTTGGTGGGCCCGACAAAAAAGAAGAGGTGCTGGCGCGTGAAAAATCCAACGGCAATATACAGTTCCCTGCCTTATTTTTAGGCGATAGCAAATATGATCATCAAGCCGCCACTAATGCGGGCTTGGATTTTGTTTTTTTGAGTGAATGGACGGAAGTGCCTGATTGGCGAGGCTATTGTGCTGAGAATAACATCATCGAACTTCATAATATTTCTCAATTACTTAACTGAATCAATATAAAATATCGACATGCAAATTAATCAAGTTTCCGTGGTAGTTCCGGTGCGTAATGAAGAAGGCAATGTAGCTAGCCTGATCGGTGAGATTGATACAGCGCTAAAGCACATTACCCATGAAATTATTTATGTGGATGATGGCAGCACGGATAATACATACAGCCAACTGAAGTCATTGCAATCGCAATTTAAGCAGTTGAAAATTGTGCGCCATGCGCAAAGTTGTGGCCAAAGCACTGCGGTGCGTACCGGCGTAAAAGCCGCTCAATATGCCTGGGTGGCGACTTTGGATGGCGATGGGCAAAATGACCCGGCTGATATACTGAAATTGATGGTCGCAATAACAGATGGAATTGACCTGGCAGGCGGCAACCGCCGGGCCAGTCGCCGTGATACGTGGATCAAGCGCATCTCATCAGTGATTGCCAACACAGTGCGTTCCAAGATGCTCAACGATGATACGCCGGATACAGGCTGCGGATTGAAATTGTTCAAACGCGAGGCCTTTCTGGATTTGCCTTATTTTGACCACATGCATCGCTTTTTACCGGCACTCATCAAACGTCGTGGCGGCAAAATCGTATCAGTGCCTGTCGCGCATCGAAATCGTGAACATGGCAAATCCAATTATGGCACCATTGATAGACTGTTAGTAGGCATTGTCGATTTATTTGGCGTGGCATGGCTGCAAAGGCGCGCAAAAGTTCCGCAGCTAATAGAAGATAAGGTGGTCTAGTCATGCAAATCGTCAATGACGGCATCGGCACGTATTTTTCGCACATTATCAATACGCTAAACAATTATATTATAGGCATGCCGACTACAGAATTGATTTGGCTGACGATAGGTTTGCTAGGGCAGTGTCTGTTCATGATGCGTTTTATCGTGCAATGGATTCACAGCGAAAGGCATCAGCAAAGCATCATCCCCGTAAGTTTTTGGTATTTGAGCCTGCTTGGCGGGCTGATTGTATTGGCTTACGGCTTGCACAAGGTAGACCCTGTAATTATTTTAGGCCAGTTGCCTGGCACTATTGTATATTCCAGAAATTTGGTATTAATCCACCGTAATAACAATAAATAAATTAAATCAAAAATTGAGTGATTAAACGTGTTTCGCGATTTAAATAAACCTTGCCCATCATTTTTATGGGTGACAGTCATTATCGCGAGTATCGTGTTTTTTTGGGGCTTGGGCAGCATTGAATTGATATCGCTTAATGAGGGGCGGCGCGCGCTGGCCATAAAAGAAATGGTATCAAGTGGCAACTGGCTGCTTCCCCATCTTAATGGCGAATTATATTTAACCAAACCCCCTTTACTGTATTGGATATCCTCAGCTTTCGCCTTGGTTTTAGGCGGGGTAAGTGAATGGACATTACGACTGCCATCTGCATTCGCCGCGGTTGCCGTTTTGACCATGGTTTATCGTTATACCTTGAAGCAGTCAGGTCAATGGGCAGCGTTGTTTTCCGTGCAATTGTTGGTAGCCAACCTTGGTTTTGCCATGCTGGGGCGCAGAGCCGAGATTGAAATGCTATTGACTTCGCTTTGCGTGGGGTCGCTTCAATCCGCATTAAAGTATATACAAGACGCATCCGATCAGCTCCCAGCCAATAAAAACTGGATCTATCTCAGCTACTTTCTTTTGGCGTTGGCACTCATGACCAAAGGGCCTTTGGCGCTGCTTTTTGTGACTTTGCCACTACTAATCGCCGCAATTTATAGTAAAAATCCGCAGATCAAGGCAGTGCTGCTTAGTTGGAAGGGCTGGCTGATTTTTTTTGCTGTCGGTTTGGCTTGGTATACCTCAGTGACATGGAAGCTGGGTTTTGATATTTGGGGTGAGGTTATCAGGCGAGACATGCTGGAGAAGATGCAAGGCGGCGAAAGTTCTGCTAAGCCTTTGCTGAGTTATTTAGGCTGGATTGCCGTTGATTCCATGTTGTTGATCGGGCTGTTTTTTGTCTGCACCAAAGATTTCTACAAGAATCAAATTAAACAGCCGCATCAGCTAGTCTTGGTGTTATCAATCATTCTTCCGATGCTTATATTTTCATTATTTAGTAATAAACATGCCAAGTATTTATTACCAATTTATCCTTTGATTGCCATTTTGTTGGCAATGAAGCTGGCCAGCATTTTCGATGGAGCAAAACAGAATGTCAGGAAAATAATGATTATTTTTGGTGTATTGCTGCCTGTTGGCATTGCCTTTTTTTATGTTTTTCTGGAACCGAAAATATTCGCATATCGCGTGGCCGTTTTTCCAGATTTTTCTGCTTGGGCTTCCAAGAATCAGCAAAAAAATCTTTATGCTTACAAAGAAATTGATAGCCGTCTGGTTTATTATGCAAACAGGCAGATACGGGTGCTGGATGAAAAATCTTTCAACCAAGCCAAAGAGAGTTCAGCGTCTTTTTTTCTGTTAGTGAATGGCGATGATCTGAAAGGGCTGCAAGCCAAGGCGGGTTGTAAAATAAAAGAGTTTAGGCCCTATCTAAAAAAACATAAAAGTTTGCTGGTTTTTGGCTTTGGGCAGGCTTGTCAGAATGGGTAAGTGATTGATAAAGTAGAGAAAGCATAATGAAAATTACTGTGGTAGGTACAGGATACGTTGGTTTGGTGAGCGGCACCTGCATGGCCGAAGTTGGCAACGAGGTACTTTGTCTGGATGTTGACCCGGCTAAAATCAAGATATTAGAAGACGGCGACATTCCTATTCATGAACCCGGGTTATTGGAAATGGTGCGCCGCAATGTGGCAGCTGGGCGCCTAAAATTTACCACTAATGTCCAGCAGGCAGTAGAGTTTGGTGATGTACAGTTTATCGCGGTTGGCACGCCGCCGGACGAAGACGGCTCGGCGGATTTACAGTACGTTGTTGCGGCTGCCAGAAATATGGGTAAATACATGACCAATTACAAAGTGGTTGTGGATAAGTCTACCGTACCGGTTGGCACAGCGGATAAAGTGAAAGCGGCCATTGCGGAAGAGCTTGCTGCGCGCAAAGTGGATATACCGTTTAGCGTTGTCTCCAACCCGGAATTTTTAAAAGAGGGTGCTGCGGTAGAGGACTTTATGCGCCCTGACCGTATTGTGATTGGCGCGGAGGATGAGCAGAGTAAAGAAGTGATGCGCAATCTGTACGCACCATTTCAGCGGAATCACGAGCGTTTGGTGATGATGGATGTGCGTTCTGCTGAACTTACCAAATATGCGGCCAATGCCATGCTGGCAACCCGGATCAGTTTTATGAACGAGCTGGCCAATCTGGCGGAAATTCTGGGGGCCGATATTGAATCGGTGCGTAAAGGCATTGGCTCAGATCCGCGCATCGGTTACGACTTTCTATATTCTGGTTGCGGCTATGGCGGATCGTGTTTCCCGAAGGATGTGAAAGCGCTGATTAGCACGGGCAATAACAATGGTTATGATCTAAAAGTGCTGAATGCGGTTGAGGTCGCAAACGATCTGCAAAAACAAGTGCTTACGCAAAAAATTAAAAACCATTTTGGCCAAAATCTTGCAGGCAAGCATTTTGCAGTTTGGGGTCTGGCGTTTAAACCTAATACTGACGACATGCGCGAAGCCACCAGCCGTGTGCTGATTAACGATTTACTGCAAGCTGGTGCCACGGTAACTGCTTATGACCCGGTTGCGATGCAGGAAGCAAAGCGTATATTTAATCATGTGCAAGGTTTAACTTTTGCGCAATCACCCAGCCAAGCGCTCAATGATGCCGATGCATTGGTGATTGTGACAGAATGGAAAGAATTCAGAAGCCAGGATTTTTCTCATATTAAACAAAAACTTAAAGCGAATATTATTTTTGATGGCAGAAACATGTACGACCCGCAAATAGTAAAAAATGCCGGTATTGAGTATCGCCCGATTGGTCGTTTAGTAAGATAAAACCTGGTCAACATGAAAGTCTTACTTACAGGCGCAGCGGGTTTTATTGGTTATCATGTAGCAATCAAGCTGCTTGAGCGAGGTGACTCGGTAGTCGGTGTCGATAATCTCAATGATTATTACGATGTGAGATTAAAACAGGCCAGATTAAGCTCAATTCAGGCGCATCCTAAAGCGAATAGCTTTAAGTTTATTAAATTGGATCTGGCCGAACAAAAAGCTACGGCAGAGCTTTTTACAGGTGAAAAACCAGACAGTGTCATTCACTTGGCTGCGCAGGCAGGTGTGCGTTATTCGCTACAGAATCCGCATGCCTACATCAGCAGCAACATCGTTGCATTCACCAATATCCTGGAGGCTTGCAGGGCAGTTAAACCGCAGCATCTGGTGTATGCAAGCTCCTCCAGTGTTTATGGCGGTAACACTAAGCTACCGTTTTCAGAAACTGATAATGTCGACCACCCTGTAAGCCTCTACGCGGCCACAAAAAAGGCCAATGAACTCATGGCGCATACCTATAGCCATTTATACGGCCTGCCAACGACTGGCCTGCGCTTCTTTACCGTGTATGGCCCATGGGGTAGGCCCGATATGTCGCCGTTTTTGTTTGCCGATGCTATTTTGAATAATCGACCAATTAAAGTGTTTAATCACGGCGATATGATGCGTGATTTTACTTATATTGATGACATCGTTGAAGGCGTTGTCCGTGTGCTGGACAAACCCGCAACCTTAGCCCTTAATACATCAGCGCCTTATCGCATATTTAACATTGGCAACAATCAACCTGTACAGTTACTGGATTTTATTGGTTTGTTAGAAGATGCGATTAATATAAAAGCACAAAAAGAATTTCTCCCAATGCAACCGGGTGACGTTAAGGCGACCTACGCGGACACCAATGCATTGGATGAGTGGGTCGGATTTAAGCCCTGCACACCTCTACAGCAAGGGGTCATACAATTTGTGGATTGGTATCGTGAGTTCTATATTTACAGATAAATTTTAAGTGCTTTAACATTATTTAAGAAAGTGTCGTAATTATTTTTTGAAAAACAGCCTTAATAGAAAATTCTGTTTGAACTCTACATCTGCCACGTTCTCCCATTTTGGTCAAAGCTACTTTATCTTTACTTAACTGTACAATGCGTTCAGCCCATTGGCTACTATCCGACACCAAGTATCCGCTGATTCCATCCTCAACTACATAAGCATTAACACCAGATTGAGATGATATTACGGGCAGTCCAGAAGCCATATACTGTAAGACCTTTAATGCACATTTTCCTTTGGTCCAATTATTTTCTGGCATCGGCGCAAGTCCTACGTCTGCTTTACATAACTCTATTGCTTCAGAATGCTCAGTCCAAGCAACATTATTAATATTTAGTTTTGTACTTGTTAACTCGAAATCTGCAATAATTTTAAGTCGTAAATTTGGTATGTTTTGTGCAGCATTTTCAAGTGATGGAATAATTTCTGCAATATATTTTCTGGTAGATTTACTTCCAATCCAAACTAGCTCAAAAGCTTCATTATCTTTTTGACAAGATAAATTATATTTATCTACTTCTACTGAAGTTGGGATTACTGCAACTGAAGGATTATAATTTTTTGCTTTGGCAGCTAAGTATTGATTTCCGGCAAAAATGTAATCACAACTAGCTACGGTAATTTTAAATCGATGCATCCTGGTTTTTGAATATGACCCATCAGTATTAGAGAAAATGGCATCATCAAAATCGAAAATTAATTTCTTTGATAGTTTGCGTAATATCCAAAATATCGGATAAGGAAAAGTTTTACGTAGGATAACTACAACGTCTGATTTTTTAGCTGCCAGGAACGTGCGAAGTATAGATAGAAAGCCGCCAGAAATAGTTATATGGCTAGGCTGCCAGCCTGTTTGAATAAAATGAGGAAAATACTGCAAAGCACGATAACGTGTGGATGATGCAGCTTCACCCTTTGAAATGAAGAGGATGTTGTTCATTAAGATTATGGCTTAGTGAAAACAGCAAAGATCTCATCGCCTTGTTTCTTGTATTGCGCAATCAAAACATAGGTTTTTGCAATCCATCTTTTCCATTTAACTTTTTTGGATGGTACTTTACTGTTTGCTGTAACGTAATCAAGACTGTTTAGAATAATTTTAGGAGAGGTACGGGTTTTTAATTGTTGGACTTTCAATCCACAAGTGCTGGCCAGAACCTTTAGATTCTTTTCAGCGAATAGATAAATATGCCTTGGCACATCATTCGCATACCAATTGGTATTAAATAATGCTCTGCCTAAGGCATCGCTATTCGGAGTTTTGATAATAAGCGTACCATTTTTTTTCAGTATGCGTGAGAGCTCAGCAAATAATTCTTTTGGATTGGGCACATGCTCAACTACATGACTGACATTGATCACATCGAAACTGTCGCTATCAAAATTTGCAGAGAACAAATCCCCATGGTGTACATCCAACCCAGAGAGATTGCATACACGTACTGCGCTCTCGTTAAATTCTACCCCTTTTGTTTGCCAGCCTAGTTTTTTCATGCCGTCCAAATAACGCCCATTACCACACCCGACATCGAGTAGGTTGCCATTTGAACTGAAATGCACTTCAAAATTTTTATTAAATAATTGAGGAATAAAACAAATAAAATCATTGAATGCACTTGTACTTAAATGGGTATAGTCATAATACTTTTTTAAAATAGACTTTCTGAGCCCACTTACTTTTTTTAAGCGAGACTGCTCTTCATAGACCTCATATTCATTTGGGTAAAAAGCGCTAATCTGTTCTGGAGTTGGTAGAGGATGCTGAAAAATAAAATTACAGTTAGTGCAACGATGGTAGTCATATCGCTCATAGTGATTGAACATTAAATCTCGACTACTAAAATCGTATGGAGATGGCTGATTGCATACTGGGCAAAATGGCATTTGTTTCATTATATTTTTGTCTATTTTGAATTTTTTAGTAAAGTCGATTATAACAGCAGATATTAAACCGGTTAATTTGTAATTATTTTTGGTAAATTACTATTGATTTTTTAGAATTAGCAGAACTAAATCGATTTACCTCATGATATTCAGAAAGTTTTTCTGCAATCATTTTTTCTTTTTCTGGATGCTGGGTTGAGTGGTTGATAACCAAATACTCATAGTTGTTAGTAGAACTACTATCGTCTTCAGTCGCAAGCAATTCCCAGTTGTATATTCCTGTTCCGATATAGGGTGCGCCAGCAAAATAGCGCATTCTGGAATCCTCGTAAAAAACGGGTTTATTCGATTTGTTTTGCTCGCTTAGCCAAGCTATGGCATCTTGTTGATAGTTGTAGCCTTCTTGTTTAGGTAGTAAGTTTTTAATTGTACCCAGTAGCATTATTATTATAAGACCAATCACTAACCATTTTTTTTGCTTGTTGTTTTGGGTTAAATATTTAAATAATTCGGCCAAATAGAATGTGGCGAATACCATTAACACAAACGATAAAGCCAATACATAGCGGCCAGATAACACAAATACTTTGGTGATAATTAACCCCATGTTAATGAGCGCTATGATGGCAGCAGTACTTAGCACCCGGTATGCGTCAGTTTCTATTAACTGTTTTTGATGTTTAATTGCAAACCCTGCCAACCCAATGTTGACAATGCCTGTGGCTGCAATGGCTTTTACGAAAATTATATAAATAAAAGTGAACAGAAGTCCTTGCATAGCAAATTCTTCTAAGTATTTCCCCAGCACAAGGGTAGACATAATGTGCGATTTTTCAACTAAGCTTCTCGTAAATTCATGGATGATATTTGATGTGAACACTTCATTTAATCGCCCTAGCATTGCCGTTGACAATTGCTTGTTAGTGACAAAGACCATAATTACAATGAAGGCTAGTGCAAAATGAATAACATTACACTTAAATAAATTCACTAACCGCGCAGTAAAAGTCCCTTGTTTTTTGAGCAGTAAAATAAGTGGTAACAACAATAAAAATAAAATCGCCTCTATTCTAAAAAGCGTAGCGAGCATGATGCACAACTGCCATAAAAGCGCATCTTTAAAGTGATCGGTTTTATAAAATCGTATAAAAAATACTAGACTGGTAAGATAAAAAGCCCAAAACCCCTCATCGCGCATGAGCATCTCGAGCACACCGCCTATCATGTATTGGGCGCTTAGCCATATAAGCGCGCCCGCAATAATTTGGCGCTGCTTGCCGCCTGCCAGTTGAATAATTTTTAAGAAGCTTGCAGTAGCAATACCAAAAAATACGACATTAAGTAATTGCGCAGCATGGTGGATACTTAGAAATGTGAATTTATGTGTGGCTACGATACATAGCGAGTAGAGGGGCCAAGGAAACACACTAAACCCGGCTTGCCATTCACCTTTTGCAAATAATTTTGCCGCTTCCAGATATAAAACAGAATCTGGATTAATCCAGCCATGTTGAATATATTGGACTTGCGCGGCAATCATGAGGCTTAATACCACAATCTGGAATTGCAGCTTAGATAAAGAAATTGTCTCTAGTTTTTGTGAAAGATTATTCATAAAGTTTATGCTTGAATCAGTTTGGTAATCCTGCCAGGGGTAATTTGTTTGAGGCAGTTCAAGTGACCCAATGGGCACTCACGCTTGAAACAAGGGCTGCAATCTAGCCCTAGATACTCTATTACTGCATCAGGGTGCATTGGCGGCGTGTGATAGGGATCAGACGAACCAAAAATCGCAATCAATTTTCTGTCTAATGCGGCAGCCACATGCATCAAGCCGGAGTCGTTGCTGATAACGGTGTCGCAGACAGATATCAAGTCGATCGCCTCGCCCAGCTTGGTTTTGCCAGCAAAATCTGTGCATTGACTTTGTGTGAGTTGATTGATGTGGCTGGTGACTGGAATGTCTTTATCTGACCCAAACAGCCATACCCGCCAGCCCTTGCTGAGTGCGGCAACTGCTACCTCTGCATAATATTCGGCCGGCCAGCGCTTGGCTTCGCCGTATTCTGCGCCTGGGCAGAGGCCTAAAATCTTGCTTTTATCGTTTTTAATGCCATGCCTGGAAGCCAATACCCATGCGCCTTCTGGAGTGCTTGTTAATTGTGGATTTGGCAGATTTTCAGGTATTTCTTGATTTTCGTTCAAACCTAAAAACACAAAGCGCTCGACGGTTTTTTTGAGTTTGATTTTATCCAATGGGCGAATATCGTTGATTAAACCATAACGTATTTCGCCTAAAAAGCCAGTGCGCCGCTTAATGCCTGTCGCCCATGGTAAGAGTGCAGATTTGAACGAATTGGTAAGAATAATCGCTTGTGTGTAGCCCTTGTTTCTTAAGCTTTTACCAAATTTTATGCGCTTTAAAAGCGCCGGCTCACCATGCTTAAAAGGCAGTGCAATCGCTTTGTTGACTTCTGGCATACGTTCCAGCAAGGGCAATGTCCATGCTGGTGCGGCCACGTCGATCACACAGTCCGGCTTATTGGCTTTGATAGACTTGAATAAGCTTTGTGCCAGCACCATGTCACCCACCCATGCCGGGCCTAGAATCAATATTTTTTCGGCGGACATGTTAAGTTAGGGCGGTTTAGGCGTTCATTTTTTTGATGATGTTGCTGGTGCTGCGCCCTTCAACCAAGTCAATCAGCGCGATTTCGCCGCCCCACGATTGTACCTCTTTGCCGCCGACTACCTGATCTGCAGTATAGTCGCTGCCTTTGGCGATGACATCGGGTTTAATCGCGTTGATGAGATAGATGGGCGTGTCTTCATCAAATAAAATCACCGCGTCAACAGACTCTAGCGCTGCCAGCACGCGCGCACGGTCATTTTCATGCACAACGGGACGTGTCGGCCCTTTAAGCTTTCTCACAGAGCGGTCAGTGTTGAGCCCCAGGATGAGTTTGTCGCCGCGTTTTTTTGCGGCTTCCAGGTAGGTGACATGCCCTGCATGCAGCAAATCAAAACAGCCGTTAGTGAACACGATTTTTTGCTTGGATATTTTCCAGGCTTCGACTTTTTGCATCAATTGTGCCAAATCGCATATCTTATGCGCTTGTTCACTGCCTTGCTGTACGGTCAGGGCTTCCAGCAATTCTTGCTGAGAAATTGGCACTGTGCCTACTTTGCCGACCACAACCGCAGCGGCGATATTGGCGATTTGAAGGCTTTCCAGAGGGGTAAGTCCGCTCATCAACCCTGCTGCCAGTGTAGCGACCACAGTGTCACCTGCACCAGATACATCAAACACTTGCTTGGCAGTGGCAGGCAGGTGATGCGTGTCTGAATCGATGAGACTAATGCCTTCTTCGCTGCGTGTGATTGCAAGAAACTGCAGGTTCAGGTCGTTCTTTAGCTTGCTAGCTTTGCTGATTAAATCCGGATCGTTTGTTGTCGTATCGCAGGCTTCAGCAGTCTCTTTTTTGTTGGGGGTTAGTGCAGTTGCTCCACGGTATTTGCTGTAATCACGGCCCTTCGGGTCAACCAGCACGGGGATATGTTGAGTTTTACATTGCTTGATGACAGTTTGGCAGATTTCGCTGCTCAATAAGCCTTTGGCGTAATCAGATAAAATCACAATGGCAGGCTTGAGGGCGAGTTGCGCCTGAATGGCGCTCAATAGCTGTGTATTTTCAGCACTGTCGAATGGCGCGCTACTTTCCTGATCGAGCCGCATCATTTGCTGGTGGCCGCTCAATATACGGGTTTTGGCAATGGTCGGGCGACTTCCAGATGTGCACATTCCGCTTGTGTCGACGTCGATTTCGCCGAGCAGGCCAAGCAGTATTTTGGCTTCGCTATCATTGCCTACGCAACCGATAATATGCGTTTTAATGCCCAGTTGCGCTAAATTTGCTGCTACATTCGCTGCGCCACCCGCACGCTCGTTTTGCTGCTTCAACAGCACAATCGGTACCGGCGCCTCGGGTGAGATACGCCCGACAGAGCCGATTAAATAACGGTCCAGCATCACATCGCCAATCACTAGTGCATGCTGGCTTTTGCTACCGAATAGCTTGACTGTATCAAAGAGTTTTTGTTGCATGGGTTATTTATTTTAATCTTGTATTTAGTCGGATTCTAAAATCTCACACAGCGAATGTCCTACAAAGATATGCGCTTCCTGAATTCTTGCGGTGACATTTGACGGCATAATTAAATTAAAATCGCATAAATTCAATAGCTTGCCGCCTGTTCCGCCCGTCAGGCCTACCGTGGTTGCGCCGACTGCTTTTGCAGCTTCAATGGCCCGCACTACATTTGCGCTATTGCCGCTGGTAGTGATGCCAAACACCAAATCTTCAGGGCGGCACAACGCTTCGATTTGGCGTGCAAAAATATAGTCATAGCCGTAATCATTGCCTACCGAAGTGAGGATGGAGGTATCCGTGGTGAGCGCAATGGCAGGCATGCCTTTGCGTTCTTTCTTGAAACGCCCGACGATTTCTGCCGCGATGTGCTGACTATCGGCCGCGCTTCCGCCATTTCCCATCAGTAAGATTTTTCCGCCATTTTTAATGCAATTCTGCATTGCAATGCCCACTGCGCTGATAAGCGGAAATAGCGGCTCAAGCGCATTGAACATTGCCATGTGGGCGGCGTATTCACCTTTTAAATAATCAACATATTTCATTTTTCTCCCCTTAGCAGTAAGGGTCAGCTTGCATTAAGTAATTCTGTACATAATCCTTTACCCCATCTTCCAGACTGGTGAAAGGAGTGACATAACCGGCAGCAATAAGTTTAGTCATGCTGGCTTCGGTAAAATACTGATATTTCCCTTGCAAGTCTGCGGGCATGTCGATGTAAGTGATATGCGGTGTTTTCCCCATGCCCGTCATCACAGCAGTGGCTAAATCCTTGAAGCTTCGCGCTTTGCCGGTGCCGATATTATAGATACCATTTGGAGCAGGCTTGCTGCTTAAAGCCGCGTTTAGAAAGTGTACAACCACATTTGCAGCATCTTTCACATACACAAAGTCGCGCATCTGCATGCCATCCGCAACCCCTGCCTTGGTGCCCTTGAACAGCTTCATGGTGCCGGTCTGGCTGAACTGGTTAAAGGTATGAAACGCGACGCTCGCCATGCGTTCTTTATGGTATTCGTTAGGGCCGTATACATTAAAAAACTTGAAGCCGGCCCAGCTTGTTGGTGCAAATTGATTTTCTGCCACTTGGCGCAATACCCATTGGTCGAAAAAATGTTTTGAGTAGCCATAGCCATTGAGCGGGCGTAAGTTAGTGATATTTGCATCGTCATAACCCAGGCTGCCATCGCCATAGGTGGCGGCGGAGCTGGCGTAAAAGAACGGCACATTGTTGTTAGCGCACCATGTCCACAGGTTTTGCGAATAGTGGATATTATTTTCCACCAATTTATTGAAGTCGCGCTCGGTAGTCGCGCTGATTGCACCCATATGGATGATGGCTTCAATATTTGAGGGCCCTTCAAGCCAGGACATGAGCTGGTCTTTATCCAGATACTGTGCATAGTGGCGATGCGCAAGATTCTGCCATTGCGCTTCATGCGTGATATGGTCAACAATCATCAGGTTATCGCGACCAAGTTTGGTATTTAAGTGCCAGGCGATGATAGAGCCTATCATTCCTGCGCCGCCCGTAACAACAATCATGAATGATTACTTTCTTTTAAGCCACTTGACAGTGGTATTAAACAATCCGACAAGAAGTGCGAAAACAATATTTTGTCTCATAATAGACTTCCTAAATCATTGGGCAATTATACTGCTTATTGTTTAGCGCCCAAAGCCTGCGCCCTTAATTTCGTCATTTCGGCTTCTTGTTTGGCTCGCACTGTATCCCATTCGGTGCTCACCCAGCCGTGCAGATTTTCGAGCGTGATTTCGGTCATGGCGTGTATCCAGGCATCACTTTCATTGAGTGCGGGAATGTAATGATATTCACCGCCGCCATTGCTTTGAAAAACATGTTTGCCTTCCATGGCGATTTCTTCCAGCGTTTCCAGGCAATCGCTGGAAAAGCCTGGACAAATCACATCAATGCGCGGTATTTTTGCTTTGCCCAGCGCTTCTAAAATGCTTGCCAGATAAGGCTTCAGCCATTCCTGCTTGCCAAAGCGCGACTGAAATGCGACGGTGTATTCATCTTTATTCAGTCCTAAAGCATCTGCCAATAAACGCGCGGTTTTGTGGCATTCGCAGTGATAGGGGTCGCCTTTCATTAGGTGAAATTTAGGCACACCATGAAAGCTCATGACTAACTTGCTTGGCTTGCCGCCGTGCATTTGCCAATGTGCTTGCACAGAATCGGCCAAAGCTGCGATATAGGCCGGGTGGTCGTGATAATGACGAATGCTGCGTACGGCAGGCTGGTTGCGGGTTTTGAGCAATACGCGAAACACCGCGTCCATGGCCGATGCCGTGCTGCTCGCCGCGTATTGCGGGTAGAGCGGAAACACCAGAATGCGTTCGCAATGCTGTGCTTTGAGTTTTTCGATGGCAGATGCAATTGAAGGGTTGCCGTAACTCATGCCCAGCTCAATCACGAATGGTGATTTTATTTTTTGCGCCAGGAATCCGCGCAGTAACTGCGCCTGCTTTTGTGCATGTACCAACAGCGGCGAACCTTCCGGCGTCCATACCTGCGCATACTTTTCGGCTGATTTTTTCGGGCGAACCCGCAGAATAATGCCATGTAAAATAAACCACCAGATGCCGCGTGGGATTTCTACAATGCGTGTATCGCTTAAAAACTGGCGCAGGTAAGGCCGCAAAGCCGCACTGGTTGGCGCATCTGGGGTGCCCAGGTTGGCGAGCAGAATGCCGACTTTAAGCTGATCGCCATGTTGGTAAGAGGGTTCAGGGTTGTAATAAGTCATCAATTTTTTCTGTTCTAGTTAGTTATTTGATAAGGCATTCGATAGCAGCTTCGCTGTCACATCTACAATGGGAATCACGCGTTCATACGCCATACGGGTTGGTCCGATGACGCCCAACGTGCCGACTACCTGGCCATCTGCCTCATAAGGGGCGGTGACCATGCTGCACTCATCCAAAGGCAAATAGCCGCTTTCTCCGCCGATGAATATCTGTATACCTTCAGCGCGCTGGCTGTTGTCCAGCAACTGCATGAGTGAAGTGCGGCGTTCAAAAATCTCGAACAGCTTACGCAGGCTGTTGACGTTAGTGGATAAATCGTCGATTTGCAATAAATTGCGCTCCCCGGCAATCACCACGCCATCGCTGCCTGCAGCGTTGGTGCTTGTTTCCAGCGCAGCAGTCATTAATCGGTTCATATCACTCTGCATCTGTTTGAGTTCAGCGCGCAGTTTTTGCTGCACTTCATCAAAGGTTTGCCCTGAAAAATTGGCGTTAAAGTAATTGCTGGCTTGCGTGAGTTCACTGGCCGAATAAGGTTTTTCGGTGAGGATGATGCGATTTTGCACGTTACCGTCGCTGGTGACGATAATCACCAGAATGCGCTTTTCGGTCAGCGGCAAAAATTCCAGATGCTTGAAAGAAAGCGCTTTACGCTTGGGAATCATCACCAGGCCGGCAAATTGTGTGAGCTGCGAAAGCATATCTGCCGCGTTAGCAATCAGCTCACTCTGGTTGGGGGACGATAAACCACTTTTCAGTTGCTGAATTTGTTGATTTTCAAGTGGCTGCACCGTGAGCAGCGTATCCACAAACAAACGGTAGCCTTTTTGCGTGGGTACGCGTCCCGCCGAAGTGTGCGGGCTGGCGATAAAACCTAATTGCTCGAGGTCTGACATGACATTGCGTATCGTCGCGGGGCTGACACCCAGTCCGGAGTGCTGCAGCAGCGTGCGCGACCCAATTGGCTGCCCATCACTAATGTAATGTTCAACCAGAGTTTTAAGCAATATTTGCGCGCGTTTATCCATGTTGCAACCTATGTCGCTATTTTGCCTGAATTAGTTCGACTGCAATAGATTGATTTTCTTTTCACGCTTCGTCAACTATGTTTTAATTCTTCCATGCATAAAAATTTCAAAAGAATCGCCATTATCGGCAAATACATGAATCAATCGGCGCTGCAGCAGATGCAAGCTGACTTGGCAGATCTTGCGCGTCATTTAACTGCCAAAAATATCGAGGTCTGGCTGGAAGAAAACACTGCACAGCATGCTGAACTCACAGGGTATAAAACCGCACCGTTGGAAGCGATAGGCAATAAAGTCGATCTGGCGATCGTGATGGGTGGCGACGGCACCATGCTTAGCGTGGCCAGAACTATCATGAATGCTGAAATCCCGCTGGTGGGCATTAATCGTGGCCGTTTCGGTTTCTTAACCGATTTACGCGCAGAAGATATGCTGGCGGCGCTTGATAGAATTTTGGCTGGCGATTATCAAAAAGAATCGCGCATGCTGCTGTCTGCCAGCATACATCGCGCCAGGAAACTTGTGTATCAAGGGTTTGCGCTCAACGATGTGGTAGTAAAAAGTGGTTTGCGCCTCATTGAACTGCAGGTTGAGATTGACGGTAAGTTTGTATACAAACAGCGTGGTGATGGCTTAATCTTAACAACGCCTACCGGTACAACGGCTTATTCGCTCTCTGCAGGCGGCCCGATTCTGCATCCTAATTTGGAGGCGATTGCACTTGTGCCGATCAGTCCGCACACCTTGACTAATCGCCCGATTACAGTCAATAGCGCCAGCAAAATCGAGGTGACGCTGGTACAGGTTGATGAAGCCCAGGTCAGTTTTGACGGGCAGTTTCAAATTGCATTAGAGGCGGGAGATAAAATATTGATAACACGCGCACCTAAAATCATTACTTTGCTGCATCCGGGCGAATATTGCTATTTTGATATGCTGCGCAACAAGCTAAATTGGGGTTAATGTATAGCGATGTTACAAAGCCTCTCCATCCGCGATTTTGTTATCGTTGAAACCCTAGATTTAGAATTCAGCCAAGGATTTACCACGCTCACGGGCGAAACGGGGGCGGGTAAATCCATCCTGATTGATGCACTTTCACTTGCGCTGGGGGAGCGCAACGACGGCGCCGTAATTCGCGCGGGTGCGGAGCGTGCGGACATCAGCGCGACGTTTTCCAATAACGAACACGCCTCAATCTGGCTGGAAAATGCTGCCTTGGAAGTCGCGCCGGTATTGGTTCTCAGGCGTGTTATTTATAGTGATGGCCGCAGCCGCGGCTTCATTAATGGCACCTCAGTTACCATCGGGCAGCTCAAAGATTTAGGCGAATTATTAGTCGATATTTACAGCCAGAATGCACATCACTCGCTGCTTAAAACCAGCACGCAGCGCCAGATTCTGGATGAATTCGCAGGCAGCATGGCTCTCGCTAATCAGGTTGCAACACTTTATAAATCCTGGCATCAGCTGCATTTGCAGCGTCTGGAAGTCGAAAAAAATTCAGCTGCCTACGCCGATGAACTCGCCGAATTGCGCGATAAAACGCGCGAGCTGCAGCAGCTTGGGTTTGCGACGGACGAATGGGCGGAATTGCAGGCAGAACATCACCGCCTTGCCAACGGCGCTTCTTTGCTTTCCGGCCTGCAGGCTTGCATTGCGCTGCTGGATGAAAATGAGCCCGCAGCCATGAGCACGCTGGCGCAAGTGCAGCAAAAATTAGTTAGTTTGGTAGAGTTCGACGAAAAGTTAAAAGAAGCTGCGGACGGCGTAGATTCTGCACTCATACAATTAGAGGAGGCCAGCCGTAGTTTGAATCGCTATTTGCAAGCGGCAGAGCTCGACCCAGCTCGGCTTGCCGAGGTGGAAAGCAGCATTCAGGCAGTGCATAACACGGCGCGGAAATATCGCACAAAGCCGGAAGAGCTGCCTAAAATGCTGGCTGCAGACTTAGTACGCATGGCCGAGCTGGAAAGCTTTGCCAACGATGGTGCGCTGATGAAATTAGAGGCAGAAGCGCTCGCAGCCTATCAAACCTCCGCCAAACAGCTCAGTGCAAACCGTCAGCAAGCCGCCAAAACGTTAAGCCAAAGAATCAGCGCAGAAATGCAGCGGCTTTCATTAAGCGGTGGTAAGTTTGACGTGGCTTTACAACTATGTGAAGCCTCGGCCAACGGTTTGGAGCAAGTGGAATTTTTAGTGGCTGGCCATGCGGGGGTAGAACCGCGTCCACTCAACAAAGTGGCTTCGGGTGGCGAGTTGTCGCGCATCAGCTTGGCGTTGCACGTGACAACAGCAAGCCAAAATTCGGTGCCGTGCATGATTTTCGATGAGGTCGATGTCGGCATCGGTGGCGGTGTGGCAGAGGTTGTCGGGCAGTTGCTCAAGCAGCTCGGTACAGAGCGCCAAGTGCTGGTGATTACCCATCTGCCGCAAGTCGCCGCGCAGGCTGCGCAGCATTTGCAAGTGAGCAAAACGCAGGTCAACGGCGCAACCTTAAGCCATATTCAAGTGCTAAACAAAACCGAGCGGGTGGAAGAAATTGCACGCATGCTGGGTGGCATTCAAATTACCGAAACCACGCGCAATCATGCAAAGGAAATGCTTGGGGTTTAGGTAGGGTGGGTACTTGTTGGCTGCATAAATATTGATTGCATTACGAGCTACATTTGTTGTACAGCCAGAGGATGGTCATGGCGGTGATAGCGCCACTGAAGGCGAGAAAGGTGTCCTTCTCTGCATCCCAGATATCACCCTGTGCGCCGAGATAGAGATCACCGAGTTCAGGGCTGACAACAAAAGCAACGGCCGCCTCCAGAAACTCATAAAAGCAACTGAAACCAAGTATGCAAGCTATGGGTATAAAATACGACCAGCGTGGACGGACGCCGGCGGCACGCATCAGGATATCGCGCATGGGATAGGCATTTAGCAGGCCGTAGGAAAAATGGACAATACGATCAAAGTGATTGCGCGTAAGGTTGAATGTGTCTTTTAGCCAGAATCCGAATGGCACCTCTGAGTAGGTATAATGGGCGCCTATCAGGTGTAGGCTGATAAAAACCCCGAACAACATATATGACAGGTTGGTAAAGACGAATCGCCGATAGGCGACTATGAGCAAGCCAGCATAGATGAAGACCAGCAGGTTCTCAAGTAGCCAGTCACGACGATTGTAGGGCTCGATGGCGGTGATAACCCAGAGTGCCACTAACCAGAGAATGAGCCCCTGCAAGACTAAGTTGCTGCGAAATGGTTGGGGAGTCACGGTTGGTCACCAATCAAAATACTCAGCTAATATTTTTAGTATATTGAATTCACCTAATCAATCTTGGATTTTTATTTCGCTAATTCCGCCGCTTCAACCACCACTCTATATAGCTGCGCTTCCTGAGGGGTTTTCACTTTTTCGCCCACAGCCACTTGGTTGCGTTTGCCGGGTTGCACGCCGTTAATAATCATCGGTTGGCTTTGCGCTATGGCACGGCCGGTTTTTGCATCGTATTTCACCACGCGTACCTGAACACGTCCAACGGGTACGGAAGTTACGTTTTCAACCACCGCAAACAGGTTGCCACTGTTATCGGCCTGTGCGCCGGAACGGATGTATTTGCTCGGGTTGCGCGGTAAGTCAATACGTACCGCATGTTCGCCTGCCTGTTTGCCGATTTCCGAGTTTGAACTTGCCGCTATCTGGTAGTGCTGCAAGGCTAGGTCGGTTTCACCGCGACTTTCTGCAATGTCGCCCAGCAAGGCGTGACCCGGCGCGGTGGGCAGTAGCTCATTGGCGCGCTTTAGGTAAGGCTCGGCCTCGGCTTTTTTACCCATGTTAAATAGCGCAATGCCGCTCTGCACATGCGGTTTAAAGTAATCCGGCTGCATTTTAATGGCTTTGTCGTAGTAGGCAAGCGCTTCCTGCGGTTTCTTTTGCGTTAATGCAATGTCGCCCAAAAGCTCCTGAAATCGAGCTTCGCGCGGCTCGCCCACAATGGCCTTCTGCGCAAGACTGGTAGCGGTTGCAGTGTCACCTTTTTTCAAGGCTTTCACTGCGTCGTCATAGGCTTTGTAGGCGGGCTGCGTGGCTTTCACTTTGGCCACTTTTTGCGCGTAGGTTTCTTTGCCCATTTCGCCGCCCGTGCCCAGTTTTTCTAGCGTGACTTTGTTGGCGGCAACCCGCTCTGGCGAAGGCGGGTGGCTGGCAAACAGGCCTGTCAGCCAATTGCTTTCTTTGTTGGCGCTCAGGCGTACAAAGGTTTCCTGCAGGGTGACTGCAGCGGCCGGGTCGTAGCCGGCCTTTTTCATGTACTTCATGCCGTAGTAATCAGATTCTGATTCAGCATCGCGCCCATATTTGCTCGAAATCAGCTGCGCGCCAAGCTGCGAGGCGCCCACGACCAGATTGGCGTAATCTGTGTTCTGCGCGCCGATGCCAACTGCGATCATCGCGCCTTGCAGAAATACGCCGCGCTCCACGCTTTTTGCGCCGTGGCGGGCTGCAGCATGCACAATTTCATGCCCCATCACGGCGGCCAGTTCGGCTTCGCTATTCAACTCGTATAACAAGCCGCGGTTAAACGCGATTTTGCCGCCAGGCATCGCCCATGCATTAGGTACGGAGTCATTCAGCACCACAAACTCATAAGGGAGTTCCGGCCTGTCCGACACCGCACCCAGGCGCTTACCAATGCCTTGCACGTAGGCAGTAAGCTCGGGGTCGATAATGTAATCGCCGCCTTGTGATTGGCGTGCTGGCGAGTAGTTTTGTTTGCCGATTTCAATTTCTTTGGCTTCTGATACAAACTGAATCTCTTTTTTCTTGGTGACAGGGTTGGTGCCGCAAGCGGTGATGGTTACACTTAAAAAAACCGCCCAAGAAGCCTTAAGCCAAAATGAAGAATATTTTTTTAACATGATGCACTCCCTGAAAATTTAAGTAACGCTTTTATTGTTAATTCGAACTACATATGCAATTAATTTTTATGTGGGCACGGCTTTTTGGTGCAGTCGGCATAAATATAAAGCGAATGTTCATGAATCTTGAATCCACGTTCTTTGGCTGCTTTGTGTTGCAGCTTCTCGATTTCCTCATCGCAAAACTCTTCCACATGGCCGCATTGCAGGCACACGATATGGTCGTGGTGGTGGCCTTCGTTCAGCTCAAATACCGCTTTGCCGCTTTCAAAATGGTGACGCAGCAAAAGCCCCGCTTGCTCAAATTGGGTCAAAACTCTATATACGGTAGCCAGACCAACATCCTCGCCGGTGGTAATTAAAATTTTGTAGATATCTTCGGCCGATAAATGGCGCTCAGTGCTGTTTTCAAACAGCTCCAGAATCTTCAATCTAGGAAGCGTTGCCTTAAGGCCGGCGTTCTTTAAATCTTTTTGGTCGTGCATCGTAATGTGCCCAAGAATAATGGTTAGGGTTAACTTTATGGTTTTAGGGTTGCACCCATCGTGGTATATTAACGCCAATTCAGTAATAAGTCATTCGCCCAAAATCATGCATTTTTTTATAAAGTTGTTGTTTGCGTTACTCATTGTCTGCAGTGTCCTGCTTACAGGCTGTGGTTCCAGCGTGCCTATGATCAAGCCGTTCAAGATGGATATCCAGCAGGGCAATGTGGTCACCTCCAAGATGCTCCTGCAACTGCGCCCCGGTATGACCAAATCACAGGTGCGCTTTATTATGGGCACGCCGCTGATTGTGGATAGCTTTCACAACAACCGCTGGGATTATTTCTATCAACTGCGCCAGGCCGGCAAGGTTGTTGAGCAGCGTCGTGTGATTTTAGAGTTTGAAAAAGATTTGCTGGCGCGCGTGCGCGGCGATGTGGTGCCACAGGGCGCAGCAGGTGCGGCTGCGGGCGCAGAGGCGGGCGCTGTGACTCTGCCGAAATCGATCGAGCCAAAACCAAAAGAAAAGGGGCTGATGGATAAGCTGAAATTCTGGGAGAAAGACGAAAAAGCGCCTGCGACCAAACCGGCAGAGGCAAAACCAGCGGAAGCTGCGCCTGTTGAAATGCCGAAAGTTGAAATGCCAAAAGTGGGGACTCCAGAGATGCCCACAACCGAAGCTGCCGAACCAGCGCAAGAAACACCGTCCCTGTTGGCGGTGCCGATTGAGATTGCACCTGCAGCGGACACGCCGACAGACAAAGTGCCAGTGGTAGAGGTTCCAAAAGCAGAAGCCCCTGCAGTTGCAAAGCCGGCCGCTGAAGTGCCGGAGGTTAAAGCACCTCAAGTTGAGGAGCCAAAGGTTGTGCCCCCTAAAGTGGAGCTTAAAGAGCCAGCGCCAGATGCGCCGAGTCAGCCAGCCGCAAAACAGGATGAGACTTTTATATTCAGGCTGGACAGAAATCTGGATGATAAAAATATTGAAGCAACGCCCAAAGATGCTGCACCGGCTGGAGCTGATAGCAAAACCAAGTCGAAAAAAGTAGAGCAAGCGCCGCCGTCAGAAGAGGCAGAACCTGGCTATTTTGAACGGATGCTGGAAAAGATTGGTTTTTAGCGTCAGCTAAAAATTAATCTTTCAGTGGACACTAACCCGCGCAGCGGTGTTATGAGATAACTAAAAGATTGGTTTTTGATTTTTTAAAATTACAGATGAAACATGAAGACTAAAATCGTGATTGCAGGCGCTACCGGGCGCATGGGGCATGCGCTGTTGCAGGGTGTGTTCGAGGATGAAAGTTTGCAGCTTTATGGCGCGCTGGATCGTGCCGGCAGCCCCAACATCGGCCGCGATGCGGGTGAGTTATTCGGCAAGAACACTGGCGTGTATATCAGCGCCGATGCAGACAAAACACTGCAAGGCGCGGATGTGCTGATAGATTTTACGCGCCCAGAAGCCAGCATGGATTATCTGGAAATCTGTCAGCGCAGTCATGTGAAGCATGTCATCGGCACGACAGGCTTTACGGTCGAGCAGAAAGCCAGAATAGCAGCGGCATCCAAACAGGTCGCTATCGTGTTCGCGCCCAACATGAGCGTGGGTGTGACTTTGCTGATTAATCTAGTAGAGCAAGCTGCGAAAGTACTGGGCGATGGCTACGATATTGAAGTGGTAGAAATGCACCACCGCCATAAAATTGATGCTCCCTCCGGTACTGCGCTTCGCTTGGGCGAAGCGGCAGCGCAAGGGTTGGGTCAGGAACTTAAAGACTGTGCAATCTACGCGCGTGAAGGCGTTACTGGTGAACGTGAGGCAGGGAAAATAGGCTTTGCAACGCTGCGCGGCGGCGATGTGGTGGGCGACCATACGGTGATATTTGCTGGCACCGGTGAGCGCGTAGAGTTAACACATAAAGCCAGCAGCCGCGCCACGTTTGCCTTGGGCGCGTTGCGTGCAGCCAAGTTTTTGAGCGATAAAAAAACTGGTTTGTATGATATGCGCGATGTGCTGAATTTGCGTTAACTGCGTATGTGCTGGGTACTCAATCTGTAATTAGGGAGTACGAAATTTCTGACAAGCTTCATCAATATGCCAGACTAGAAGTCTCTGAGGTATTACTAAAACTGGGTTCGTCAGCAGAAGGACTCTCAGCTACTGAAGCCAAGAAAAGGCTCGCAAAATTTGGCCTTAATGTAGTTGCGAGCGAAAAACAGAAATCTCTTTTTCTTCGGTTTCTAAGTTATTTCATCAGCCCCTTACCTTTGTTATTGCTTGGGTTGTCACTGGTGGCGATTTTTACAGGTGAGATTAGAGGCGCGGAGGTGATTGCGCTGATGGTTGTCTTTTCCACAACGCTTGCCTTTTTTCAGGAATATCGTTCAAGCAAGGCTGCAGAAAGTCTGCGATCGTTGGTTAGTTCAACAGCCTCGGTACTTCGACAAGTTCCTCCTGCCGTTACCAGTCAACTCATTGAAATTGACTTTAGTCGGCTTGTGCCAGGCGATATTGTACATTTGTCAGCTGGAGACATGATTCCGGCTGACATGCGGATCCTCTCCGCCAAAGACCTGTTTGTGAATCAATCCTCGCTCACAGGCGAGTCCTTGCCGGTTGAAAAACATGCTGGAAATAATCTATCAACTAAAATCAGCATTCCAGAATTGCAGGATATCTGCTTCATGAGCACTAATGTGCTTTCAGGCACTGCTGTTGCTGTAGTGGTGGCAACCGGCAGGCATACCTTTTTTGGTTCGATTGCTTCCAGTGTAATCGGGGAAAGAGAACCCACCAGTTTTGACCTAGGTATCCAGAAATATATATGGCTCATCATTCGCATAATGATGGTCATGGTTCCTGCAGTGTTTTTGATTAATGGTTTTGTCAAAGGTAACTGGGTGGAAGCGCTCCTGTTTGCTTCCGCAGTTGCAGTAGGGTTGGCGCCGGAAATGCTGCCAATGCTGGTTACAGTTAATTTAGGTAAAGGCGCTATAGCGATGTCGCGTAAAAAAGTCATCGTTAAGCGGTTGAATGCCATCCAGAATTTTGGCGCGATGGATATTTTGTGTGCGGACAAAACCGGAACGCTTACCCAGGATAAAGTAATTCTGGAAAGGCATGTCGACATCACAGGCAAGGAAGATGAGAGAGTGCTTGAATATGCCTATTTGAATAGTCATTATCAATCTGGGCTAAAAAATTTGCTGGATATTGCAGTGCTGGAGCATGCCGAGGTTCACCAGAAATTGCATGAAGCTAGTTCTTATTTAAAAATTGACGAGATTCCATTTGATTTTCAGCGAAGACGCATGTCCGTCATTGTTGAAAAAGATAAAACAACCCATTTGTTGATTTGCAAAGGTGCTGTTGAGGAAATTTTCAACGTCTGTAATCGAATGCAAGTGGCTGGAGAAATCCTTCCGCTCAATCCGCTTCGCATTAAAGATGCCCATGCTGTTGTGAATGATCTGAATGAGGATGGCTTTCGCGTAATTGCCGTGGCTTACAAGGAGGTAGGGTCGAGCCTGGCAATCTACGAACCAAAAGATGAAGCCAATCTGATTTTGAGTGGCTATATCGCTTTTCTTGATCCACCGAAAGAATCAGCCGCTCCTGCCCTTGCAAGTCTTTTGAAATATGGCGTTACAGTCAAGATATTGACGGGAGATAATGATGTGGTGAGCCGCAAAATTTGTCATGACGTTGGTTTGGTCGTGGATAAAATTTCCCTGGGCAACCAGATCGAACAGATGACAGATTTACAGCTGGCAGAAGAGGTTGAGAACGTGACTGTCTTTGCAAAACTTTCGCCTCAGCAAAAAGCGCGTGTGATAAAAGCCTTGCAGGCTAGAGGTCATGTGGTCGGGTTTATGGGGGATGGTATCAATGATGGCATCGCACTTAAAACGGCCGATGTCGGCATTTCTGTCGATACCGCTGTCGATATTGCTAAAGAGTCGGCCGACATTATTCTGCTGGAAAAGAATCTGCTGGTCATCAAGGATGGTGTTGCCGAGGGGCGCAAAGTATTCGGCAATATCATCAAATATATCAAAATGAGCGCTAGCTCGAATTTCGGCAACATGTTTAGCGTGCTTGGTGCCAGCGCCTTTTTGCCTTTCCTGCCCATGGCTCCCGTACAGATTCTCTTTAATAATCTGCTGTATGACTTTTCGCAGACTTCAGTCGCTACAGATCGTGTGGATGACGAATATATCTTACAACCACGCAAGTGGGAAATAACCAACATTGCAAGATATATCTTTACGATTGGGCCAATCAGCTCAATTTTTGACTACGTCACATTTGGGTTGATGTGGTTTATATTTGATTGCACAACCTCAGAGCGGGCCGGATTATTCCAGACAGCTTGGTTTGTAGAGTCGTTGCTCTCGCAAACACTGATTGTGCATGTGATTCGAACTGGAAGAATTCCTTTTCTGCAAAGCAAGCCCAGCTTGCCTTTGATGATTACAACATTGTTTATCTGCGCGCTGGGAGCGTATCTGCCTTACTCTGCCTTTGCGACCAAATTGCAAATGACACCTCTGCCAGCGACCTTCTGGCTTTATCTGACATTGATTCTGATGGTTTATTTGGGATTAACCCAGCTTGTAAAAGCTTTTCTGATCAAGCGACTCGGATTGAATTAGTAGAATGTAAGCCTTGAAGGAGGTTTGATGAACAATTGCCGTTATTTATCAATATTAGTTACTAGTTTCGTTCTTGTGTTTATTTGGTCGGCCATTCGCCCGCATGATTATTTCACGTGGTTTTTGGAGGTGTTTCCCGCTATTGTCGCATTGCCGATTTTGCTTTTTACGTACAAACAATTTCCGCTTACTAAGTTGGTGTACCTGCTGATTTTGCTGCATGCGGTTATTCTGATGGTGGGCGGACATTACACCTATGCCGAGGTGCCGCTTTTTAACTGGCTGCGCGATACGTTTCATTTAGACAGAAATTATTACGACCGTGTGGGGCATGTGGCGCAAGGTTTTGTGCCAGCCATGATTGCGCGCGAGATTTTGCTGCGCAAGCAAGTGGTGATGCAGGGCACATGGCTGTTTTTTTTGGTCACCTGTGTTAGCCTCGCAATAAGCGCCTTTTACGAATTTCTGGAATGGTGGGTGGCGCGGGCTTCCGGCAGTGACGCGGTGGCGTTTCTGGCAACGCAAGGCGATATCTGGGATACACAGTGGGACATGTTTTTGGCTTTTGTAGGCGCGATTTCTGCACAAATCCTCTTGGTAAGATTGCATGATAAGCAACTTCGTCAGCTTGAAACATAGGCTAAACTCCGCTATAATTCGGCAATTCTGAAACGGGAAGAGTCCAAAAAGCTCCTCCCGTTTTGCACATCTACTTCTGATGGCTTTAGTAGATGCCAAAGTTGTACCGTCATGAAATTTAAGGAGCTTAAGGTGTCAAAAACAATTCCAGCCGTTTTAGTATTAGCAGATGGAACTGTTTTTCATGGTGTTTCAATAGGTGCTTCAGGTCACACAGTCGGTGAAGTGGTGTTTAACACTTCGATGACGGGCTACCAGGAAATCCTTACCGATCCTTCCTATGCCGAACAAATCGTAACGCTGACTTATCCGCACATTGGTAATTATGGTACCAATGCTGAGGATGTCGAATCTGGAAAGGTCTATGCGGCGGGCTTGATTATTCGCGACTTGCCTTTACTGGAAAGCAATTTCCGCAGCCAACAAACACTCCCGGACTATTTGACACAAAATAACGTGGTGGCAATCGCGGATATTGACACGCGCAAGCTCACGCGCATCTTGCGTGAAAAAGGCGCACAGGCTGGCTGCATCATGGCGGGAGACGTCAGCGAATCTAAAGCGCTGGAGCTGGCAAAAGCTTTTCCCGGCTTAGCAGGCATGGATTTAGCCAAGGTTGTGAGTTGTAAAACCGCTTACGAATTTAGCGATGGCGAATGGGCCTTAGGCAAAGGTTATGTTAAACCTGCAAATTCTCAATTTCACGTGGTCGCATTTGATTACGGTGTGAAGCGTAACATTCTGCGTATGCTGGTTTCGCGTGGCTGCAAAGTGACTGTGTTGCCGGCACAGGCTACAGCCGAAGATGCTTTAAGTTATAAACCGGACGGCATCTTTTTATCGAATGGCCCTGGCGATCCCGAACCTTGTGATTACGCCATTAACGCAATTAAAGCGCTGGTAGAAACGGGCATCCCAACTTTTGGCATTTGTCTGGGGCATCAATTGCTGGCGTTGGCAAGTGGCGCTAAAACCATGAAAATGAAGTTTGGCCATCACGGTGCCAACCATCCGGTGCAGGATGTGGAAACCAAGCGTGTATATATCACCAGCCAGAACCATGGTTTTTCGGCAGACTCCAAAACTTTACCTTCAAATGTGAAGGTGACGCATGTGTCCTTGTTTGACGGCAGTTTACAAGGCATTGCCCGTACCGATAAACCCGCATTCAGTTTTCAAGGCCACCCAGAGGCTAGCCCAGGGCCGCATGAAATGAGTTATTTGTTTGATCGCTTCATTAGCATGATGCAGGAAAGGAAGGCTGGCTAATGGCTAAGCGCACTGATATTAAAAGCATTTTAATTATTGGCGCAGGCCCGATTGTGATCGGTCAAGCCTGCGAGTTTGATTACTCTGGCGCCCAAGCCTGCAAAGCCTTGCGAGAAGAAGGTTATCGCGTCATTCTGGTAAATTCCAATCCGGCCACCATCATGACCGACCCTGAGATGGCGGATGCTACCTACATCGAGCCGATTACCTGGCAGGTGGTCGAGAAGATAATCGAAAAAGAAAAGCCGGATGCCTTGCTGCCGACCATGGGCGGCCAAACTGCGCTCAATTGTGCTTTGGATTTGGATAAGCACGGTGTTCTGGCCAAATATAACGTAGAACTGATCGGCGCCTCAAAAGAAGCGATTGATAAAGCAGAAGACCGCCAGAAATTCAAAGAAGCCATGACCAAAATTGGCTTGGGTTCGGCACGCTCTTCTATCGCACATAGTTTGGAAGAAGCCTTGCAAGTGCAAGCCAGTATTGGTTACCCAGCCATTATCCGTCCATCGTTCACCATGGGTGGCAGCGGCGGTGGCATTGCCTATAATCGCGAAGAGTTCATCGCGATTTGCGAGCGTGGGTTGGATGCCTCGCCAACCAATGAGTTGCTGATTGAAGAATCCATGCTTGGTTGGAAAGAGTACGAGATGGAGGTGGTACGCGACAAAGCGGATAACTGCATCATTATCTGCTCAATCGAAAACCTAGACCCGATGGGCGTGCATACCGGTGACAGTATTACCGTTGCGCCAGCACAAACGCTTACCGATAAAGAATACCAGATCATGCGTAACGCCAGCCTGGCGGTATTACGCGAGATCGGTGTGGATACAGGCGGCTCTAACGTGCAGTTTGCCATTAATCCGGTCGATGGCCGCATGATTGTGATTGAAATGAATCCGCGCGTGTCGCGCTCATCGGCACTGGCGTCTAAGGCAACGGGCTTTCCGATTGCCAAGGTGGCTGCCAAACTGGCGGTGGGCTTTACGCTAGACGAATTAAAAAACGAGATTACCGGTGGCGCGACACCGGCTTCATTTGAGCCGAGCATCGACTACGTCGTCACAAAAGTGCCGCGTTTTGCCTTCGAGAAATTCCCGCAAGCCGATTCGCGCTTGACCACGCAAATGAAGTCGGTGGGCGAGGTGATGGCAATCGGACGTACCTTCCAAGAGTCATTCCAAAAAGCACTGCGCGGTCTGGAAGTGGGCGTAGATGGCTTGGATCCGATTACGACAGATTTGGACCGGATCACTAAGGAATTGGGAGAGCCGGGTCCTGAACGCATATGGTATCTGGGCGATGCCTTTAGATGCGGTATGACAATTGAGCAGGCATTCGATATTTCGAAAATTGATCCCTGGTTCCTGGCGCAAATCAAAGACATGATCGACCGCGAAGCAGCGCTGAGCGGCAAGCATATTGCGGACCTCAGTAAAGATGCACTGTTCCAGCTCAAGCGTCGTGGCTTCTCGGACAGGCGCCTGGCCAAGTTACTGGACACGGATCAGCACGCGGTACGTGCTTATCGCCAGGCCCTGAATGTGCGTCCTGTGTATAAGCGCGTGGATACTTGCGCGGCAGAGTTTGCCACGAATACCGCCTATATGTATTCCAGCTATGAAGAAGAGTGTGAGGCTGCGCCAAGTGATAAGAAAAAAATCATGGTGCTGGGCGGCGGGCCCAATCGGATTGGCCAGGGCATTGAGTTTGATTATTGCTGTGTGCATGCGGCATTTGCGATGCGCGATGACGGTTACGAAACCATTATGGTCAACTGTAACCCGGAAACGGTTTCGACGGATTATGATACCTCTGACCGTTTGTATTTTGAGCCTGTGACGCTGGAAGATGTGCTGGAAATCGTCCACATCGAGAAGCCGGTTGGTGTGATCGTGCAGTACGGTGGCCAAACGCCACTCAAATTGGCACGTGATCTGGAGAAAGCGGGTGTGCCCATTATTGGTACAACGCCGGATGCGATTGACCGTGCAGAAGACCGAGAGCGCTTTCAACAGATGCTGCATGATTTGGGACTTAAGCAGCCGCCAAACCGCACTGCGCGCGCACCTGAAGAAGCGCTTCGAGCTGCGGATGAAATTGGTTATCCTCTAGTAGTAAGGCCAAGCTATGTATTGGGTGGCCGCGCCATGGAGATCGTGCATGAGCAGTCACAATTAGAGCGTTATATGCGCGAAGCGGTGAAAGTGTCGAACGAATCCCCGGTGCTGCTTGACCGCTTTTTGAACGATGCGGTCGAAGTGGATGTGGATGCGCTGAGCGATGGTGAAGACGTGCTGATTGGCGGCATCATGCAGCACGTGGAGCAAGCGGGCGTGCATTCCGGCGATTCTGCCTGTTCATTGCCGCCTTATAGTCTCAGCAAGGAGCTGCAGGATGTATTGCGTGTGCAAACGGTGCAGATGGCTAAGGCTTTAGGTGTTAAAGGTTTGATGAACGTGCAATTTGCGATTCAGGGCGGAACGGTCTATGTGCTTGAAGTGAATCCTAGGGCCTCAAGAACAGTGCCATTTGTTTCAAAAGCCTGCGGCTTGCAACTGGCCAAAATCGCCGCGCGTTGCATGGCGGGACAAAGCCTGAAATCACAAGGCGTCACAAAAGAAGTGATTCCGCCTTATTACTCGGTGAAGGAAGCGGTATTCCCGTTCATAAAATTACCCGGTGTGGATACGATTTTAGGCCCGGAGATGAAGTCTACCGGCGAAGTCATGGGTGTAGGCGCGACGTTTGCGGAAGCGTTCGTGAAGTCGCAGCTGGGCGCATCGGCTACGCTGCCAAAAGGTGGTCGTGCCTTTATCAGCGTGCGCAATGAGGATCACCAGAAAGTTGTGGATATTGCACAGGATCTGGCAAAACTCGGCTTTACGTTGGTGGCGACTAAAGGTACCGCAAAAGCGCTCACGGAAAATGGCCTGACCGTAACCCCGGTGAATAAAGTGGCTGAAGGCCGTCCGCATGTGGTGGATATGATTAAAAACAATGAAATCAGTTTTATTGTAAATGTCACGGAAGATAAAAAAGCCGTGGCTGATTCATACGAAATCCGCCGCAGTGCGCTGCAGAATAAGGTGACGTATTACACTACGCTGGCCGGCGCCAAGGCAGCATGTATCGGTATGGCGCACATGCAAGAGTTGAATGTCGAGTCCATTCAAGACTTGCATAAAAAGCTTTCTTAAAATACACTTTGTACTATTAAAACCACGCTCGAGTCGAGTGTGGTTTGTTTTTTATAAAGCGTGGTTTATTTTTTATAAGAGGTTGCAATATGGCAGTAAATCAAATTCCAGTGACAATTAAAGGTGCAGAGTTGCTCAAAGAAGAGCTGCAACGCCTGCGCAGCACTGATAGACCTCATGTCATTCAGGCAATTGCGGAGGCACGCGCGCAGGGCGATTTATCTGAAAATGCAGAGTACGAAGCAGCCAAAGAAAAACAAAGCTTTATTGAGGGGCGCATTGCGGAGTTGGAGTCAAAGCTTTCCAACTTGCAAATCATTGACCCAAAAACACTGAATGCTGAAGGCCGCGTGGTGTTTGGCGCAACTGTGAACATTGAAGATCTGGATTCAGGCGACAACAAAACCTATCAAATTGTCGGCGATGACGAAGCGGATATCAAGGCAGGTAAAATCTCTGTAAGCTCGCCCATTGCGCGCGCGCTCATTGGCAAATCTGCGGGCGAGATAGCCGAAGTGGCTGCCCCTGGCGGAATTAAAGAGATTGAAGTGCTTGATGTACTTTATATTTAAAAGTGTTAATACATCAAAATGCTTAACCGCTTAAATCTTATTGTCGTTACCTTCTGGGTGGGTGCGTTATGGATGACCGGCCTGACCGCCTATGTGCTGTTTGATACGCTGCAGGATAAACAGCTCGCCGGCAGCCTTGCGGGGAAATTATTTAACATAGTGAGTTACATTGGCATTGCGAGCGCGCTTTATTTACTGATACAACGCCTGCTTGATTACGGCACGGGCGCGCTTAAACAAGGCTTCTTTTGGGCGGTATTCGTGATGCTATTGCTGGTGCTGGCTGGCCATTTCGGCATTCAGCCCTTGCTGGCGCAACTTAAAACCGATGCGCTGCCAAACGATGTGATGCAGAGCGTATTTGCCGATCGGTTTAGAAACTGGCACGGCATTGCCAGCGTGGCGTATCTGCTGGAATGCTTGCTGGGTTTTGTGCTTGTGCTTAAAGCCCGCTAACCAGTCAGAGTTTTGGAATGTTGATTTTGGCAGATTCCTTCACCGTGGCGCTGGCGCGGTAAATCACCAGCTGCTTGCCAATGTGATGTACCGGCGTTGCGTTAGTTTTGCTGCAAATTTCTGCATACATGGTTTTACGCGCTTCGCGGTCATCGCCTGCGACTTGAATTTTAATCAGCTCATGCGCGTTCAGGTTAAGCTCAATTTCTTTTATCACACTTTCAGTGAGTCCGTTGTTGCCTATCATCACAACAGGGCTTAAACTATGGGCTATGCCGCGTAAATGGCTGATTTGTTTAGGTTTTAATTGCATTGCATACTCACTGTCAAAACGCCATTTTATCATGAAATCCATAAGCCTATGAAACCGACGCGTACCAGCAAAGCCTGGATGCAGGAACATCTGAACGACGAGTTTGTAAAACGCGCCCAGAAAGAAGGCTATAGAGCCCGCGCGGCTTACAAGCTGATCGAGATTGATGACAAGGACAAGCTGATCAAACCCGGCATGACCATTGTAGACTTAGGTTCAACGCCAGGCAGTTGGTCGCAGGTAGCGGTGCAGCGCCTGAAAGGTCAGGGCAAAGTCATTGCGCTGGATATTCTCGACATGCAGGCTATTCCTGGCGTTGAGTTTATTCAAGGCGATTTTCGTGAAGAAGCCGTGTTAAAGCAGCTGGAAGAAAAGCTGAACAATAAACCGGTAGACCTTGTAATTGCAGATATGGCACCCAATATCAGTGGTGTTAAAGATGTTGACCAGGCAGGTGCTGCCTATTTAACCGAGCTTGCGCTGGAATTTAGTTGCCACTGGCTGAAACCGGGCGGCAATTTTCTAGTCAAAGTGTTCATTGGTTCAGGTTTTGATGAGATCGCTAAATCAATGCGCCCGCAATTTGAAAAAGTGGTGACGCGTAAACCAAAGGCTTCAAGGGATCGCAGCAGTGAGGTGTACTTGCTGGGCTTAAAACGTAAATAAATCTAAAACATAAATAAATATAGTTAAGCCGCTCTGATTGGGCAACAAACGCTGTTAATTAGGTATAAAATTGATAAACCTTGTTATAGGTTAAGGATGGGAATTGAATAATATCGCAAAAAGTATCGCAATCTGGCTGGTTGTTGCCCTCGTGCTGATGACTGTATTTAACCAGTTTACGGGGAAAAGCAAGTCAGAAATCTCTGTGCCTTACTCGCAATTTATGCAAGAAGCCAAAGATGGCCGCATCGCGAGCGTCGAGATTGATGGCCATGTGGTGCGCGGCAAGACGCAGGACAATAGAGATTTTAGCACCTATGCGCCGGGCGACCTGTGGATGGTGAATGATTTGCTAAAATATAACGTGAAGGTAGAAGCCAAGCCAGAGCAACAGCGTTCTGTGCTGCTGGAGATATTCATGTCATGGTTCCCGATGATTTTACTCATCGGTGTATGGATTTTCTTTATGCGCCAGATGCAGGGCGGCGGCAAGGGCGGCGGGCCATTTTCATTTGGCAAGAGCAAAGCGCGCCAGTTGGATGAAAGCTCAAATCAAACTACGTTTGCTGATGTGGCAGGCTGTGACGAAGCCAAAGAAGAAGTCACCGAACTGGTCGACTTCTTGAAAGAGCCAACAAAATTTCAAAAACTGGGCGGCCGTATCCCGCGCGGAGTATTGCTGGTAGGCCCGCCAGGCACCGGTAAAACCTTGCTTGCGCGTGCGATTGCAGGCGAGGCAAAAGTACCGTTCTTCTCAATTTCCGGCTCGGACTTTGTGGAAATGTTTGTAGGCGTGGGCGCTGCACGTGTGCGCGACATGTTTGAAACGGCTAAAAAGAACTCGCCCTGCATTATTTTTATTGATGAAATTGACGCGGTTGGCCGTAGCCGCGGTGCCGGTACCGGCGGTGGCAATGACGAGCGCGAGCAAACGTTGAACCAGTTACTGGTTGAAATGGACGGTTTTGAGGCCAGCTCCGGGGTGATTATCATCGCGGCAACCAATAGAGCCGATGTGCTGGACAAAGCGCTGTTGCGTCCTGGTCGTTTTGACCGTCAGGTAATGGTCGGGTTGCCTGATATCAAAGGCCGTGAGCAGATTTTGATGGTGCACATGCGCAAAGTGCCGATTGACCCGGATGTAAAGGCGGATATTATCGCGCGCGGTACGCCAGGTTTCAGCGGTGCAGATTTAGCCAATCTGGTGAATGAAGCCGCTTTATTTGCGGCGCGCCGTAACAAGCGCACGGTAGATATGGAAGATTTTGAAGATGCGAAAGATAAAATCTTCATGGGTCCTGAGCGAAAATCGATGGTGATGCGTGAAGAAGAGCGCCGCAACACGGCCTATCACGAATCAGGCCATGCTGTTGTTGCCAAGCTCTTGCCTAAGGCTGACCCTGTGCATAAAGTGACGATTATGCCGCGTGGCTGGGCGCTGGGGCTCACATGGCAATTGCCGGAGTTTGATCGCATCAGCAATTACAAAGACAAGATGCTGGAAGAGATTTCCATACTTTTTGGCGGACGTATTGCTGAAGAGATTTTTATGAATCAAATGTCCACAGGCGCTTCTAATGACTTTGAGCGCGCGACCAAACTTGCGCGAGCGATGGTAACTAAGTACGGTATGAGTGATGCGCTAGGCACAATGGTGTACGCGGGCGATGAGCAAGACTCGTTCTTTGGCAGCATGAGTTCTAAGACCATATCGGAAGCCACACAGCAGAAAGTGGACGCAGAAATACGCCGTATTCTGGATGAGCAATATGCGATTGCACGTAAATTGCTGGAAGCCAATCGCGACAAGGTTGAAGCCATGGCTGCCGCTTTGATGGAGTATGAAACCATCGATGCCGACCAGATTAACGATATTATGGCAGGCAACCCAGTGCGCGAGCCTAAGCCGCGTCAAACGCCTGTTAAGCCACAAAGCGGCGGCAGTTCCGGTGCTTCTTCTGGCACTGGAACACCAGCGCCGCAGCCTGCGACTAAAGGCTAATGGTCTAAAGATGTTAGAATAAGGGCTGATTATTTCAGCCCTTTTTTATGATATTTGACTGTGGAAAATTCCAGCTTGATTTAACAACGCCGCGCGTGATGGGTATTGTCAATGTCACGCCTGATTCTTTCTCTGATGGCGGCAAATTTGCTGCGACAAATCTGGCTATAGAACATGCGTTAAAACTGGCAAGTGAGGGAGCAGACATTCTTGATATTGGTGGCGAATCCACGCGCCCCAATGCCACCCCCGTGAGCCTGCAAGAAGAGTTGGATCGCGTGATTCCTGTGATTGAGAGTTTGGTTGGCCAAATAAATATTCCGCTTTCAATCGACACCTACAAGCCGCAAGTGATGCAAGCCGCCATTGCGGCAGGCGCTTCTATCGTGAATGACGTGCGTGCGCTGCAGGAAGAAGGCGCGCTTGATGCTGTGGCGAAATCAGACGCTGGCGTGTGTTTAATGCACATGCAAGGCACGCCGCAGACCATGCAGAATAATCCGCACTATGATGATGTCGTCAACGACATAAAGTTCTTTCTAAAGATGCGCCTGCAAGCCAGTATCCATGCGGGTATTCAGGCATCACGTATTGTGCTTGACCCAGGTTTTGGTTTTGGCAAAACACGCGAACATAACATTACTTTAATTCAACAGCTCGAAAGTTTTGCCACATTAGGCCAACCGTTGTTGGTGGGCTTATCGCGCAAATCGGTGTTGGGGCAGGTTACGGGTAACGATGTTGATGCGCGGCTTTACGCCAGTATCGCGGCTTCCGTGATCGTAGCTCAAAAAGGCGCTAAAATACTGCGGGTGCATGATGTAAAAGCGACGGTAGAAGCTTTGAAGGTCGTCGCTGCCATTCAATAAACAGAGAAAATATATGAGCAAAAATTATTTTGGTACAGATGGCATTCGCGGCAAAGTTGGCGATGCGCCGATTACGCCAGATTTCGTGATGCGTTTAGGCTACGCTGCAGGCCGCGTATTTGTTGGGCTTCAGGGTAATCTTGCAAAAGGTGCACGCCCGGCTGTGTTGATAGGAAAGGACACGCGTATCTCCGGCTACATGCTGGAGGCTGCGCTGGAAGCGGGTTTATCTGCCGCAGGTGTAGATGTGCTGCTCACCGGCCCAATGCCGACGCCGGCTGTGGCCTACCTCACACGCGCCTTGCGCGCGCAGGCGGGCATTGTCATTTCCGCCTCGCATAACCCTTATTACGATAACGGCATCAAGTTCTTCTCGGCTGAAGGAACCAAGTTGCCAGACGACATCGAACACGCTATCGAAGCTGAACTGGAAAAACCTATGCAGGTGATGGATTCTGCCAAGCTTGGCAAGGCGCGGCGCATAGACGATGCCGCCGGGCGCTATGTGGAATTCTGCAAAAGCACTTTCCCGAATGATATGGATTTGCGCGGCCTGAAAATAGTGCTGGATTGCGCACACGGAGCCACTTACCACGTGGCGCCCGATGTGTTTCATGAGCTGGGCGCAGAAATCATCAGCATCGGTAACTGCCCCGATGGCCTGAACATAAACGAGCAAGTCGGCTCCACTCATCCGCAAGCCTTGCAGAAAGCCGTTGTCGCACACAAGGCCGATATGGGCATTGCGTTTGATGGCGATGGCGACCGTGTGATGATGGTAGATGCAGAAGGCAATCTGCTGGATGGCGACCAATTGCTGTATATCATCGCGCTGGGGCTATACGCCAAAGGCAAACTGAAAGGCGGTGTGGCAGGCACGTTGATGACCAACTTGGCGCTAGAGCATGCGCTGAAAAAGCATCAAATCCCCTTTGCACGCGCCAAAGTGGGTGATAGGTACGTGCTGGAACTGTTGCAGACCAAAAACTGGAAGCTGGGCGGTGAAAATTCCGGCCACATTCTCACGCTGGATAAACACACCAGCGGCGATGCGATTATCGCAGCCTTGCAAGTGCTGCATGCCTTAAAACAAAGCGGCAAAACGCTCACACAAATGGGCGAAGAGCTTGTGCTGTATCCGCAAGTGCTGATTAACGTGACGACAAAGCAAAAACTGGATTTAGATATTCCAAAAATTCAAGACGCCGTTAAAAAAGCCGAGACTGAACTCAATGGCGCAGGACGCGTGCTATTACGCGCCTCTGGCACCGAGCCAAAAATCCGCGTGATGGTAGAAGGCCAGGATAGAAAATTAGTGCAAAAACTGGCAGAAGAAATTGCAGAAGTAGTGAAGTTGGCTGCAGGTTAAAATCATGACAACTTTTTTAACTTATTCAGATAATTTAGGTTAGAAGACAATGCTTTCAAAAATATTCGCAATTATCCCAATTTGGTACATAGTCATAACTGTTTTTCTAAGTTTTTACTATGGATGTCGTGGTGTGGTCGGGCAACGCATTGCTGCAAAACAGTTAAATCAGACGCTCATGAAGCAAGAACTTAGAGAGTGGAAGTGCTGGGAAATTGTTTTCATCCGTTATATACAAGATTTTATTTTTCATGTTGTTTGCTCGATTGCAGGCTTTTTCTCGCTGTTTATGGCATTCAATTTTCTACAAGAAATCGATACGCTGTCAGATATTGGTTCTGAAACTGCAATATTGCTGGTGTTTTTTCTTCTGCTTGGGTTGGTTGGCGCATGTGGTCAACTACCACATTTACTTCTTGAGGGTCGCTTCCCAAAAGGCGGCTAGCCCGTGTAGTACGTAATAAGTAGTGCTATTGATGTTATATAAATAATCAAAATAAGCACCTCCAGAACCCGCATGGATATTGGTCTGCAGGCCAATTATTTTCATGTGCTTCTAAATAAATTTTGAACCAAACCTTATTCTGCATCCTCAAACTGCGCATAAATTGAACAAATGCACTGTTTTAACACATTGCACAAGTCAAACAGACATCATTAGTTGTCATCGTTTAGTCAAAACAAACCATTAAACTACGCTGAAAGCCAATATCTATCTGATGTTTGCATATGATGGCTACTTTAATTTTGTTATTTAACCCCCATATTCAGAATTGGCATGAATTATGCGAGTTTAACGATATAGCGTTTTGAGGAGTTTGAAATCATAAAGGAAAAAAACAGCGTGAATATGATGAATACTAAGCCGGAGATTACCATTGAGTATCTCGTGGCGAGTGACTTCGACCAGACATTGAGTTTTAATGATTCTGGCCATGTGCTGGCGGAGATGCTGGGCATATCGGATTATGAGGAAAAAGTAGCGGGGCTTGCGCGTTCCAAGCTGGTTCAGCAGGGCGCTGAGCTGGCTTATTTACTGCGGCACGACCCTGCATTTCGCGGCGTGCGGATGGAGCACTTGATTGAGGCTGGCAAACGTGTGCGTCTGAAAGACAACGTTAAGCTGTTTATAGAAATTTTGAACAAAGGTTTGGATGGTTATCACTTTCAATTCTTTGTGATTTCCGCCGGGCCGGCAGCTGTCGTGCGTTCGGCGCTTGAGGGAATTGTTCCACCAGAGAACGTATTTGGCTCAGAATTCGAGTTTGATGCGGAGACGGGTGAGATTTGCAATATCATCCGCGTGCCCGCAGGCAACGGTAAAGTGGCCGTGCTGCAAGAGCTGGAACAAAAACTGCAGATGAGCCCGGACCGCGTGATTTACGTGGGTGATGGCAGCTCTGATCTTTACGTGATGCACGATGTGAATAGCCGTGACGGGCATACTGTTGCGGTTTCAGAGACCAAATCGATTGGCCGCATCGCCCATCGAACCGTGCTGAGTGACAGTGCGGTAAGTGTGCTGGTGCCGATTCTTGAGGATGTGCTGAAGTGGGATTCAGCGAAGATTCGCGAATTGTTTAATGCACATGGTCTGGCGTTACAGGATTGGGATAAAATCCATACCGATTGGATTACCTTCCACAATCAGGCTGCTTCGAAAGTTTAAGTATGAATATGACAGATTTTATTGGCTATTTTTCGGCATTTTTAACAACGTTCGCCTTTGTGCCGCAGGCATTACACTCATGGAAGACGCGCGATTTATCGGGTGTCTCACTGCCCATGTACAGTATATTCAGCACCGGTGTGCTGGGCTGGATTATTTATGGCGTATCGATCGCCAGTTGGCCGATCGTTGCGGCAAACATTGTTACTTTTGTGCTGGCTTGCGCGGTGCTTTGGTTAAAGTTAAAACACCGCTAAGTAATATATATTTTAAGTAATTTTTATTTATCAGTACGTTAGGTCAAAAAAACTTCATCCTGGTTTAATCAAACTGTCATAAGCCCTATTCAAACTGGCGTCATGAAATGTTGCGAGTACAAATCATGAGCATGAATCAGGTGCGTTTTTATTTGAATCGTGTGCTGGCGCTGGATAGCGCATTGTGTGTGAGCGTGAGCCATGCCAGCCAATACCGGTTCATCCGTGACTGGTTTCGCCTGATCAGTCGCCTGGGTGATGGCGTATTTTGGTATACCTTGATGCTGTCGATTTTAGTGACGCAGCAGGCAGATGGCATTAAGCCGGTGTTGCATATGCTGGCGGCTGGTTTAACAGGCACGCTGATTTATAAATGGTTGAAGCACAAAACACATCGCCCGCGCCCTTATCAGGTGCGTCAGGACGTGTTTCTTTCCGGCAAGCCGTTGGATCATTTTAGTTTCCCCTCTGGGCACACGCTTCACGCGGTCGCATTTGGTTTGGTTGCCCTTTTTTATTTCCCTATCCTCGCGGTGGTTTTGGTTCCATTCATTATCATGGTGGCGATGTCGCGGGTGATTTTAGGCCTGCATTATCCTAGCGATGTGCTGGCTGGCGCGGCCATTGGTTACGTCATCGCACTCATTTCCATTAGCCTAGTCACTTTGTAGTACCTGGCGCCTAAATATCTATCTGGCAATAATATGCTGGTGAGCGTGGTAAAAATCTACCGGGTTGAGCATGCCCAAGCGCAGATCGCCCAGACATTGCTCGCGCCATGCGATGAGTTCTGCCGCACTGAGGTGATTCAATTCTGGCTCCCAGTTTGGCCTCAGGCCTTGCATGGCGTGATGAAAATGCTCTAGCGCGTGCTCTGTCTTGGTTAAATAATAGTTCAGATTCTTAACAAATTCCAGATCGCGTATTTTCAGAACCCATAACAGCAGCGATGAAATGTGGCTAAATCTAAGTGCTTTATCCAAGGATGCCAAACGTCTTAAATTAGCCTTAACAAGCTTGGGATGCACGTTAAAACGAGGCGTGACAAACTTGCAGAGTACATCGATATGACTACTGATGAGTTGATGCGGCGTGTGTGCAAGGTGTCTGGCAATATGCGCATCCATTGCCCATTCGGAGGCGATATGCGTCAAAATGGATTTGTTGAGCCATTTGGCTTCATGCGCGGGTACAAAGTGGTTGTGCGCAATCACATCCACAAACAAGTGGCTGGAATAGCCTACGGCTATTGCAATTTCTTCTTCTGTATTTGCTGTTCCTACCATGTGCTCAGAAATATGCCATTGGTGTGTGGTGTTGAATGATTTGGAAATGATCGCTAAATCTGGCAGGCACGCACCCGCTAGCACCAGCTTGGGAAACCTCTTGATGGCCTGCTGAATTTTTGGGTCGAGCAAGGGTGAGGCCAGCAATAAGCATTGAGAAAAATATATATGGGTGTATAACCCCCAGGCATTGGCATCTAACGCGTAAAAACTGATGGGGGTCGCCCATAGCAGTTTGATGTATAGACGGTTTCTCATAATGTGTACTGTTACATTGCCAAGTGAAAATAACATGAAAAAATTATGATGGTTTCATGAAGATTATTACTGTCATATTCACGTGGCTGTCATAATTAAAAGTTAGTATGTGCCTAATTCACAAGGGCTAACTTAATGAATATATTGCTGATTTCGGATGTTTACTTCCCTCGCGTCAATGGCGTTTCTACTTCTGTTAGAACCTTCACAGAACAGCTGCAAAATTTAGGGCATTATGTGCACCTCATCGCGCCCGACTATGGGATAGAAACGGAAGACGAGGTATGGATTTCACGCGTGCCGGCGCGCAGAATCTTCTTTGACCCGGAAGATAAGCTAAAAAAATATGGTGAGGTTTTGCGTCTTTTACCTATCCTTCAGGACAAACAATTTGATCTTGTGCATATCCATACGCCGTTTGTCGCGCATTACGCCGGCCTGAAGCTGGCCAAATTGTTAGAGATCCCGGTGGTTGAAACCTACCATACTTTTTTTGAAGACTATTTACACCATTATCTGCCCTGGATTCCCAGGTTTGCAGCGCGCGGCTTGGCCAGGCACATTTCTAAAAAACAGTGTAACCAGGTCGATGCCATCGTCGCACCATCCCAACCCATGCTGGATGTACTGCGAGATTATGGCGTAGATGTGCAGGCGGAAGTGATTGCAACCGGTTTGCAGAAGAGCAGTTTTGGCGATGCCAGCGGCGCACACTTTAAAGAGAAATATGGCATCCCGCTGCAAAGGCCGATGCTGCTTTACGTGGGACGGGTTGCACACGAAAAAAATATTGGCTTTTTACTGGAAGTGGTTAAATTTTTAAGTGTGGAAATTTCGGAAATTCTGCTTGTGATTACAGGTGAAGGCCCTGCGGAAGCCAATTTGCGCACATTGGTAAAATCACTCGGTATTGAACATAATGTGCAGTTCATTGGTTATCTGGATCGCAACACCGAATTGAACGCCTGCTATCAAGCCGCCGACGTATTTGTGTTTGCATCCAAGAGTGAAACACAAGGCCTGGTGCTGCTCGAGGCTATGGCGCAAGGCACACCGGTCGTGGCCATTGCAGAGCTAGGGACTGCCTCGATATTAATCGAAGGGGAAGGGGCGATGATTGCTACAGACAACGCGTCAGAATTTGCACAGAAAGTGCATCACCTATTAAATGACCATATGCGGCGTAAACAGTTAGGGGAGCGTGCCAGAGCGTATGCGCTTAACAAGTGGTCTGCTGCTATTCAGGCCGATCGCATGGTGCAGTTTTACGAAGCATTGATAAATAAATCTAAAAGTGATGATAAAAGCTCACTAAAACTAGGCGTTCAGCAAAATTAAAACGGAAAAAAGCCAGCGAGGCTGGCTTTTTTTGCAGTGTGGCGGATGTGAGAATTTAGGGCTGCATTGCTTCCTGTTCTTTCTCTTCCATGCTGATATGACGGACATCTTTGCCCTTGACCATATACACGACATATTCCGAGATGTTTTTTGCATGGTCACCGATCCGCTCAACTGCCTTTGCGATAAACAGCACCTCTAACGAGATTGAAATCGTGCGCGGGTCCTCCAGCATAAAAGTGATGAGCTGACGTATTGCAGCCTGGTATTGCTCGTCAACTTCTTCATCCATGTGTGCAATTTCCAGCACCTTGGTCGCATCAGAGCGCGCAAAAGCATCCAGGGCCATGTGCAGCATATCGCGCGCTGTGCTCGCCATGGCTTTGATTTCTACAAATCTTGGCGTTAACAAGCGATCGGCTTCCGTCGTTTTAAGTGCGTAGCGTGCAATCTTAGCCGCTTCGTCGCCAATACGCTCAAGATCGGTAATGGTTTTAATCATCATCAGCACCATACGTAAATCACCCGCTGTTGGCTGGCGGCGCGCGATAATATGGCTGCAATCCTCATCCACTTGCACTTCTAGCGCATTCACCATGTGGTCTTTTTTAATGACACTTTTAGCAAGTTTTGAATTAGATCCAACTAAAGCCTCCAATGCGTCTACTATTTGCTGCTCAACCAGGCTGCCCATTTCGAGCACTTTGGCACGTACGGCCTCCAGTTCGGCATCGTACTGTTTAAAAATATGTTCCTGCATTACATCATCCTTTCAAAATCATTACCGGCTTAACCAAACTTGCCTGTAATGTAATCCTCAGTCTCTTTACGGCTAGGGCGGGTAAAGATCGTGTCTGTGTCGTTATATTCCATCAGCTCGCCTAAATACATATACGCGGTGTAATCTGAGACACGTGCCGCTTGCTGCATATTATGGGTCACCACAAGAATTGTCAGTTTATTCTTTAACTCACTCATTAACTCTTCAATATTGGCAGTCGCAATCGGATCCAGTGCCGATGTCGGTTCGTCAAACAACATGATTTCCGGGTCTGTCGCCAAGGCGCGGGCAATGCATAAGCGTTGTTGCTGACCACCGGACAAATTGAATGCTAAATCTTGTAACCTATCTTTTACTTCGTTCCATAAAGCAGCGCCCTTGAGCGCTTCCTCGACCTTGTCATCCAGCGCGCGTTTGTTATTTTCGCCGCGCACGCGCAAACCATAAGCGACATTTTCGTAAATCGATTTTGGAAATGGATTCGGTTTTTGAAACACCATGCTGATACGCATGCGCACTTCAATAGGGTCAACTGCTTTTTCTAGGATATTCGTATTGTCAGGGTGCATGACAATCTGACCTTCATATTTATTGCCAGGGTATAAATCATGCATGCGGTTAAAGCAGCGCAAAAATGTAGATTTACCACAGCCAGAAGGTCCAATAAGCGCTGTAATTTTATTTTCATACAGCGGCATGGAAACATTTTTGACTGCATGGTTTCCGCCGTTATAGATGAAGCTGAGGTCACGTGCTTCAGCTTTGACTGACTGAGTTGTTGTAATCATGAAAAAGTGGATTCCCGTTAATAAATATTCAGTTTAATTATTCATTACCATTTGATGTTTTTACGCATTTTGTAACGCATTCTGATGGCAAACCCATTCATGATCAAGGTAACTAAAATGATGATGACGCCGGCGGCCGCAGCGTTTACATGAAATGCTTCGCTAGGTCTGGATAGCCAGCTAAACATTTGAATAGGCAGTACGGTAAAGCCAGAGGACAGCCATTCAAAGTTCAGAAATGGTGCACTCGTTGTAATAGGTGATGGTGGTAAGAATGCAATAAATGTCAGTGCGCCAATGGTGATAATGGGTGCGGTTTCACCGATAGCGCGTGCCATGCCAATAATTACGCCGGTAAGAATGCCGCCGAATGAGTATTTAATCACATGGTCTTGTACCACTTGCCATTTAGTGGCGCCAACCGCATAAGCCGCTTCCCTGATTGCAACCGGAATGCTACGTATAGACTCACGCGTGGCGACGATGACGACTGGCATAATCAGTAAGCCTAGCGTCAGCCCTGCAGTTAAAATGCTTTGGCCAAAATCAAGCATATAGACAAACAACCCTAATGCCAATAAGCCATAGATGATAGAAGGTACGGCTGCCAGATTGGAAACATTGATCTCAATGAGATCAGACAGCCAGTTTTTCGGGGCATATTCTTCAAGATAGATGGCTGCCATTACGCCAATAGGTACTGCAGATACAAAAGTCACCACCATGACCAATGATGAGCCAACCAGTGCTGATAATAAGCCGGCACTGGACGCACGGCGCGACGGAAAGTTTGTATAGAAGTCCGAAGACAGCAACTTAGGATAGCCACTATGAATCAGATCAATGAATAAAGTGAGTAAAGTTAATAAGCCAATCATTAAACATAACAAGCCGATGACAGAAAAAATGTAGTCATTGAGCTTATGGCGCTTGATCATAGCGCGCACTTCGCCAAGGTTTTTAAGCGTACTAGATTGTGATGGTTGGTTCATTTTAATATCTCTCACTGTACTTTTTACGTGTGATGTGGCCGATAATGTTGAGTGTTAATGTCATTAGCATGAGCACTAAACCCGCAGCAAAAATACTTTGGTAACCAATGCTGCCGTGAGGCAAGTCTCCCATTGCCACTTGCACGATATAGGCAGTAATAGTTGCTGCTGCGTCCATTGGGTTGAAAGTCAGATTTGGTTGCTGCCCTGCAGCAATGGCCACCACCATGGTTTCACCAATCGCACGCGAAATACCTAAAATGTAGGCGGCGACAATGCCTGAAGTTGCTGCCGGCGTGATGACTTTTATGGCAGTCTGGAAGCGTGTTGCCCCCATTGCGTAAGAACCCTCGCGCATACTCATCGGCACAGCGCGCATTGCATCCTCGGATAACGATGCAATGTAGGGAATAATCATTATGCCAATCACAATGCCGGAACTTAGCATGTTGAACGTAGGTAACCCTGGCATGATGGTTTGCAATATTGGCGTGACAAATAACAGTGCAAAAAAACCGAATACGATAGTGGGCACACCTGCCAGTAATTCTAGCGTTGGCTTTACCGTTTCGCGCACTTTATGTGATGCAAATTCAGACAGATAAATTGCACTAATCGTGCCTATCGGGATGGCGACTAGCAAGGCTACGCCTGTCACCGTGAGCGTACCTGATACGAGCGGCAAAATGCCGTAGTGTGGATTTTCAAACAGAGGCGTCCAAACAGTGTCTGTTAAAAAGTCAACGATAGAGACGTGTTCAAAAAAAGAGTAAGACTCATAGAGTAAGATGCCCATGATCGCAGTAGTCGTGAGCACCGCAGAGAGTGCCGCTAGCAATAATACAAATTCAATTAAACGCTCTTTCAAATGGCGTGTGAAGTTTTTTGAGAGACGATCACTGATTTGTAGATTTAGCGGATTATTTATCAATTGATTAACCGTATTCACGTTGTGTACACCTGTACTATTATATATATAGTGATTAGCAATATATAGTGATGAATAAACAATTTGGGGGCACTTGTAAAACCGAGTGCCCCCAAGTGGTTTAGATTGATTAGCTTACTTGATTCTCGCTAACAATTCTTCAATTTTAACGCCTACTTCAGCCTTGCCGCCAAAGCCGGTACCAGGTTTAAGTTCTTTCCAGTGCTTGATCACAGCTTTTTGCTCTTTTTCAGGCAATGCCACATATTTCACTTCTTCAATCAGCGGTTTGCTCTGCTCTAGGTAGTAGTTAACAAATGCTTTCACCTCAGGCTTGAAAGCTGCTGCTGTTGCATTTACATAGATAAAGATTGGGCGTGAAAGTGGCTGGTATGTGCCATCTTCAACTGTTGCTTTTGACGGCAACACAGCTGGCTTGCCTGCTTTTTCGATAATGGCAACAGCATCTAATTTAGCTTGATTTTCTTCGTAATATGCAAAGCCGAAGTATCCGAGAGCACCTACATCACCAACAACACCTTTAACTAGGACATTGTCATCTTCCGAAGCGGTAAAGTCGCCACGGCTTGATTTCGCTTTACCTACAATCGCTTCAGTAAAGTAGTCAAATGTGCCTGAGTCTGCACCTGGGCCAAATAATTTAAGTGGTGTATTTGGCCAAGCTGGGTTGACTTGATTCCAGGTTTTGATTTTACCTTGCGCTGCTGGCTCCCATATTTTTTTAAGCTCAGCTGCAGTCATTTTTTTAGCAAAGTCATTTTTTTGGTTAATTACAACGGTAAGGGCGTCATAAGCAATTGGAAGCTCGATAAACTGAACACCAGCCTCTTTACAGGCATCAATTTCTTTTTGCAAAATTGGGCGAGAAGCGTTAGAAATGTCGGTTTCACCGCGACAGAATTTTTTAAAACCGCCGCCAGTACCTGAAATGCCAACGGTTACTTTGGTTTTGTTCGCTTTTTGAAACTCTTCCGCTACAGCCTCTGTAATCGGGTAAACCGTGCTTGAGCCATCAATCTTGATGATTTTTTCTGCTGCAAAAGTATGGGTGGCCGCAAATGTGGCTGCAATCAAAGCCGCAATACGCATAGACTTGGTTAACGCTGTGTTCATAATATCTCCATCAAAGTTAAACTATATTGAGTTAAATAGCTTTTTAATCTGATGCGAATATTAAAGTTCAAATATGACAAATTGATGACAAAAAGATGACTTTATTAAATAAAAAAGGGTCTCTAATGGAGACCCTTTTCAGATGAACTGGTAATGTTATAAGAAAGTGCGACCGAAGTGATAGCTAATCGCGGCGATGAGGCCTGCGCACGGAATGGTCAACACCCATGCCCAAACAATGCGTGAGGCCAGCCCCCAGCGTACCGCAGATGCGCGGCGAGACACGCCTACGCCTACGATTGCGCCTGTGATGGTATGTGTTGTAGAGACGGGAATGCCAAGCGAGGTGGCTAGAAACAAGGCGATAGACCCGGACGTTTGCGCACAGAAAGCGCCAGTTGGGCGCACTTTGGTAATGCCCATGCCCATCGTGCGAACGATACGCCACCCACCCATCAGTGTACCTAGGCCCATTGCAAGCTGGCATGAAATTACCACCCAGAAAGGCACATGAAAATTGCCTTGCAGGAAGCCATTTGCAAATAGCAGTACGGTGATGATTCCCATCGTTTTTTGCGCATCGTTTGCGCCATGTCCTAAGCTGAAAAATGAGGATGAAATAAATTGCATTTTATTAAATCGGCTCTCAGTCTTGTATGGGGAAGACTTTTCAAATAACCAGAGCACAATGACAGAGAGGGTCATGGCAAGCAGCATACCAAAGAGTGGAGATAACACAATCGCAAAACCGGTGGTAATCAGTTTGCTGCCGATAACAATGCCTTTTGTGCCGGCATGGGCAACGCCTGCGCCAAGCAGGCCGCCGATAAGTGCATGTGATGACGAGGATGGAATGCCAAACCACCAGGTGATGAGATTCCATGCGATTGCCCCGCTGAGTGCGCCGAATATCACCGCATTGTTCACGATATTAGGATCGATGATACCTTTGCCGACCGTATCAGCTACATGCAAACCAAAAAACAAAAACGCAATGAAGTTGAAAAAAGCGGCCCACGCTACGGCTGCTTGCGGTGTGAGCAGGCGCGTTGATACCATGAGTGCAATAGAGTTTGCCGCATCGTGAAAGCCATTCATAAAATCAAATATGAGGGCGACGAAAACCAGCAGCGCCATAATAAGAATCGCGTGATCCATGATGATTCCTTAAATGCGCTCTAATACAACGCCATGAATTACATCGGCTACATCTTCACAGCTATCAACAGCCTCTTCAAATATGTCGTATAGTTCTTTTGAGCGTATCAGGGTGCGTGCGTCTGATTCTTCTTCAAATAAGCGATGCATGCCGGCGCGCATAACGTGGTCTGCTTCACCCTCAATCGCACTGATCTCCTCGCAGGTGCGAAGAATGCGCCCTGCATCTTTCATGTCAGATAGCATATTGACTGCGTCACGTACTTTTTCAGACGCGCGTAATAAGATTTGGCCCAATGCCACCATTTCAGGAGTGAAATTGGTATGGCCGTAGATTTTTGCGCTTTGTGGAATGTCTTCCATATAGTCGATGATGTCATCCAGTGCCATGGCCAGTTCGCGAATTTCGCGGCGGTCAAACGGAGTGATAAAGGTTTTGTGTAAGGAGAGCAGAATTTCCTTGGTGTATTCATCAGCTTCAGATTCTATTTTTCTGAGTTCAGCAAAGTGCTCGTCAAATCTGTCGGCATCTCTAACAGCGGTCATTGACGCCAGTACTTTAGAGCCTCTGACCGCGCAATCTGCAAGGTTGTTAAATAGCTCAAAATAATTGTCGCTGCGCGGTGATATTGCTGCCATCAAACGACCAAAAGTAGCATTAGCCATGCTTAGTTCTCCCTAATGAATTGTTTATTTTTTCGACTAATTTAACTGCATATGCTTGAATCCGCGGGCATAAAACAGAAAACTTAAATTTTATTAAGCCGGATATCCCTGTTATATAATTGCTCCGGACGGCAACTTTTTTCAGTGCATTCCCCAATCCAAAATTATGACATAGATATGACAAAAATATGAAAAACAAAATAATTGCAGAATATATTGGCACCGCGTTACTGCTTGCTGTCGTGACAGGTTCTGGCATCATGGGAGAAGCGTTAGGCGCCAGCAATGCGGCCGTAGCGTTGCTAGGCAACAGCATTGCCACGGGCTGCGGCTTGTATGTGCTGATTACCTTGCTTGCGCCAATCTCTGGTGCACATTTCAACCCGGTAGTCAGCATCATGTTCTGGCGTGCTGGTGCACTCAACGTCCAGGCCTTATTCGGCTATGTCACCGCGCAAATCATAGGTGCAGTTTCGGGGGTTTGGGTAACACATGTGATGTTTGCCATGCCGATGATTCAGGCTTCAACCAAGCCCAGGCATGGCTTGGGCATTTGGGTAAGCGAGCTGGTAGCTGCACTCGTTTTGTTATCTGTCATCCGATTGGGCGTAAAGTATGCCAATGAAAAAGTAGCGATGCTGGTGGCATTGACGGTCACCGCTGGATACTGGTTTACTTCCTCTACTTTTTTTGCAAATCCGGCGGTCACGCTGGCCAGAAGCCTAACCAATACTTTTGTGGGCATCCATCCTGCTGACGTGCTGGGTTTTGTCTCTGCACAATTGGTTGCCATTTTGCTAATATCAATTTTAATTAAGGTTGAGTCGAAATGAGTGTCGCTATTTATCACAACCCGGCCTGCGGCACATCGCGCAACACCTTGGCGATGATACGCGCCAGCGGCGTAGAGCCGGTGGTGATTGAATATCTTAAAACGCCGCCAAGCCGCGAAAAGCTGGTTGAGTTAATTTCAAAAATGGGTATTACCCCGCGCCAGCTATTGCGCGAAAAAGGCACGCCGTATGTTGAGCTTGGGTTTGATGATTTGAGCTTGTCTGACGATGCGCTGATTGACGCCATGATGCAGCACCCGATCCTAATTAACCGCCCGATTGTGGTGACAGCAAAAGGTGTTAAATTATGCCGTCCATCCGAGCTTGTGCTGGATATTCTGGAAAATTCGGGTATCGGTACCTTTACCAAAGAAGATGGTGAAGTGGTGAATGCGCAAGGGCATCAAAGCAAGTAAAGGTTTGCTGTATAATCTTGTTTTCAAGTCAAGCAGCAGTAATCATGGAAGCCGAACAACTCAATATCATCGCTAATCGCCTCGCTGATTTAAGCGAGCGCAATCTTGCCCTTCGGGGGTATCTTTGACTTTGAGAATAAGTTACAAAAGTTAGAAGAAGTTAACGGTTTATTAGAAGACCCCAAAGTTTGGGACAATTCCGAGAAAGCGCAAAAACTAGGCAAAGAAAAGCGTGAGCTGGAGCTTGTGGTGCATAACCTGCAAGGTCTGGAAGCCAGTTTGAATGATAGCCGTGAGCTGTTTGAAATGGCGCGGGAAGAAAACGATGACGACACTTTGTTGAGTATCGCAGCGGATTCTGAAGCGTTGGAAAAACAAATCACCGAGATGGAGTTCAGGCGCATGTTTTCGCAGCCTATGGATGCCAACAATTGCTTTATCGAGTTTCAATCCGGCAGCGGTGGCACCGAGGCACAGGATTGGGCCAATATGCTGTTGCGCATGTATTTGCGTTACTGCGAGCGCAAAGGCTTCAAGGTGGAAGTGCTGGAAGAATCCGAAGGTGACGTGGCAGGCATCAAAGGTGCGTCGATTAAGGTTTCTGGCGATTATGCCTATGGCACGTTACGCACTGAAAATGGCGTGCATCGCCTGGTGCGTAAATCGCCGTTTGATTCCAACGCCAAGCGCCATACCTCGTTCGCCAGCGTGCAGGTATTCCCGGAAGTAGATGATTCCATTGAAATCGACATCAATCCTGCTGATTTGCGCATCGATACTTATCGCGCTTCTGGCGCAGGTGGTCAGCACATTAACAAAACCGATTCCGCTGTGCGCATTACGCATATTCCAACTAATACCGTGGTGCAGTGCCAGAATGACCGGTCGCAGCACCGCAACCGCGCCGAGGCCATGAATATGCTCAAAGGCGCACTTTACAATCTGGAACTGAACAAACGTAATCAGGAAAAACAAGCCCTTGAGGACGCCAAAACCGATATCGGCTGGGGGCATCAGATTAGAAGCTATGTGCTGGATCAGTCGCGTATCAAGGATTTGCGTACCGGCGTGGAAATCGGCAATACCCAAGGTGTGCTGGATGGCGACCTTGACCCATTTATTACAGAGAGTTTGAAGCAGGGAGTATGAGTGTGAACGAGCAAGAAAATCTACCAAGTCAGGAAATAGTACAAGTGGATGAAAACCACGTTATCGCCGAGCGCCGTGAAAAGCTCAAGGCTATTCGTTCACAAGGAGTTGCCTTTCCAAACGACTTCAAACCAGATGCCTTGGCAGCCAATATCCATGCGGCTCACGGAGGCACAGAAAATGAAGCCTTTGAAGCAAATGCCGTAAATGTAAAAGTGGCTGGTCGCATGATGCTGAAGCGTGTGATGGGCAAGGCGAGCTTTGCGACTATTCAAGATAAAAGCGGCCGTATTCAGTTGTTTATTGGCAGCAGCAATCTAGAAGAAGCGACCTATGAGGCTTTTAAACATTGGGATTTGGGCGACATTATTGGCGCGACAGGTTATTTATTTAAAACCAAAACCGGCGAGCTTTCGGTTAAAGTCACCGAATTGCGCTTGCTGACAAAATCATTGCGCCCATTGCCAGAGAAATTTCATGGCCTACAGGATCAGGAAGTCAAATACCGTCAGCGTTATGTTGATTTGATTACCTCTGAAGAAGCCCGTGCGACGTTTGTAGCGCGCAGCAAAGTGGTTTCTGCGATTCGTAACTTTATGATTCAGAATGAATTCCTGGAAGTAGAAACGCCCATGCTGCACCCCATCCCCGGTGGTGCAGCAGCCAAGCCGTTTACTACGCATCATAACGCGCTGGATATGCAGATGTTCATGCGCATCGCGCCGGAATTGTATTTGAAACGTCTTGTGGTAGGCGGTTTTGAGCGTGTGTTTGAAATGAACCGTAACTTCCGTAACGAAGGCTTAAGCGTTCGCCATAACCCGGAATTTACCATGATGGAGTTTTATGCGGCCTACACGGATTACCGCTGGCTGATGGACTTCACCGAGCAGTGCATTCGCGCTGCCGCCATTGCCGCGCGCGGTACTGCGGTATTGCAATATGACGGCAAAGAAGTAGATTTAAGCAAACCGTTCGAGCGCCTGACTATTGTAGGAGCGATACAAAAATATGCACCGGAATACACGCTGGCACAATTGCATGATGCGGAGTTTTTACGGGTTGAGCTCTACAAGCGCGGTATCAAAGTATTCGAACATGCTGGCCTGGGTTCGCTCCAGCTGAGCCTGTTTGAGGAAACGGCCGAAGCGCATTTGTGGCAGCCGACTTATATTGTTGATTACCCGGTAGAAGTTTCACCCTTGGCACGTGCTTCGGATAAAAACCCAGAAATCACCGAGCGCTTTGAACTGTTCATTACGGGCCGCGAAATGGCGAATGGCTTTAGCGAGTTAAACGATGCGGAAGATCAGGCCGCGCGCTTCCATGCGCAGATGAAAGCCAAAGAGGCGGGCGATCAAGAGGCGATGTTTTACGATGCAGATTTTATCCGGGCGCTGGAATACGGCATGCCGCCTGCAGGCGGCTGTGGTATTGGCATTGATCGTTTAGTGATGCTCATTACCGACAGCCCCAGCATACGCGATGTGATTCTCTTCCCGCATATGCGGCCAGAAGCTTAAGTTTTTCAGTAATTAAAAAGCCGTCCTGAGTGACGGCTTTTTTAGTTGTGGCAGAAACACAACAGTTTATTATCAAAATAGTTCTTTGTCATCAGATTGTCATATAACTGTCTCAAAATTCGCCTGTTGAAAACTTTTATTAAACGAAACAACAGGGGATTTTTATGAATTTTAAATTACGCAGTTTGGTTGCAGCAACACTTGCTGGTACGGTTTTATTAGGGGTTGGCGCAAGCGCCATGGCAGATACAACCGATGATATCGTAAATGCGCTGATGGCAAAAGGCGTGTTGACCGAAGAAGAAGGCGCGCTTTTAATGAAAGGTCGCACAGGCGAAAAAGAAGCCGCTGAAAAGAAAAAAGAATCAGCTGTTTCAGCAAAATACAAAGATGGCCTGAGCTTTGAAAGTGGCGATGGCAAGTTCAAAGCCTCTATCAATGGCCGTGTACATGCCGACTATCGCTTTTTTGATTATAACGATGGTAAAACAAATGCAGCTCCAACGACACCTACTACTAATTCAATTGGCAATGTAACAAACGTAACTGATACCTTTGATATTCGCCGTGCACGTTTGGGCTTTAAAGCAGCATGGAAAGACTATTATGAAGCTGAAGTGGTGGCCGACCTTGGTAATACTACGACACTAGATGTTGGTTATTTGAATGTTGCCTGGTGGAAGCCTGTGCAATTCCGTTTTGGCCAATTCAAAATGCCGATGAACCTGGAAGAATTGACCAGTTCTAACAACATTGATTTTATGGAGCGTTCATTTGTGAATGCTTTGGCACCGGCTAAAGAAATCGGTTTGATGGTACATGGTACGCCGTTTACTGGTGTGACTTACGCCTTGGCTGGCTCAAATGGTAACGCCAAAAATGCCGAGTCTGATATTCGTGAAGATGGTAAAGATGTGATTGGTCGCGTGACTGCCAACTTTGCTGAAATTATGGGCAACAAAGACATGGTGTTGCACGCAGGTGTTTCATTCTCAGAAGGTGATATTCCCCATGCTTCAACTGCAGGTGTCGCTGGTCGTACTGAAGCGCGCGGCGCGACTTTTTTCCGTGCTCCAGCAACATCGGCAGCATCAACAACATTTTATGAATCTGTTGACCGTAGTCGTTTAGGTTTGGAAGGTGTGGTTGCTTACGGACCGTTCAAAGTACAAGGCGAATGGATGAAGGCGGGTTTTGATTTCAAATCATCAGCAACTCGAAGCTATGATGCAGATATTAAAAACTGGTACGCAGAGGCTTTATGGACAATTACAGGCGAGGCTTATGCAGACGCATACAAAGGTGGCGTATTTGGTGGCTTGAAACCTAAAAATGATTTCGATCCAACAACCTTCAAAGGTGGTTTGTGGGAGTTAGGTTTGCGTTACAGCGAATTTGATGCATCAGACTTTAACGCCAGTGGTCTTGGTCTAGGCGTGGGCACAGCCGATGCTGCTATAGCTACCAAGGCAGCTGGTTTCGCTAAGGCTGAAGCATGGACAGCAGGCATTAAGTTCTTGCCGACATCGAATACACGTTTGATGCTGAACTACGTGGATACTGATTTCAGTGACGTGATTGGCGGTGCAACGGGCGGTGTAATCGTTAACAACAAACGCGTAGATGATGAAAAAGCATTGATCATGCGCGCACAATGGATGTTCTAATTTAAGTTTATCTCGAAGTGACTCCTTGTCACGAATTTTAAGCCCGCTTTTGCAGCGGGCTTTTTTTTAGCTTGAAAGACTACAATGTACATGATGAGAAAAATGACAAAATACCGAGCTACTTTACTTCTGCTCTTTTCGATTCCGGCAGTAGCAGCTGATGCTTATATTCAGCCATCCAAGCAAGGTTGGGAGGTGCGCCCTATTCTTACGGTAGGTGAATCTGCCGCTAATGGTTACGCCATGGTGGGTGTACCCGATGGCTTGGGTGCTTTTGCTAACGGTGATGGTAGTTTTACTTTGTTAATGGATCATGAAATTGCCGCAGAAAAAGGTGCAGTGCGCAGGCATGGGCAAAAGGGCGCTTTTGTTTCGCGCTGGGTAATTGATGTTGAAAGTTTGCAGGTGAAAAGTGGCGCAGACTTGGTGCGGGCAACATTACCGATTGGCGTTGTAAAGCCGTTTAATCGGCTATGTTCAGCGGATTTAGCCCCACAATCTGCTTTGTATAATGCCGCGAGCGGTAAGGGGTATGCCGAACAGCTTTTTTTGAATGGTGAAGAAGATAAAGCCGGTGGTTTGGCTTATGCCCACGCGTTAAATGGCATCACTTATGTCTTGCCTGATTTAGGCAAGATCGCATGGGAAAACCTGCTCGCCAATGCCCATACGGGTGATCGCACCCTAGTGATCGGCATGGATGATGTGCATGATGGTTTGGTGCTGGTGTATATGGGCGAAAAGCGTCTGCAAGGTAACCCTGCGGAGCAAGCAGGCTTAGTGGGTGGGCGCCTCTATGCGATTAAAGTGGCTGGTGCGCGGTTCAGTGTGGTGGAGTTAAGTGATGCATCAACATTAGATGGCAAAGCCTTGCGTGAGCAGGCTGCAAAGTCAGGCGCTTCATTATTTGCAAGGCCTGAGGATGGTGCATGGGATACGCTACAGCCCAATGTTTTTTATTTCACGACTACCGATAAAATTGGCGGCAATACACAGCTGCACCAGTTACAGTTCGATGATTTGACGCAGCCTGCGCTGGGTGGGCGTGTGCAAGTGCTGTTAAATGGACGTGATATGGGCGCGGAAATGTTTGATAACCTGGTTGTAGATAGTGGTGGCAAGGTGCTGATTCAGGAAGATCCGGGTAAAGATGCGCGCCTGGCGGCTATTTGGCAGTTTGACCCAGTACGCAATGTAGCGCATAAGATTGCCCAATCTAATTCAAGCTTCTTCTTGGCGGGCGGCACTCATTTTATGACTGAAGATGATGAGCACTCAGGCATTATAGAAGTCACACACCTGCTGAAAATAGCCTCCTGGTTTGATGCCAAAAAGCGTTATTTTTTAGGCACGACACAATCTCACCTTAAACACGATAATGCGGCGCTGGTGGAGCATGGGCAACTTTGGTTGTTATCTGGGCCTGCAGACGAAGGGCTTTGATGAATGTGTCAGGTATAATCATGGCTGTTTGATTGAGGAGTGCTAAATGTATAAACACCCATTGTTAGACCGTGACAAAATGACCCCACAAGAGGCGCTGGATATTCTGATTGAAGGCAATCAACGCTTTGTTAATAATCAAATTTCAAAAAAAGATTTTGAGTCTTTAATTCATCTGACTAAAGATAAACAGCATCCGTTTACCTCTTTTTTAAGTTGCAGCGATTCGCGCGCGCCAGTAGAAATGTTGTTTGATCAAGCCTTGGGCGATGTCTTCAGCGTACGGTTGGCGGGTAATATCGCATCTGATAAAGCCATTGGCAGTTTAGAGTTTGCCAGCAAATATTTAGGCTCCAAGCTGATTGTAGTGTTAGGGCATACCAGCTGTGGCGCGGTGAAAGCGGCCTGTGATAATTTTAGGGAGGGTCATATCGGCGAAATCATCAATCATATTCGTCCAGCTGTGCGTCAGGAAAAAACGGTGACGCAGCATCGTGATTCCAATAATGAGGACTTTGTAAGCAAGGTGTGCGAACTCAATGTGAAAACGCAAATCAAGCAAATTATGCACAGTAGCGACATTATCGAAGACTTGGTAAATGAGAAAAAAATTGGCCTGATTGGTGGTGTTTACGACTTGGCAACAGGCAAAGTGAATTTTTTATCTGACACATTAATCGTTTAAAACTTAGCGATGGCCTTCCTTTGCCATATTGATGCTGTATTTTGGGATTTCAATCACTAAATCGGTTTTTCCCACAATCGCCTGGCAAGAGAGTCGTGAGTTCGGCTCCAGCCCCCAGGCTTTATCGAGCAGGTCTTCTTCCTTTTCTTCCGGCGCGTTCAGGGTCTTATAACCTTCGCGCACAATCACATGGCAGGTGGTGCATGCGCATACCTGATCGCAGGCATGGTCGATGTCAATTTCGTTGTCCAGCAGATTCTGGCAGATTGATTCACCGGTTTTGGCTTCAAACGCAGCGCCTTCTGGGCAGAGTTCTACATGCGGTAATACAATAATTTGTGGCATAAGTTTATTTTTTCACAACTCTAAACTATCTAAATTTTTACCTGCCAGGGCGCGGCTTACGCTCGCGTCCATGCGTCTGGCGGCAAAGCTTTCGGTTACCGTATTCAATGCTTCAGTCGCTTGATGGATAGCATGGCTGTTACCCGCTTGCAGCAAGCCTTGCAGGGCATTTATTTGAGAGACAATCTCTTGCCTTTCTATTGAGTTTAACAAGTCGCCATCCCGCTCCAGCGCCGCATTGATCGCGGTAAGCAGGCTCTCAGCCTCGACTTTTGCTTCTGCCAGCGCGCGTGCCTGTTTGTCACTTTCTGCCGCGCTAAAGCTGCTTTGCAGCATAGCCAGAATTTGTTCTTCGCTTAAGCCGTAACTTGGCTTAACGACAATATTGGCTTGGACATTGCTGGTGGTTTCACGGGCTGAAACGCTGAGCAAACCATCGGCATCGACGGTAAATGTCACACGGATGCGCGCTGCGCCAGCCGCCATGGGTGGAATGCCGCGTAACTCAAAACGGGCGAGCGAGCGGCAGTCGCTGACCAGTTCACGTTCACCTTGCAATACGTGGATGCTCATGGCTGTTTGACCGTCTTTAAAGGTAGTGAATTCCTGTGCGCGAGCAATGGGCAATGTGGAGTTGCGTGGAATGATTTTTTCCACTAGGCCGCCCATGGTTTCAAGCCCGAGCGAAAGCGGAGTGACATCTAGCAGCAGCAGATCATCATCGCTTCTATTTCCCGCAAGTGCATTGGCTTGTATGGCCGCACCCAGCGCTACCACTTTGTCTGGGTCCAGATTAGTCAGTGGTTCTTGTTTGAAATATTCCTGCACAGCGTGCCTGATATGCGGCATGCGTGTGGCACCGCCTACCAGCACCACGCCTTTGATTTCGCCGGGCGTGAGGTTAGCATCACGCATGGCTTTGCGCGTGGGGGAGAGTGTTTTGGCGACAAGATGCTGTGTAAGCTCCACAAACTGTGGTGCAGTCAGTGTGACGTCTACCAGCGTGCCGTTACTCAAGCGACAGACGATTTGAGCTTCAAAGTTATCGGTAAGCCATTCCTTGGCTTGGCGCGCTTTGGTGAGCAGCAAACGAGTGTCTTGCTCGCCAAGTGGGGTAAAGTTGCTGCTGTTTTCGCGAATTTTATCCAGCACCCAGCAATAGATGCGGTGGTCAAAATCATCGCCACCGAGGGCTGAATCGCCGTTGGTAGCAAGCACTTCAAATACGCCTTTAGTGAGCTTTAGAATGGAAACATCAAACGTTCCGCCACCAAGATCGTAGATCACATAAGTGCCTTCAGCTGCATTATCCAAACCGTAGGCCACAGCGGCGGCCGTAGGTTCGTTTAACAGGCGCAACACATTTAACCCGGCTAGCCGTGCGGCGTCTTTAGTGGCCTGGCGCTGTGCATCATCAAAATAGGCGGGTACTGTAATCACTGCGCCAACCAGCTCACCACCCAGAGATTTTTCCGCACGCGCTTTCAGCGTTTTAAGTATTTCTGCCGAGATTTCTACCGGACTTTTCAGGCCAGCGCGGGTTTGTATCAGCAATAACCTAGCCGATTGTGCATCGGTGCCTTCTACAAAGCGGTAAGGAATGTGTGCCCGGTCGGCGATGTCATTCAGGCTGCGCCCCATAAAGCGTTTGACAGAGACGATGGTATTGACAGGATCGCTGCTTTGCTGCGCTTGCGCTTCGTGGCCAACCGCGATCTCGCCATTTGGCAAGTAGCGTACTACAGAGGGCAGCAGGGCATGCCCATATTCATCTTGCAGCACGGTACTCATGCCGCTGCGCACTGTGGCAACCAGTGAATTCGTTGTGCCCAAATCAATCCCCACCGCCAGCTTGTGTTGATGAGGTGCTGCGGATTGCCCAGGTTCTGATATTTGCAACAATGCCATACTAATTCTCTATTTGCTCAATCGCCTTGCTTATATCCGCGCATACTTTATCAATAAAAATCAGTTTGCGTGTGGTTTCAGTCGCGGCTTTGTAATCTTTTTTAATGTCCAGCAAATCACCTAAACTAAGCTGGAGATTTTTGGCTTCAGCTCGCATTTCTGTCAGTAAGCTTTCTAAAGCTTTAATATTTTTTTCTGTTTTTGCATCTTCTAAAGCTTCGCGCCATTCCATCTGCTGCATCAAAAATTCAGCCGACATGGCAGTGTTGGTTTCTGCAATCGCATTGATACCTTGTAACTCTAATATGTATTTGGCGCGATTGGCTGGAATTTTCAGCGTTTGGTAACCTTCGTTGGTAAGCGTGGCGGTTTGCATGGATTGCAGTTTTTCTGCGCCTGAGGCGGTCACAAAACGATCAGGATGTGATTCAGACTGTATTTTGCGGTAATTACCTTCTAGTGCTGCCAAATCTAGGTTAAATATTGGCTTAAGCCCGAACAGCTCAAAATAATTCTGTGTCACACCGTAAAGCTTTCACCACAGCCGCACTCGTCTTTAACGTTAGGGTTGTTGAACTTAAAGCCTTCATTCAAGCCTTCTTTGGTGAAGTCAAGCTCGGTGCCGTCTATATAGGCCAAGCTTTTCGGGTCAACAATCACTTTTACGCCGTGGCTTTCAAATGCCAGATCTTCCGGATTTAATTCATCCACAAACTCTAGCGTATAGGCCATGCCAGAACAACCCGTAGTTTTAACGCCCAAGCGCAAGCCTATGCCTTTGCCACGGTTGGCGAGGAATTTTTCTACGCGGTTTGCTGCCGCTTCGGTTAAGCTGATTGCCATCGATTACACAGCCTCTTTAGCTGCTAATTGTTTCGCTTTAATATCCGCCACAGCCGCTTTAATCGCATCTTCTGCCAATACCGAGCAGTGAATTTTCACTGGTGGCAATGCGAGCTCTTCAGCAATCGCAGAGTTTTTAATCGCATAAGCTTCATCCACTGTTTTGCCTTTTAGCCATTCGGTAACGAGTGAACTGGAGGCAATCGCTGAGCCGCAGCCATAGGTTTTGAATTTGGCATCTTCAATAATGCCAGCATCATTTACCTTAATCATGAGTTTCATCACGTCGCCGCAAGCGGGCGCGCCGACCATGCCTGTACCTACGTGAGGGTCGTTCTTGTCCAAGCTGCCCACATTACGCGGGTTTTCATAGTGGTCTAATACTTTATCTGAATATGCCATTTTACTACTCCTCTAGTGGGCTGCCCACTGTACTTTACTAATGTCGATACCATCTTTAAACATCTCCCAAAGCGGAGATAGTTCTCTCAATTTACCAATCTTGCTTTTCATCAGTTCTATCGTGTAATCCACATCTGCTTCAGTGGTAAAACGCCCAAGCGAGAAGCGAATAGAGCTGTGTGCAAGCTCATCGCTGCGGCCTAAAGCACGTAATACATAACTAGGCTCCAGACTCGCAGAAGTACAGGCAGAGCCGCTGGAAACAGCAATATCTTTCACCGCCATAATCAGTGATTCACCTTCTACATAGTTAAAGCTGATGTTCAGGTTATGCGGCACACGGTGCGCCAGATCGCCATTGACATAAGTTTCTTCAATGGTTTGCAAGCCAACCAGCAAACGGTCGCGCAGTTTACGGATGCGCGCGTTTTCCAGCTCCATTTCTTCACGTGCAATACGGAAAGCCTCGCCCATGCCGACGATTTGGTGCGTGGCTAACGTACCGGAACGCATGCCGCGCTCGTGCCCACCGCCGTGCATCTGCGCCTCGATACGGATACGTGGTTTACGGCGTACATACAAAGCACCTACGCCTTTTGGACCATAAGTTTTGTGGGCGCTAAAGCTCATCAAATCGACAGGCAAGGTTTCCAGATCAATCTTTACCTTGCCGGTGGCTTGTGCCGCATCTACGTGAAAAATCACGCCGTTTTCGCGGCAGATATTGCCGATTGCTTCAATGTCCTGAATCACACCGATTTCGTTATTCACCAGCATGACAGAAGCTAACACCGTATCGGGACGAATCGCAGCCTTGAATTTAGCCAAATCAACCAGGCCATTGGGTTCCGGTTCTAAAAACGTCGCCTCAAAGCCTTGGCGCTCCAGTTCGCGTACCACGTCAATCACGGCCTTGTGCTCGGTAGCAATGGTAATGATATGCTTGCCTTTGCTGGCAGCATAAAAATGTGCTGCGCCTTTAATGGCCAGATTATTCGATTCTGTTGCGCCGGATGTCCACACGATTTCACGCGGATCAGCTCCAACCAGTCTGGCGACTTCTTCACGCGCATTTTCCACTGCTTTCTCTGCTTCCCAGCCAAATGGATGGCTGCGTGAGGCAGGGTTGCCGAAATGTTCCGTCAAATACGGAATCATCAGCGCAGCCACGCGCGGGTCAACCGGGGTGGTGGCGGAGTAGTCTAAATAAATCGGTTTTCTATCCATATTTTTTACTTTTACTTTCCAATCTTTTATGCCGCGACGGCGGTTAAATTTCTTAATCTTTTCAATTCATTTTCCAGCACAACTAAAAAATGCTGTACTTGTTCCATGGTGTTGCTGGCGCCAAAACTTACGCGTATCGCGCCGCGTGCCAACTCTTCATCCACACCCATTGCCAGCAGCACATGACTGGGTTCGCTGCTGTCAGATGAACATGCTGAGCCGCTTGCCACGGCAAAACCTCTTTTATCCAGCGCCGTCACCAATGTTTCACCCTCGATATTGGGGAAAGCGAAAAAGCTGGTGTTAGGAATGCGCCTGGATTCACCGCTAAACCCAGGTCCGCTGCCAAATAAGGTTGCGTTCATTTTCCTTAAGCCTACCTCTAATGCATCGCGCAGATGTTGCGTGTGCTGTGCAAACGTAGACAGGTTCTTAATAGCGAGATCACATGCGACGCCAAACCCGACAATCGCCGGTACGTTTTCTGTGCCGCTACGTAGTCCTCTTTCCTGCCCGCCGCCGTACAAAAGCGGCTGAATATCCACGCGATTATCCAGCACCAGCGCGCCTGCGCCAAGCGGGCCGCCGATTTTGTGGCAGGAAACTGTCATGGCATGCACGCCCAATGCAAAAAAATCCACGGGAATTTTCCCCAAAGCCTGTACAGCATCGGTATGCACATAAGCATTGTGCTGGCGCGCCAATTGGTTGATTGCGGCAATATCCTGTATCACGCCGGTTTCGTTATTCGCCAGCATTACCGATACTAGGCCCGTTGGGGTTTGCAGCAGGTGTTGCAAGTGTTGCATATCGATTTTGCAATCCTTATCGACCTGAATGCTTTTTGCCTGCCAGCCATGTGCTTGCAAGGCCAGCGCCGGGCGCGATACGCAAGGGTGTTCAACCGCGCTGGTTAGAACCTGTTTAGGTGCCAGATTGCTGCAAATGCCATGCACCGCGAAATTGTTCGCCTCGGTGCCGCTGGCGGTAAACACAACCTGGTTGGCATACGCACCTACCGCATTCGCCACCTGCTCGCGCGCATGCTCCACCGCCGCTCGCGCTGTGCGGCCATAGCTGTGGCGACTGGTCGCGTTGCCGTGCTGCTCAACCATATGCGGCAACATAGCCTCTAGCACTTCTGTCTTGAGTGCTGTCGTACTGTTATGGTCGAAAAACACCGGAGTCATTTAAGCGGTCACCATCTCAGCATTGGTCTCAGTTGCACAATTTTTGCGCGGGGCAAAATACACTTTGTTGGCGGTAGATCCCGCATCTTTCTGGCGCTGATTTTCAACCATGTCCGCCAGTGTGACGCCGGATAAATAATCTAAAATTTTGCTGTTAAGCGATGCCCATAACTCATGCGTCATGCAACGGCCTTCGTCGTGGCAGTTTTCCTGCCCGCCGCATTGGGTGGCATCAATCAGTTCATCTACGGCAGTAATGATGTTGGACACCGAGATATCGCTGTGCGGCTTTGCTACGCGGTAACCACCGCCAGGACCGCGTACGCTTGTCACCAGTCCTTGCTTGCGCAAACGGCTGAATAACTGCTCTAAGTATGAGAGTGAAATGGCTTGCCGTTCGCTTATGCCCGCCAGAGTGACGGGCTTTAAGTTCCCATCATTGGTCTCGCTTAAAGCTAGATCGAGCATCGCGGTAACAGCAAAACGGCCTTTGGTAGTGAGTCTCATAATTTACAAATTCTATAATAACCTAGTGTTTTAGTCAATTATTATGCAACTAAGTTCAGAGGTTAAGGTTTAGATTTTGCTCGCGGTTTTACGGTGGTTTTGCCAGAGCTTTTCTGGGCGCCAAACGCTTCGGCCAGTTCAGTGTCAGATTTTGTATCCGACAAATGTGCAATTTGTTCTTTGAGCGCCTGCAAATCAGCGTCTTGCTTGGCAGCGTGATCCAGCAGTGAATGAATCGCTTTGATCATCGGATCGTTTTCGTCATTACCTACTGCATAGGCGGCAAAGCCGATCTTTTTCGCCGTATCTTCACGTTTTTTGGATTTTTCTTCTTCCAGAATTCGGGCGGGAATACCTACCGCTGTTGCGTTTTCAGGCACATCTTTGACTACTACAGCATTCGACCCGATTTTGGCATTTTTGCCGATGGTAATTGGCCCCAGCACTTTTGCGCCGGCACCAATCACCACGCCCTGTTCTAGGGTGGGGTGGCGTTTACCCTTATTCCATGAGGTGCCGCCTAAAGTCACACCATGATACAGCGTGCAATCGTCGCCAATTACAGCGGTTTCGCCAATTACCACACCCATGCCGTGGTCGATAAACACACGGTGGCCAATAGTGGCACCAGGGTGGATCTCTATGCCGGTAAGAAAGCGTCCGAGATGCGAGAACAACCGCCCAAGCCAATAAAGACGGGCTTTCCACAGCCAATGGCTGAGACGGTGCATAATCAGCGCATGCACGCCCGGGTAGGTAGTGATAATCTCAAAATGCGTGCGCGCCGCTGGGTCGCGCTCAAATACTATAGAGATGTCTTCTTTGATGTGATTAAACATAAGCTTACTAGGCAAATTGAAAATAAAATTATGCCATAAAGTTGACTAAATCAGTTGGATATATCCATTTTTCACTGTGGATTATTTTTAAAATCCATAGTAAATTAGCTAACGATTAATCTGCAGCAGCATTTCTTATACCGGCTTTTCCTTGCAATCTAAGCCAGCGTCAGTTTTTTTTAAAAAATCATCATCATAATGATCCGGGTTCATCTTTTATTTGACGTTTTTGAAACTTTTTTCAGAAAATCATAAATACCGTCATCACCCATGTTGCGTGCAATGCTTAGTTCCCCACGTTTAGTTACATATATCACCTCATTGCCCGGAGATAAAATAGTTGCACCGGGAATGCCGCCACTAATAGGATTGCCATACAAATTTGCTATATCCAGATTGGATTCGAAGTTGCCTACATTTACTTTTACAACTTGAAACTCTTTTGCAATCTTGGAAGCATTTTTTCCTGTTTTGATTTCAGTGCTCAAGGCGCGGCATTCTTCGCACCAGTTCGCACCAAAAATCAAGATTACAGGTAAGTTTCGAATCTTCGCGTCACTAAGCGCTTGGCGTATGTCAGCTTTAGCATCAGCCGATTCATCATAGTGTGAATCGCCAGTACATGCAGCAAGGCCTGCAAGTAATGTTGTTAATATAAAAAATCGTTTCATCGATATGAATAGCCTCCACTTTTGATAAGCTACTATAAATCTTGCTTGACATCATTTCGGTCAAACCTCGCAATTGTAATCGTCGATTATGAATGTTAGACTAGATTTCAAGATAATCCGAACTTAAAAAATTAAAAAGATCAGAAAAAATGATAATTCTAGGTATAAATTATGTATTTCATGATTCAAGTGCGTGTATTTTAAAAGATGGCAAACTGCTAGTTGCAGTCGAAGAAGAACGTTTTACCCGCGATAAGCACGACGTTGTGTTTCCTCGATTGAGTATTGAACAGTGCCTTAAAATCGCTAATCTCAGTATCGACGATATTGATTACATTGGGTTGTCGTTTAAGCCTACGCTGGATATTCATAGAAAAATTGCTTTTATTCTCAAGCGCCCTTCTCTATTACTGAAGAATTTTAACTTGCATTTACTGCGCTATTACTGGCGCTATCGCACCATAAAAAAATGGTATAACTCAACATTTATCAATGACAAAAAGCCAGAGCTGCATTTTATTCCGCACCATCAATCGCACATAGCAGGCAGTTTTTTTGCCTCGCCCTATGATGAAGCGGCGCTGTTGTCTATGGATGGCTCTGGCGAATGGGCAACCGCTTCTTTAGGCTATGGCAAAGGCATTGATGTAACCGAATTTAAGCGCGTGTTTTACCCCAACTCAATGGGCTCAATCTATGAGGCCATTACTTACTATTGCGGCTTCAAACCAGGCTATGATGAAGGCAAAACCATGGGGCTGGCCCCGCTTGGTAATAGCGAAAGATTTATTGAAGATGTCCGCCAGATCATTGATGTTGGCCAAGACGGCGATTTACTTATTGATTTTGATTATTTTAATTTTGATAATGGCCAGTTTGATTACCTGAACGATGCTTTTATCCAGAAATTTGGCCCTAGACGCTTGCCCCGCCAAGCGTTTGAACAACACCATATGGATGTTGCCGCAGCGTTTCAGACGCGTTTAGAGGAAGTTGCGCTTAAGCTCTGCAAGATACTTCAAGAAAAAACAAAAGCTGAATATTTAGTGGTTGCCGGCGGAGTGGCGCTCAATAGTGTGATGAATGGCCGTTTAGTCAGGGAAAGCGGCTTCAAGGATTTATATGTCATGCCTGCAGCCGGTGATAATGGCACATCGATTGGCGCGGCTTATTATATCTATAATGCGATATTAAAAAACCCGCGTGCCGAACCGCATATGAACCCTCATCTGGGAACGGAATACTCTAACGAAAAAATAGAGGCCATACTTAAAGAATGCAAGTTAAGTTATGAGCACTATGACAACATAGAGCTGAAAACGGCCGAGTTGTTGCATGCAGGCAATATCTTGTGCTGGTTTCAGGGGAAAATGGAAATTGGTCCGAGAGCATTGGGAGGCCGTAGCATCATCGCTGACCCCACAAACAAAGGCATGAAGGATAAAATCAATGCTGAAGTGAAACACCGGGAAGCATACCGTCCTTTTGCGCCATCAGTCATCGCAGAGGCGTCCGCTGAATATTTTGATCTTACCGTTGAAGACCCCTTTATGCTGAAAGTGTGTAATGTCAAACCAGATAAAGTAAGTGTTTTGCCTGCGATTACACATGTGGACGGTACCGCCAGAGCGCAAACCGTTAATAAGGAAACGCATCCCCGCTACCATAAAATGATTAGCGAATTCGGCAAGCTGTCGGGGCATCCTGTGGTACTTAACACCAGTTTTAATATTATGGATGAGCCCATTGTTGAATCGCCTTATGATGCCATTCGTTGTTTCTTTTCAACAGGCTTGGATTGCCTAATTATTGGTAATTATGTAGTTAAAAAGTAACCTGATATTTAGAGGGCTTAGCGAATTGAAATAAAAAGAAGAGGTTTCAAAGCACTGTGACCGATTAAAAAATAGTAAATCCCATGGTGGCGAAGCATTTTTTTATTTAAAACACACCTCATCTAGGTTTGCTAAACTAAAACTACATAAGACTCATTATGCAAAAACAGAAAGAAAGTACAAATCAAATTAACCTATGAGCAAAAAAATTTATTTCGCCTTCGGCAAGATTTGAAATAAAACAGATAAAAGGCAGACTTACCCAGCTTTTGGCTGGCCTATGTTTTTGGAAATGGAAAAGCTTCGAATTTCCCTTAAGTGAAAACAGTTTAACAATCATTCACTATCTGGGCAGAGGCGAGAGCAAACCCACGCTTATGGCTTTACTGGGCATTAATCTCAACAAAAGCACTGCCAATATCAGTTCTAACAAATATACTGGCAGTGCTTTCGTATGCGAATTCCCCATTCCGAATGCCTTGTGTATCCCGTTTGGTTTGACAACCATCGTGAAACTTAATCGACCCATTGATGACATTATGGCTACCTACTCTCGTAGTTTGCGCCGATCAATAACAGGGCAATGTGCTGAATACCGTTACGAAGTAATTCAAGATATTGCAAAAATAGATACCGTCGAACGTGATATGCTTAGACCATATGCAACAGTACGACACGATTTAGGAGCGGCTCAACTTGACCCTGATCTAGTGAGAAAATTGGCCAAGTCAGAATACGGCCGACTAGACTTGTTATATCAAGGTGAAGAAGCCGTAGGTTGTCATCTGGGGAACTTTTACATGCGCAAGGGTAGCCGCTATTGGCATGTAAACCGCTTTGGTTATCCATATAATGTTTTTTCAGATTACAAACGCTGGGGGGATGTCAATTCTATAAATTTACATCTCGCTCTCGAAGCCGCAATTAAGAACGGCTATGACTATTGTGATTATGGTGTAAGTTTAGCTCGCCCTGGGGCAGGATTAATTGAATGGAAAAGACGCCGTAAAGGGTTTCTAGCTCTTTATGATAATTTTAACTATTTCTATTTGAAGCTCCCCAAAACGGGCGCGGCTCAATTTCTTTGGGATGCTCCTGTTTTCGCAGTGGAAAGTGGTGAAATTACACTTCATCTCGGCATTCCAGAAGGTAAAACGGATGAAGAAATTGGTGCTCGATACCACGAAATGGGCTATTGTGGAGTGTACAAAGTTTACCTAAAATGCATTAGGCACCCAGGCAGCCATCTTATAGAAAAGATACAGGGTCTTTATGCTGATCAGGAATCTCAGCCAGTGATTATCATAAACCTTGTAAAGTAACTCTAAAAAACACTTTAAATATAAGACTTGATCAACAATTCGGCGTTTAAATTAAAAGATAATTTGAGAGGTTTAAATCTTAGTCGTGGTAAAGAGCATGCCTTTTAAAAAATACACATACTTATGGAAAATAAGCGGGGTTATATTTAAAAAAAATTTTGGCATTTCCAAGTTGAGATTTAAGTTTATGGTAAAGGCTTTCATTTTCTCGGAACATATAAAACCTTTATTGGATGCTAAAGAGAATAGCGCAATCAAAAAACTAATCTCGCAGCGGCCGGAAACACTGGGAGTGATCATATGGCCATATTTATGTTCTAAATGGAATACCAGGACTCGACTGAACAAAATCGTAGAACATTACACTGCCATTGAAGACTTAACATTTAAGATTGATTTCCCGCTAGATGGGGCACTGAAACTTTTAGATCTGGCTGAAGTGCATGAAAATCTTCACATCGTGCTCGATCAGCCTATATGGTTCATGCGAGAAGGTCAGCTTGTCATCAATCTTTTCTTGGGAAATGTACGTATTTTATCACTGGCATTTTCTCTTGCACGTGAATCAGGCAAAGTTGTGGCCTATGTTGGTGCCCTGCAGGGGAGAAACCTTGAGTGGTTGCTCGACGCAAATCGAGAAATCACCAAGTCCTTGCATGGCATGCGACCTAGAGATTTTTTATTCGAGCAGTTTAGGGATTTTTGTCGTATTGTTGGCGTGTCAAAGATTTATGCAGTTTCAGAGTCAAGCAGACATCATCGAAGTGGCTACTTTGCTACTAAAACCAAATCAGAAGAATTAAAACTCAATTACGATGAAGTATGGATAGAAAGAGGTGGCATTTTAGAAAATTCGGATTTCTATGTGTTCAGCGTGAATGTACAGAAAAAGAATCTCGAAGAAGTGCCTTCTAAGAAACGCTCGATGTATCGCAGAAGATATGAGTTATTAAAGATTACAGAAGCAAAGATGCTGGAAGTATGCTCTCACCTTGATGATGATCGATTGCTGGAATACCCGTTTAATAGTCTGTAATCAGGCTGTTTAGCATTGGTTATTCTTAGAATCCGTAAAATTGAATTGGCTAACGATTAATCTGCAAAAGTATTTCATTTGCCAGCTTTTCCATGCGATCCAGGCTTACGTCGGCCTTTTTCAAAAAGTCATCGTCATAGTGGTCAGGGTTCGCCCAATGCTTGCCTTTTATTTGGCAGCGTTTTGCCAGCTTATCGATGCCAATGTCCTGCAACTCAAACCCTAAATTAGTCCACAGCACGGATAGATGTGCTTCGCTCTCGTGATTCCGGGCGTCTGTATCTTGCATCTGGCGCATGTAAACAGCCGTTTCCCGCGAGGCGATAACCACTTCTCTCAGTGCTCGAATAGATTGCTGTTTTCTTTCTTTGCCAGCACGGTCCAGGTTAGCAAGCCACGACCTGACATGTTTGAGGATTTCCCAAATCGAAACCGAACCTAAAATGTCCATGCATGCCTTTCCGTCATTGCTGATTTCCAGCTTTAATATTTCGTATGCTTGCGCGGTTCTTGCGTCAGCGTGAGTACACCTCTTAGCAGATTCACTTCTTCTTTTTCCAGCCTGGCTCGTGCGTAGATTCTGCGTAAACGCTCACTTAGTTTTTTAGGCGCTTTTGGATTGAGGTAGCCGATATCGATAAGCGTTTGTTCCAGATGTGCGTAAAAACGCTCCAGTTCATCATTGGTGGCAAGTTCCATGCCCCCGGGTGCATCCAGTTTCCCTTCGAGGATTGCCATGCGAAGTTCATAGCAGACTACTTGTACAGCGGCAGCCAGGTTGAGTGAGGAATACTCCGGATTTGCGGGAATCATCGCTAACAACTGGCAGCAATCCAGCTCGGCGTTGCTGAGACCGCTCATTTCTGTGCCAAACACAAAAGCAACAGGCTGGGAAGCTGCTATTTTACTGGCCTGCAGGGCGGCCTCTCGCGCATTGACGGTTTCATGCGATAAATAACGCTTGCGCGCGCTCAAGCCAACTGCAAATGCGCAGCCAGTTAAAGCTTCGCTCAGGGTTTCGGTGACAATTGCGCTTTCAAGCAAATCCGCCGCGCCGGTGGCAAGTGCCGTGGCGTGCGCATCCGGGAATTTGTCAGGTTTTACCAGGTATAAATGCTGTAAGCCCATGGTTTTTATGGCGCGTGCGGCCGAACCGATATTGCCAGGGTGGCTGGTTTGGCAAAGAACTATGCGTATGTTGTTAAAAATGGCTTGTGACAATTTAGGGAAGCGCCTATTAATGCTAAAATAGCATTTTAACAGCTCTTTAAAGATTATTAGTTATGCATCCAATGCTATCCAATGCAGTAAAAGCCGCGCGTGAAGCGGGCAGAATTATTAACCGAGCATCGCAGGACGTGAACGCGCTGACTATCACCAGCAAAACCTTTAACGATTTTGTGAGTGAAGTGGATCATGCCGCAGAACGGGCGATTATTGATACGCTGAAGGCGGCTTATCCCGACCATGGATTTTTGGGCGAAGAAAGCGGCAACACCAATCAAGAGTCAGAAAATATCTGGATTATTGATCCGCTGGATGGCACCACTAATTTCCTGCATAACTACCCGTTTTACTGTATCTCGATTGCATTGCAGCAGAAAGGCGTGCTCACTCAGGCAGTGATTTACGACCCGGTGCGTAACGATCTGTTTACCGCCACCAAAGGTCGTGGCGCGTTTTTAAACGATAAGCGCATTCGCGTGACCAATCGCAGCAAATTGCAGGATTCGCTCATTGCAACAGGCTTCCCATTCCGCGATTTTACGCACTTGGATACTTACATGGCGATGTTGAAAGACATGATTAAAAAAACCACGGGCATTCGCCGTCCCGGCTCGGCAGCGCTGGATTTGGCTTATGTGGCGGCGGGTTTTACAGACGGTTTCTTCGAGATTAATTTATCAGCATGGGATATTGCTGCAGGCGGTTTATTGGTACAAGAGGCCGGCGGTATCGTGGCTGATTTTGAAGGCAATGAGAGCTGGCTGAAAACCGGCAATATCGTAGCAGCCAACCCAAAAGTGTTTGCGCAAATATTACAGGTGTTGGCCCCGCACTTAACTGATAAGCTGAAAACGCCTGTTACGTAAGGCTATTAGAGAAATTTAGCGCGCACGCAGCATTTCATCGCTCAGCTGGCGGTCAACCGCTGCCGCCATTTGAAACAGCTGGTCGTCCGCGCTTAATTTTACGCTGTTAAAAAATTCTTTTTTGTAAGTTTCATCATAAGCAAGTCTTTCCAGATCATACGAGCCCATCACTTCTTTGCAGTGGGCTAAGAACTGTGCATAAATGGTAATGCTGTCATTGGTCATGTTAAATGCCCTCATCAATTAGTTAGTAATGAGTAGAAGTCTGCATTATTTGTGCCAAATATTTGGACAGGCATGGTATTTTTAACTGATTGATTTTACTTGACATTGTTTATTATTTTGATTTCTTGTCGTAACTAATTGATGAAAATCTCACATCAAATGTTGAGAAATTGAACAAACCATTCAAAATGTTTATAAAATGAGTCAAATCTTAGATTAAACCATTTTTGTGTCTACCAAACTTTCACCGCCAGAAATAACCGCCAGTTCGCCAGCGCCATTGGGCCATACCCCAATGATGCGCCAGTATTTGGCGCTAAAAGCGCAGCATCCCGATATGTTGCTGTTTTACCGCATGGGCGATTTTTACGAGCTGTTCTTTGAGGATGCAGAAAAAGCCTCGAAACTGTTAGGTATTACGCTCACGCGGCGCGGCGCCAGCAACGGCGAGCCGATTAAGATGGCAGGTGTGCCGTATCATGCGGCCGAGCAATATCTGGCCAAGCTAGCAAAACTGGGTGAATCGGTCGCGATTTGTGAGCAAATCGGCGATCCCGCGACTTCAAAAGGGCCGGTCGAGCGTGCTGTCACGCGCATTCTCACGCCAGGCACGCTGACAGATAGCGCGCTGCTGGATGAAACGCGCGATAACCAATTATTAAGCATATTCGCGGTCGATGGCGTGCTAGGTTTGGCGCGTATTAATCTGGCATCCGGCACGTTTATTTTGAGCGAAATTGCGGTTGGATTCTTAGCACAAGAGCTTGAGTGTATTTCGCCCACAGAGATTGTCTGCGCGGATGATTTTAAGCACAACTCGCTCGAAGTGTTTGACTGTGCCAAGAAGCGTTTGTCGCCTTGGCAATTCGATGCAGACAGTGCATTCAAAGCGCTGACGCAGCAATTTAACACACTGGATTTATCTGGATTCGGCGCGCAAAACTTGACTGCAGCCTTGTGCGCCGCTGGTGCGTTGCTGGACTATGTGAAACATACGCAACGTGCTGCCTTGCCGCATATTAATTCACTTAGCGTCGAGCAAACCAGCCAGTTTATCCAGCTGGATGCGGCCACACGCCGCAATCTGGAGATTGATGTTACCTTGCGCGGTGAGGCCTCGCCCACTTTGTATTCGCTGCTGAATACTACGCAAACGGCTATGGGTGCGCGGCTGTTGCGGCATTGGCTGCATCATCCCTTGCGCGATAGAAATCTGGTCACCAAACGGCATGAAGCAGTTGCTGAGCTTATTAGTACATCTAAATATCAAGTGTTGCAATCGCACTTAAAAGCTATTGGTGATATTGAGCGCATCACCACACGTGTGGCGCTGAAGACCGCCCGACCACGCGATTTATCGGGTTTGTGCGAGAGTTTGCTGCAATTGCCGAAGCTGCAGAATCTGCTGGTCAATAGCAAGGTTATATTGCTGGAAACATTAGGTGCTAATTTGCAGGCGCCGCGCGAAGTATTGCAATTATTGTCACAAGCCATCAAGCCGGAACCCGCATCCGTGCTGCGTGAGGGCGGGGTGATCGCGGATGGATATGATGCCGAGCTGGACGAGTTGCGTGCTTTGCAAACCAACCATGGCGATTTTTTGCTGCAGTTTGAGGCGGCCGAAAAAGCCCGCACCGGCCTGGCGAATCTGAAAGTTGAATACAACAGCGTACATGGTTTTTACATCGAAATCAGCCGTGCGCAGGCCGAGAATGCACCAGCGGAATATCGCCGCCGTCAAACCTTAAAAAATGCCGAGCGTTTTATTACGCCCGAACTGAAGGCGTTTGAAGATAAAGTATTAAGCGCAAATGAGCGTGCGCTTGCACGTGAGAAAATGCTTTATGAGCAAGTTTTAAACGAATTGACACCATTTATTACTGCCCTGCAGACCAATAGCGGCGCGGTTTCAAGCCTGGATGTTCTATGCTGTTTTGCCGAACGTGCGCAAGCGCTGAATTACGTGCAGCCGCAGTTTGTGAATGAGTCTGGCATCAGTATTGAGGCTGGCCGCCATCCTGTGGTAGAAAGTATAAGCGCAAGCCAAATATCAGCCCAGCCATTTGTAGCTAACGACCTGATGATAAACCCTTTCCGCCAGCTGCTGCTGATTACCGGCCCGAACATGGGCGGCAAATCGACCTACATGCGGCAAATTGCACTCATTGTGCTTTTGGCGCATTGTGGTGCCTTTGTGCCGGCAAATGCCGTTAAAATCGGCGAAATAGACCGTATCTTCACAAGAATAGGTGCGTCGGATGATTTGGCGGGCGGCAGATCAACCTTCATGGTTGAGATGACCGAAACTGCCAATATTCTGCATAACGCCACGGATAAAAGTCTGGTGCTGCTGGACGAGATTGGACGCGGAACAAGTACGTTTGACGGCTTGAGCCTGGCGTGGGCGGTCGCCAAACAATTACTGGAAAAAAATAAAAGTTATACCTTGTTTGCCACGCATTATTTCGAGCTCACGCGCATTGTGGATGAATTCAAACATGCCGCAAATATTCATCTGGATGCGGTGGAGCACGGTAATGGCATCGTGTTCTTACATAAGGTAGAAGAGGGTGCGGCAAATCAAAGTTATGGTATTCAGGTGGCGCAGCTGGCTGGCATTCCCAAAAGTGTCGTGGCCGCCGCTAAAAGAAAACTTACGCAACTGGAAAATAACCAGATCACGCAAAATGCCAATCAGCCGGATATGTTTGCTGCAAACGTTGAACCAGCCACAGCGGCTGTGCATCCTGTGATTGCTGAACTTGAGGCGATTCAGCCAGACGATCTAACGCCTAAGCAGGCGTTAGAGTTGTTGTATGCGCTAAAAACTAAGATTTAGTGGTGATGCCCGCCCGCGCCATGCACATGCTGGTGCGAAACTTCTTCCTGATTAGCCGGGCGTACAGCTGTGATGGTGGCCTTAAACAGCAGGCGCTCGCCCGCCCAGGGATGATTGCCGTCTACCACTACCTTGCCATCAGCAATTTCAGTCACGGTGTATAAAATCACTTCACCGGTTTCATCTTCGCCTTCAAACTGCATGCCGACCTTTAATTCTTTGGCGGGGAAGGCGTTTGCAGGCTCGATTTGCACCAGTTCTTCATCGTAATCGCCAAAGGCATCGACAGGCTCCAGGCTGACTTCTACGGTGTCACCAACGTTCTTGCCATGCATCGCTTCTTCCACTTTCGGGAATATGTTATCGTAGCCGCCATGCAGATAAGCGACAGGCTCCTGGCTTGCCTCCAGCACTTCGCCATTGGCGTTTTTAAGTTCGTAAGTCATTGTTACTACGGTGTTCATCGCGATTTGCATGATGTGTTCCTAAGCAGGGGCCTGTATAAAATTTAAGAATAGAATTTTAATCTATTTTTGACATTTGCCTAAATGCCGCATGTAAATTATTTAAGTTCTAAGTCGCTTTGCAATAAAAGTATCCAGCGCAGCCGCAAATGCCTGCTTATCACCATGGTTAAATGCAGAAGGGCCGCTGATATCCATGCCATTGCCACGCAACTCTTCCATCAAATTGCGCATGGCGAGGCGTTCTTTAATATTGGCTGTTGTGTAAAGCTCACCGCGTGGGTTTAACGCATGTCCGCCTTTTTCTACCACAAGCGCAGCCAGTGGAATATCAGCAGTAATCACCAAATCTCCCGCTTCGAGTTCAAATACAATTCTGCTGTCCGCCACGTCAAAGCCGCCAGGCACGGCAATAAACTTGATGTAAGGCGAGAACGGGATGCGCAAAAACTGGTTGGCAACGAGGGTCGTCGTGATTTTAGTACGCTCTGCCGCGCGAAATAAAATCTCTTTTATGACGACGGGGCAGGCGTCTGCGTCAACCCAGATCCTCATCTATTTTAGCGACCTCGACCGCCGCTTCTATGTGTACTGTTGGGGTTTGTGTTGGTTCTGCCAAAAGTGTTTTGATTAGGGTTGCGGTTGTTTGGGTTGCGTGCAGGTGGCTTAGGCGCAAACAGAGCACCCTGCGGCATGGCTTGATGGCGTGCCGCTTCTGACATGGGCTGCCTGGTAATATTTTGCGCAGGTTTTTGTGCGTTATTTTGGCCTTGATTGCGCCCCAGATTTTGGCTATTCGCGTTGCCTTGCGGTTTACGCTGTTGCTGGCCTTGACCATGGCCACGTGGCGGCCTGCCATGCGGCTGCGTAGAGCGTGGCGCTTCAGGTTCCGGTTTGTCAGAAGGCGTAAAACCTTCAACTTGCACTTTCGGTATCTCGCGTTTAATCAGTTTTTCAATATCTTTTAAAAACTTCAATTCTTCACGGTCAACCAATGAAACCGCCGCGCCGCTACTGCCTGCGCGGCCGGTACGGCCAATGCGGTGCACGTAATCTTCAGGTACATTCGGCAATTCAAAATTCACCACTTGCGGCAATTGGTCAATATCCAAGCCGCGCGCGGCAATGTCGGTCGCTACCAATACACGCATGCTGCCGTCCTTAAACTGTGCCAAAGCTTTGGTACGCGCGCCCTGGCTTTTATTGCCATGAATCGCCGCAGCCTGAATATCATCCTTAATCAGCTTTTCAGCCAACCGGTTCGCGCCATGTTTGGTGCGGGTGAATACCAGCACTTGTTGCCAGTCGTGGTGCTTAATCAGGTGGCTCATTAGCTCGCGTTTATGCGATTGTGCCACCATGTGCACTGTTTGCTCAACCAGTTCGGATGCCGTATTGCGGCGCGCGACTTCAACAAAGCCCGGGTTATGTAACAGGCCATCGGCGAGTGCTTTTATTTCGTCAGAAAAGGTGGCAGAGAACAATAGATTTTGGCGCTGCTTCGGCAACATCGCGAGTATTTTTTTAATATCGCGAATAAAACCCATGTCCAGCATGCGGTCGGCTTCGTCCAGCACCAAAATCTCAACACCGCTTAGGTCAACATTCTTCTGGTTTGCGTGATCCAACAGGCGGCCGGGCGTGGCGACAAGAATATCCAGCGGTTTTTTCAGGCGCGCAATCTGCGGATTGGCGTTTACGCCGCCAAAAATCACGGTGCTGGTGAGTGGCAAATATTTGCCGTAAGTTTTAACAGATTCTTCAATCTGTGCCGCCAGCTCGCGCGTTGGCGTCAGCATCAGGCAGCGCGGGCGATTATCTTTACGTGTTTTTTGGCTAAGAATATGCAAAATTGGCAATGTAAAACCAGCGGTTTTTCCGGTGCCGGTTTGTGCCCCTGCCAGCAAATCGCCTCCGCTTAATACTTGCGGAATGGCTTTGGCCTGAATAGGGGTTGGTGTGCTGTAACCCGCGTCGTTAATGGCACGCAGAATGGGTTCGGATAAACCTAACTCATTAAAGTTAAGTGTGTTTGTTGTTTCAATAGACAATGTCATGCTCCAGCTAGAATTTTAAGCCAGCCAATTGCTTTTGAAGCAACACCAATCGAGGTGGCAAAGAGTAGGTCAGATGACCAAATGATAAAAAGACCGCTACGCTGATTGGTTTGCGTAGGGAGCATGCATTATACGGGGAATTGCAATTAAAGCGAGCTTTGTGTTTTTGTGGGATAGCTAACGTTTGAGGTAGCCATTTAAGGTGTGCTTGGCAATACGGAGGTACTTGTTGAACGTATTGTTAGAGACAATGCTTATTTCTTTCTCGGAAATATTACCTGATGCTTTACGTAAATAACTATAGGAATAATAAACACTTGACCAGCTGCCCCAGATTGAATCGTGGCTAAGTCCCCATTACTGTTGATGAAAATACGAACATTATGTACATGGTATCCAGCATCCTTCCCGCTAGTTAAAGTACCCTTGCTCGGCAAGTCGATTGAGCCATCTGATGTAACTACTAAGCCGTTCTCTCGTAAATAAAGTCGCGTTGCTTTCTCTTCCTCCCCGGTATACCAGACCATCTTCAGAGAGCCGCTTGGCTCAAAAGAAATCCGAACATAGTCTGCATCATGTACAGGCACGCCGAGCAATTGAGCGAGATTGTATATCGCAAACGATTGCTTTGATGAAGAGTGGCTTGCGTGATTTGAGAAGTTACCTAAAATGTTACTAGTTGCCTCCTTGTCGACAGATTCCTTCCAGATGCGATCATCGACCGTTACGCAAGCTGACAAGGCAAACGCAAAAAAGAGAAATACAACCAGTTGTGAAATTCGGTTCGTCATGCTCTCTAATGTAAGATGTATACCGATTTCGGTATACATCTTAGAGTGAATATGTGTTTAATTTTTATCATTATTAAAAATATTATCACAATTAATGCGGATGATTTTTTCGCCAAACCCAAGGCGGAGATGGGTACCCACTTTTCCAAAGCCCGCGTTTGTAGTTGCGTGCTTCCTGCTCGGCAAGGTCGAGCGAGTAATCCATCGAATAGCGTCGGTTAAACCATGCGTGGCCGTTCTTCACCATAAACTCGCTGGCATCCAGCTTGTTGCAATGTAATTTACCCAAGCTGCGATGATATTTATCCATGCCAGAAATATAGACTTTTACATCGGCATTTTTGCAAAACTCCATGAGTGCGCGGCGCGATTTTAAGCCGTAAGTTTGGGTGCGTTCCGGTGCGTCAATTTCGGTGATGCGCAGTTTATAAACCTTAGTGCCGTCTTTGATTTTGACAGTATCGCCATCGTAAAAATAAGTGATTTCAGCTGCAAAAACAGGCAGGCTGCAAGCCAATATCCATGCGGCTCCCAAAGCATATAAAAAACGTTTCAAATCGTTAATGTTCTTGATAATTCGTTGGTTCAAGCACCGTCGGAATTGGCTCTAGTTCTGTATTGGGGTGGTCTTTGCTGTAATGCAAACCGCGGCTTTCTTTGCGCGAGATAGCGCTTTCCACAATCAGTTCTACCACTTGCAGCAAGTTGCGCAGCTCGATTAAATCGTTGCTGATTTTAAAATGCTGATAAAACTCCTGCACTTCATCGCGCAGCATGTGGATGCGATGCAGCGCGCGGCTAAGACGTTTATCGGTGCGCACAATGCCGACGTAGTTCCACATAAAGCGGCGCAACTCGTCCCAGGTATGCGTAATCAGCACTTCCTCGTCGGCATCGGTCACGCGGCTTTCATCCCATTTTGGCAGTTGAGCAAAGGGCTGCGTGGGTGCGCTTAAAATGTCCGCCGCCGTAGCGCGGCCAAACACCAAGCATTCCAGCAATGAATTACTCGCTAGGCGATTCGCGCCATGCAAGCCGGTGCAGGCCGTTTCGCCAATCGCATATAAATTGGCGATGTCGGTTCTGCCTTGCGCGTCCACCATCACGCCGCCGCAACTGTAATGCGCGGCTGGCACCACGGGGATGGGTTTTTTGCTGATATCGATGCCCAACTCAAGGCAGCGCGCATAAATGTTGGGGAAATGGGCTTTAATAAATTCAATCGGTTTGTGCGTAATATCCAAATACACGCAATCCAGCCCGCGTTTTTTCATCTCGAAGTCAATCGCGCGGGCCACTATATCGCGCGAGGCCAGCTCTTCGCGCGGATCGTGCTCCGGCATAAAGCGTGTGCCGTCGGGCAATTTGAGCAGGCCGCCTTCGCCGCGCACGGCTTCAGAAATCAGAAACGACTTCGCATGCGGGTGGAATAAACAGGTCGGGTGAAACTGGATGAATTCCATGTTCGCCACGCGGCAGCCTGCGCGCCAAGCCATGGCGATGCCGTCGCCGGTGCTCACATCCGGATTGGTGGTGTACAAATACACTTTGCCCGCGCCGCCAGTCGCCAGCACGGTTTGTTGCGCGGCGATGGTAATGACTTTGCCGGTTTTGTTATTGAGCACATAAGCGCCTAGACACTTATTTTCAGGCGAATTCTTGTTCACTTTCCTGCTGGTAATGAGGTCTACCGCGATGTGATTTTCCAGAATAGTGATATTGGTGTGCTCGCGTATTTTTTGGGTTAACGTTTTTTGCACGGCACGCCCGGTGGCATCGGCCACATGTACGATGCGGCGCTGGCTGTGGCCGCCTTCACGCGTAAGATGTAGTCCGCTATTATCGGCTTCACGCGTAAATTCTACGCCCTGATCAATCAGCCACTCAACCGCTTCGCGGCCTTGTGTCGCTACCATGCGCGTCACTTCTGCATCGCATAAACCAGCGCCTGCGATCATGGTGTCCTGGATATGCTCTTCAATAGAGTCGCTGCTATTGAGCACAGCCGCAATACCGCCTTGCGCCCAGCTACTGGCACTGTCGCTCATTTCGCGCTTGCTGACCAGACATACCTTTTTATGGTCGGCCACCTGCAGCGCCATAGTCAACCCTGCGAGACCGCTGCCGATAATGAGTACATCAAATTGTTGCATGGCAAAATGTTATGTGAATGAACTAATGAGAGTTTATCCGTGTCTTTATCCTTAAGCTAGCAAAGATAAAAAAAGTAGTTTAATTTTAGGTGTCAGCTAGATTCAAGTTTGGAGGATGCAAATGTTACAGACGAGCAAAATTGAGGAATTATCCCGGTCAAGTTTCGTAGAACCTGCCCTACAGGCGTATACTACGGGCTACAAGAAGACAGGGACAGGGAGTAATACCTCAATGGCTGATAAGCCAAACGAAAATCCCAATGCGGGCAATCGCGAAATTGACCAGGTGTTGGTGGAGCGCGCGCAGCAGGGCGACAAAAAAGCGTTTGGGTTGCTGGTGGAAAAATACCACCGCAAGCTTGGGCGTTTGCTTGGCCGCATGATTCGCGACCAGGCTGAAGTTGAGGACGTGGTTCAGGAATCATTTATCAAGGCATATCGCGCTTTGCATAATTTTAGAGGCGATAGCGCGTTTTACACCTGGCTATATCGCATTGGCATCAACACGGCGAAAAACTACCTGGTTTCGATGGGCCGCCGGCCACAAGTGATGCAGGAAGTTGAGATTGAAGACGTCGAGAACTTTGAAGATGGTGGCGAGATGCGCACCATGGATACGCCGGAAACTGCCATGATGACCAAGCAGATTGCGCAGACCGTGAATGACACGGTGGCTAGTTTACCGGAAGAATTACGCACAGCGATTACGCTGCGCGAGATTGAAGGTTTGAGTTATGAAGAAATCGCAACTTTGATGCAATGCCCAATTGGCACCGTGCGTTCACGCATATTTAGAGCACGCGAAACCATTGCGTTGAAGTTGCGCCCATTATTGGATACGCCAGACGGCAAGCGCTGGTAAGATACGTTAATAACATTAGTTTGAGTTTTATATTTAGAGGTTTATGATGAAAGATCAATTGTCTGCACTGATAGATGGCGAGTTTGATATCGAAAACTCCGAACATCTGATTGCATCTGCCAAATCGGGTGGCGAGCTGAGAGCCTGTTGGGCGCATTACCATTTAATTGGCGACGCCATGCGCGGCGATGTCTATATGCGCAGCGATTTCAGCCGTCGCGTGATGGCAGCACTTGAAGCCGAGCCTACCGTATTGGCACCAAATTCTTCTTCAGCATCACAATCTCCAGATAAAAAACATAACCATAAAAAACCGGCGCGATTCTGGTCGGTTGCAGCATCGGTCGCAGCTGTGATGTTTGTGGGTGTGATGGTGCTGGAACAGCAATTGAACAAGTCGGAAGCATTGTCGCCGGTAGAAATCGCGCAAAGCGTACCAACGGAATATCTACAGGCTCATCAGGCTGCAGCTCCTAGCAGTGCCGCTTACTATATTCAAGCCGCCAGTTATACGGAGCCGAAACAATAATGTTGCGTGTTGTGTGTGCGTTATTGCTGAGCGCATTCAGTCTCAGTAGTCTGGCGGTGGACGACGTCTGGTTATTGTTGCAAAAAACCGCTTATGCCGCGCGCGAGTTGAATTACCAAGGCGTGTTTGTGTATCAGAATGGCAAGCAGACAAGCTCGGTGCAAATCACGCACATGAACAACGACGGGCAGGAGATGACACGTAACGTGGTGCTGGATAACGGCGTGCAAACTGGCCAGTCGCGTGAAGTATACAGCCAAGGCAGCAATATTGTGATATTCCGTCCGCAAAATCAAAAAATGGTGATTGAAAAGCGGCGTGGGCAGAATCTGTTCCCGGCCATGCTACCGACCGAGTTGGAGACGATTAAAGTCAGCTATAACGCGCGTCTTGGCGCTTTGGAAAATGTGGCTGGACGAGAAGCGCAGATTATCGAGTTGATCCCTAACGATGCTTTTCGGTACAGCTATAAGATTTGGGCAGATACGGAATATGGCCTGTTGCTGAAGATGGCTTTGCTTGATAACAAGAAACAGACACTGGAACAGATTGCGTTTAGCCGGATCGACATGCTTTACTCGCAGGATGCCAACTGGTTTCAGCCCAAAATTGATGTAAGCAAAAACTACGTGATGCAAGACACCACTGCAGTCAACCGTGTAGAAAGTAACTGGATTGTGACCGAGCTACCTGCAGGCTATTCCAAAGTGGATCACATCGCGCTGGCGGTACCTGGTAAAGCAGCACCGGTAGATCAAATGATATTCTCTGACGGCATTGCTTCGGTCTCTTTGTTTATCGAGCCGTTAACGAAAGGCATGCGCCCGAAAATGGGACACATGCTGATAGGTTCTACCAATATTTGCGCTAACGTGATTGAAGGTTATCAGATCACGGTGGTAGGCGAGGTGCCAGAAGCCACGGTAATGCAAATCGCCCGAGCAGTCAGCTTTAAAAAACAATCCGCATCAAAATAATCCTAATAAAATCGTATGATAGAAGAACGCGCCGTTGTCCTTTCGCTCGAAAGAGCAATTAACAGCACTTTGCCGAGCGATGCCATCGCGACACTCGAAATTGAACGCAAAACTGCCTGTGGCCTGTGTGGCCAGACGCGTGGTTGCGGCAATTCCATTTGGGGCAAATTGTTTGCACACCGGTCTGCTGCATTTAAGGCACAAAATCGTATCAACGCAAAAGTGGGTGACAGCGTTATTGTCGGTATTGATGAAAAAGCACTGTTAAGAAGCGCCTTGTTGCTTTACATGCTGCCCCTTGCAACCTTACTGATTGGCGCCATATTAGCGACACAAATCTATGATACAAACAGCAGTGCCATGATCGGTGCTGCAACTGGTTTGGTGCTAGGCCTGCTGTGGGTAAAAGGCCATACCATGTCTAGCAGCTATTTTACATTGCAGCAACCGGTGATTTTAAGGCTGGCTTTTGAGGAAACAGTAGTTAAGTTCAGTTAAGCAGAATTTAGTTAAGTAAAGTTTTTGTTAAATCATATTGAAGGAAAATAATTAGATGTTAAAAAGTTGGATTTCAACCGCATCATTTGCATTTGTTTTCGCATTGACAAGTTTTAACCAGGCTGCAACAGCAAAAGACTTGCCTGATTTTACCGAGCTGGCGGAAAAGCACGGCGCAGAGGTGGTAAATATTAGCGTTACACAGGTTATGCAAGCGGGTAATGCGATGCCTTTCCCTAACATGCCAAATGACCCTGACCTGCAAGAGTTTTTTAAACGCTTTGGCATTCCCGGCATGCCTGGCCAGGGCGATGGCGGGCAGGAATATAAATCGCAATCGCTGGGTTCCGGCTTTATTATCAGCACGGATGGCTACATTTTAACCAACGCCCACGTGGTGAACGAGGCGGATGAAGTGCTGGTTAAATTAAATGATAAACGTGAATTCAAGGCTAAGATTATCGGTACAGATAAACGCACCGATGTCGCTTTAATTAAAATCGAAGCTACTAACTTACCTAAAGCCACCATCGGCGACCCAGCTGCATTAAAAGTAGGCGAATGGGTAGCGGCCATTGGCTCGCCATTCGGCCTGGAAAACACCATGACAGCAGGTATCGTCAGTGCCAAAGGCCGTGCCTTGCCGCAAGAGAATTTTGTGCCGTTCATTCAAACCGACGTTGCCATCAACCCGGGCAACTCTGGCGGCCCACTTTATAACCTGCGTGGCGAGGTGGTAGGCGTTAACTCGCAAATTTACAGCCGCAGCGGCGGCTCGATGGGCCTGTCTTTCAGCATCCCGATAGATGTTGCGATTGATATTTCTAACCAGCTTAAAGTAAGCGGAAAAATCACGCGCGGCTGGCTTGGCATCGCGATTCAGGAAATCACCAAAGAACTGGCAGAGTCATTTGGCATGAAAAACACCAACGGCGCGCTGATTGCCGGTGTGGAGAAAAACAGCCCGGCCGACAAAGGCGGTTTGGAACCCGGTGATGTAATCACCAAGTTTGATGGCAAAGCGATTATCGCATCCAGCGATCTGCCGCGTGCTGTGGGCGCAACTAAGCCCGGCAAAATTGCAGCCGTGGAGATTCTACGCAAAGGCGCGGTAAAAACCCTGAATATCGGCATAGGCGAAATGCCTTCTGATTCTAGTGACACGCCAGCTACAGGCAAGCCCGCACCTAAGGCAGAGCCAAATAAAATCGGCCTTACGCTTAAAGAGCTCACTCCGCAGCAAAAGAAAAAACTTAACGGCAAAAACGGCTTGCTGGTGGCAGAAAGCACTGGTGCAGCTGCGCAGGCAGGCATTCGCCGTGGCGATGTGATACTTGGCCTGAATAACTCCGAGACGCAAAGCGTAGAAGCGTTCAACAAGCAAATTAATGCTATTGCCGCAGGTAAAACAATAGCGGTGCTGGTACAGCGTGGTGAAAATACCTTGTATGTTCCCATCAAGGTGATTAAGTAATGTTTGTTTGGATAATTAGTTTGGCAATGCAAAAAACTGCTTAGGCGCTAGTCAACCTAATTGGGTTTCGCGCGCTATTAAACAGCTGTAATTGCATTTCTTTTTGATGAAAGGATACAAAACATGAACAAGACGAGGGCGAAAGTAGTTTCTGGATTAATGCTTGTCACACTGGTTACAACGGCGTGTGGAACTGTGACTGGCGCAGCGGTAGGCGCGGGCGCGGGCGCTGCGGTGGGTGCTGGCACAGGGCATGGTGCAAAAAAAGGCGCTTTGATAGGTGCTGGTGTTGGCGCTGCAGCTGGTGCTATTTACGATATCACAAAATAAGGGAGGCCCAGATGAATACAAAGATGAATATATTGAAACGCTTAACCGCTATTGCGATTGTCGGGTTGACTATGCAGAGTGGCGTCGTAATGGCAGAAGCTGCAGTTGTCAGTTGCGCTAAAGAGGGTACACCGGGACAGCTGGAAGGAAAAGTTGTTAAGGTGGATATGGATCAGGAAAAAATCACCCTACGCGATACTAGTGGTACGGTACATGAATTTAATGCATCAAAGGAAACATTACAGGAATACAAGGCTGGTGATACCATTAAAGCAAAACTCAGGTGCGAAAAATAATCTGATAGCTTAGCTGTATTAGCTAGTACAGCTAAGTAATAAATCGTGGGCAACCAAGTTGCTCACCCTTGGGTTTTCTCGTCATTCCGTACAAGCGTAGCGCGATTTGAGCCTGCCCCGTGCTACGACACGGGGGAATCCAGTTGGAACTAAAAAGAATTGCGACACGGACCCCTTCAGGCCCTTTTTGATAGTGGAGTCGTTTTTGAATGAGGTTCAAACGCCTGATTTAAAAGTCAAATAATCGTTTCTCACCCCATTTATCCTTCCATTTATTCTCTATAATGATGTTTCTGCGCAGAATAATTGTTTTATCCCCGGTAGTATTTTTGCACCAAAAATCAACGTTCTGTTTTGCCTCTTTTAGATCGGAAGAAAGGCTTTTCGCCTCGGGCTTGTTCATCAACATCAATCGGTCGGTTGCAACTACACAGTTATCCTCGATGACTTGTTGTGCACTGAACCGTTCGGCTTCAAGCTGCTCAAGTTTTAGATCCCCTGGATTTTTATTGCATTCAGCTTCAATAAATGCATTTAGCCTGTTAATTTCGGCATTCGTGGTTTTATCATCGAGAAATTCCCGTACATTATTTTCATGGTACCGAAAAGCCCGCCCATTGCGTAAGGTGTTTAGTTCCTGACGTGCCCTGCCACATGACTTTATGTGCTGACTGTAATTTGCTTGGGCTTCTTCTTGTTTTTGCTGTGCTATTCGTTCATTGGTAGCCCGAGATTCTTCTTTTATCTTCTGTTCCTTTAACTGTTTATTCAAGCGCAGTGCTCGATCAATGGTCTCAGGCGAAGCGTCAGGCAAATTAATAATTTTTGGTGTTTTCTTATTATTTTCTTGTGGTTTATCGGAGTAATGAACTATGCCTTTTTCATCCTCCCACTTATATACTACTGCGGCTATGGTAGGAATTATTACCACAAAAAACAAGAGAACTGGAATGCTGCGATACCATTTCATGCAGAACTTCCTCCGACTTAAACTTCAGTGACTCTGACTATGCTGACTCGAGGTAACTCAGCACCCTTCCACTTAAGGCTGATCCATTAAGATGCCAACTTTTACAACAAACGCGAGCGCAATAATACTATTTGATCAATTTTCCATAGTCCTTAGCAGCTCGAATTTAATTAGATTTGACGCTCATTTCTAACCTCAATCAATAAGGGAAACTACTTATGAACAATTTGATGACGTGATTGCAGGCTGGCAGTGGGTAGTCAATCCTGTTTTTGCAGTGGTTCCAGATGCCGAACAAACCACGCCGTTGCCTGGCGCGCCACTTCTTCCAAAGTGCCGGGCTCTTCAAACAAATGCGTTGCATTTGGAATGATTGAGAGTTCTTTTTCACAGTTCATGCAAGCGTAAGCCTCGCGGTTCAGCTCAATTACCACATCATCCCAGCCGCCCACTAATAACAGGGTTGGGCAAGTAACATGGCCAAGACTTCTCTGCCCTGCAAGGTCAGGGCGGCCACCACGAGAAACCACCGCACGGATTTCTTTACCGCTAGCGGCTGCTGCCTGTAATGCAGCTGCAGCACCCGTGCTGGCACCAAAATATCCAACCGGGAGGTTTTTGGTGAGCGCATCTTCCCATACCCAGCTTGTGACAATCAGCAGACGTTGCGTAAGCAAAGGGATATCAAATCGCGTCTGGTAATCCGTATCCTCTTCCGGCGTGAGCAAATCCATGAGCAGCGTACCGATGCCGCTATCATGCAGCACATTGGCCACATAGTTGTTGCGTGGGCTATGCCGGCTGCTGCCACTGCCGTGGGCAAACAGGACAATGCCTTTGGCATTGTCGGGCAGCTTGAGCATACCCTCAATGTGTACATGATCTACTGGAATGTGCACAAGCTTCTCGATTTTGGCAACCATCATAGCTCTCCTTAAATGTGTGCCATATTGATAGCAATCGGGATGCGTTTTCTGCCAAAGTGGCCAGCCTGCTCAGCGAATCTACCGGCGATGCTGGTAGCACAATCGGGGCAATGTCCATCTTTGGTCAGGCGATATTGATTGATCTGATACCAATCGCGCACAATCAGCGGCGTGTTGCAGTTAGGGCAGAATGTCGTATCTCCATCCTGATTGTGTACATTGCCTGTGTACACAAACTTCAGGCCTTCACGCATCGCGATTTCTCTTGCGCGTATTAGCGTGGCAACGGGTGTTGCAGGGATATCCGACATTTTGTAATCCGGGTGAAAGGCAGAGAAGTGCAGCGGCACATCGGTGCCCAAGTTGTTTTTAATCCACCGGCACATGGCGGTGATTTCTTCACTGGAGTCATTTTGGCCGGGAATCAGCAAAGTTGTGATTTCAAACCAGACATTCGTTTCATGTTTCAGGTAACGCAAGGTATCCAGTACAGGCTGCAAATGCGAGCCGGTCAGTTTGAAGTAGAACTCGTCAGTAAATGCTTTCAGGTCGACATTCGCGGCGTCTATTTTTGCGTAAAAGTCGCGTCTGGCCTGGTCATGCATATAACCGGCGGTCACCGCCACGGTTTTGATGCCGCGCGCATGGCAGGCATCGGCTACATCCATTGCATACTCTGCAAAAATAACTGGGTCATTATAAGTAAATGCCACGCTTTTACATTGATATCTTTCCGCCGCGGCAGCAATGGCATCAGGTGAAGCTTGATCCATTAGCTGATCCATATCCTTGGATTTGCTGATATCCCAGTTCTGGCAGAACTTGCATGCCAGATTACAGCCGGCTGTGCCGAAAGACAGCACGCTGCTGCCCGGGTAAAAATGATTAAGCGGTTTTTTCTCGATAGGGTCGATACAGAAGCCGGATGAGCGCCCGTAAGTAGTGAGTATCATCTGGTCATTTTGACGCATGCGCACAAAGCAGGCACCACGCTGACCTTCATGCAGCCTGCAGTCACGCGGACACAAGTCGCATTGCATGCGCCCATCGTCCAGCATATGCCAGTAACGGCCTAAGTAACCGGAATTTTCAATCATATTCATACCCTCTTGTTTAAGACTTCCACTTCTTTCGTAATATCCCTTTCTTTCCATTTACTTACAGAGTAGCGGTAGAGCTTGACTTCCTCATCCCAGAAACCGGGCTGTAACCCGGCTTTGTGTTTGAGGTGCGCCATGAATACATCAGCTTCAGGCAACTGCTCCCATACCTGCGGCAGAAAGGTGCTGCGGTAATGGCCAAACTCGAACACGATGCCATCAACGCCCGGCTGCAGCTGCGCCAATGCATCATGCTCGCCTGAAAACACCAGTGGCTGCATTGCCGATAGCAAGGAAATCTCGATTTCCGTCGAGTCCAGCTCATGCACAGTCAAAGGTGAGAAACGCGGATCACGAAATGCAGCTGCATGGGCATTGGCTTTTACGTCGATCAGCAATGGGCGATGCGCTTCCAGTGTGCCTATGCAGCCACGCAGCTGTTCATTTTGAGTCAGTGTGACAAAGCTTGCGCCTTTTTCATGCAGCCACGGCAAATCCTCATTGGTCGCGTTGTAAGGTTTACCCAACGCATTGGAAATGATGGCGCGCGCAATGGGGATCAGTATCTTGCCGGGATTATCTGTTGCGGTAACAGGCGTTTCACGCATTGCCAGTTTCCTCCACAAAAGCAAATGAAGCGTAACCTACCACACTGTCTTTATCCCCTGCGGTATCACCAGAATTGCACAAGTCCAGTAGCTTGGGTTTAAGGTGGTGGCGTCTGGCTGCCAGAACCAAGCCATTTACCGGCGTACCGCCGCAGGCCTGATGATGGGTCAGTGTGCTATTCATGCTCAGGATGTTATGTACGGTTTCTTGGTCGACGGTCTGCGCCACTCTATAGGGTAAAAAATGGGACAAGTCAGAGCTGATCACAATAACTGTTTCCGATCCGCCCCACAGGGTATCCAGCACTTCTGCTACTTCGGAGGGGGTGGCGTCACCAACCGCCAGCGGCACAAGTTTGAAATCATTTAAAACTGTTTGCAGAAATGGCAATTGCACTTCCAGAGAATGTTCCAGTGCATGGGCAGCCGGGCTCACCACGACCTGATTTAAACCGGCAAGTGATGCAATGGCTGACTGGTCGAGTTCAATTTCGCCCAATGGCGTTGCAAAAGCATCTACATCTGGCAATGCCAAGCCACGTACCGGTACACGATGCACCGGTCCCAGCAATATCACACGCTTGATTGTCTTGTGTCCAGTGGCCAGGCGCGCATAGGCTTTTGCTGCCGTCTGGCCAGAATATATATAGCCAGCATGCGGGACGATAATGGCCTTCGGTAAAGTCTGGTCGGCCACTGGCACTGCCGCATCCAGAAACGCTTTAATATCATCGGCCAGCACTTGCTTGTTGCCCGGATAAAAGGCGCCAGCGACAGCAGGTTGACGTACAATATGCATATTGTCCTCCATCAGGTAACAATTTGATTTTCAATGTTATTGTGGGGATATTTTGCGGTTTTTCAAGTAAAAATCGTGTGTCAGTCAATAAAATTTGAATTAGGGTGCGATTAGTGCCTTTCTGGCAGGACGCACAATTAATTACAACCTAATCAAGCCTTTGTAGTAAAATCACGCCTATTGTAAAAGGGCGCTTTGAGCGCTTTATTTGTTTGTAAAGCTAAAAAAGACAACATGAAAAACATCCGTAATTTCTCCATTATCGCGCACATTGATCACGGTAAATCGACACTGGCTGACCGCATTATTCATTTATGCGGCGGCCTGGAAGACCGCGAAATGGAAGCGCAGGTGCTGGATAGCATGGATATTGAGCGCGAGCGCGGTATTACCATCAAGGCGCAAACTGCCGCACTGCAATACAAGGCAAATGACGGCCAAATCTACAACTTGAACCTGATTGATACACCCGGCCATGTAGACTTCAGTTATGAGGTTTCGCGCTCGCTTTCCGCTTGTGAAGGCGCGCTGCTGGTTGTAGATGCTTCACAAGGCGTTGAGGCGCAGAGTGTGGCTAATTGCTATACTGCGATTGACCTGGGCGTGGAAGTGACGCCAGTGCTGAACAAAATCGATTTGCCCTCTGCAGACCCAGACCGTGTGATGCAAGAAATTGAAGACGTGATTGGTATCGATGCGACTGACGCGGTGCGTTGTTCCGCCAAAACGGGTGAGGGTGTGCGTGATGTGCTTGAGGCAGTAGTGGCAAAGGTGCCGCCACCAAAAGGCAATGTGGATGCGCCTCTCAAGGCATTGGTAATCGATGCCTGGTTTGACAATTATGTCGGCGTGGTGATGCTGGTGCGCGTTGTGGATGGCGTGCTAAAACCTAAGGAGAAAATCCGCTTAATGGCCTCCGGTGCACAGCATCTGTGCGAACAGGTGGGTGTGTTTACGCCAAAATCATTGCAAAAAACTGCGCTTTCAGCGGGTGAAGTTGGGTTTGTGATTGCAGGCATTAAGTCATTGGCAGATGCCAAAGTGGGTGACACTGTCACGCATACCGACAAGCCTGCCAGCGAGCCATTGGCAGGCTTTAAAGAAGTGAAGCCGCAAGTGTTTGCGGGGCTATATCCAGTGGAGTCGAACCAGTTTGAGGCGCTGCGAACCGCGCTTGAAAAGCTGAGTCTGAATGATTCCAGCCTGCTGTTTGAGCCTGAAAACTCGACCGCGCTTGGGTTTGGTTTCAGATGCGGCTTTTTAGGTTTGCTGCACATGGAAATAGTGCAGGAGCGCCTGGAGCGCGAGTACGACATGGATTTGATTACCACCGCGCCAACGGTGGTGTATGAGTTACTGTTGAAAGACGGCAGCGTGGTGCAGATCGAAAACCCATCGCGCTTGCCGGAACCTTCGCGCATCGAGGAGATTCGCGAGCCAGTAATTAACGTGCATTTGCTAATGCCACAGGATTATGTGGGCCCGGTGATGACGTTATGTAACAACAAACGCGGCATTCAGAAAAATATGCAGTATATGGGCAGACAGGTGATGCTGAGCTACGAAATGCCGCTGAACGAAGTGGTGCTGGATTTTTTCGACAAGCTGAAATCTGTATCGCGTGGTTATGCCAGCATGGATTACGAGTTTTTGGAATTTAGGGCGGCAGACCTGGTGAAACTTGATATTATGGTGAACGGCGAGCGGGTGGATGCATTAAGTCTGATTGTGCACCGCAGTAACAGCCAGTACCGTGGCCGCGAAGTAGCCGCCAAGATGCGTGAACTGATACCGCGCCAGATGTTTGATGTGGCGATTCAGGCCGCGATTGGCGCAAATATCATTGCGCGTGAAACCGTGAAGGCAATGCGCAAGAATGTGATTGCAAAATGTTATGGCGGCGACATTACGCGTAAACGTAAATTGCTGGAAAAGCAAAAAGAAGGTAAAAAGCGCATGAAGCAAGTGGGTAACGTGGAGATTCCGCAAGAAGCGTTTCTGGCGATTTTAAGAGTAGAGGACAAATAAATAATGTATTTCGCATTATTCATGGTGGCAATACTGGCAGTAACCGGTCTGATCTGGTTGCTGGATATTGCAGTGCTGCGCAAAAAGCGCCAGATGGGTGCAGATGAGCCCTGGTATGTGGAATACGCCAAAAGCTTCTTCCCCGTGATTTTGCTGGTGTTTTTACTGCGCTCGTTTTTGGTGGAGCCGTTCAAAATCCCGTCAGGCTCGATGATGCCAACGTTGCTGGCGGGCGATTATATTCTGGTGAATAAATTTACCTATGGTTTGCGCGTGCCAATCCTGAATAATACTTTTTTTGAGATAGGTCACCCGAAGCGCGGCGATGTATTCGTGTTTCACTATCCGCCAGAGCCGACTATTGATTATATCAAGCGCGTGGTGGGCTTGCCCGGCGACAAGATCCAATATCAGGATAAGCATTTGATCATTAACGGCAAACCGCTGGATGTGCAGTTTGAGGATAATTACGAATATGAAATGCAGGGTGCAAACATTATCAGTGCACACCGCTCAAAAGAACAACTGGGCGATGTACAACACGATATTTTGATTCACGATATTCCAAATCAATACAACCCCGATGCGCCAGGTGCCAAACTTCTGGACGGCGAGACCATTACTGTGCCTGAAGGCAGTTATTTTGCCATGGGGGATAACCGTGATAACAGCGCAGATAGCCGTGTGTGGGGCTTTGTGCCTGAGCGTAATCTGGTGGGCAAGGCATTTTTTATCTGGTTTAATTTTGATAATTTTGGCAGAATTGGTTCTTCGATAAACTGACTTGGCAATCAAGTAACTAAATAAGGGGCAACAACATGCAAAAAGAGCTTGGTTTAAAAAATATTTATGTTAAACAACGGGGTATGACGTTTATTGGCTTGGTGCTGGTGATTGCTGCGGTTATATTTCTAGCGGTATTGGGAATGAAAATTACACCCGCTTACATTGAGTTTGCAAGTGTAAAAAAAGCCATTCAACGGCTTGCTGAAGATCCTGCTTTTAACGAAATGGGTAAAAAAGAGATTATTCAGGCTTTTAATAAATCCGCAGAAGTAGGCTACATCACTGTCATTAAAGGCAATGATTTGATCATAGAAAAAGGCCAGTCTGGCAATGTGGTCACTGCTGAATATCAAGTCACCATACCTATTGTAGCGAATGCCAGTGTATTGTTGGATTTTAGTGCCACAACGGCTAAATAAGCAATCGGCAGCATGTCCATAGATAGCCTCGCTAAAGATAACCTTGTCAGGCGTATTGGCTATCCGTTCAAGTCGCCAGCCTTATTGTCGCAGGCGCTCACGCATCGTAGTTTTAGCGGAAGCAATAACGAGCGTCTGGAATTTCTGGGCGATGGCGCGCTTAATTGCATCGTCGCCAATCAGCTTTATCAACGTTTTCCCAAACTTTCAGAGGGGGATTTAAGCCGTCTGCGAGCGCAATTAGTTAAAGAATCCAGCCTTGCCGAGATTGCGCTTGGTTTGAGTCTCGGCGAATCACTTAAACTGGGTGAGGGCGAGCTTAAAAGCGCCGGCTGGCGACGCCCGTCTATTCTAGCGGATGCGCTGGAAGCTATTATCGGCGCGGTTTACATTGATGGTGGTTTCCAGGCTGCTGAGATGTTTGTATTGGGGTTGTATCAGGACAAACTGGATAATATTGACCCTAAAATTATTGATAAAGACGCAAAATCCCAGTTGCAGGAATATCTTCAAGGCAAGAAAATCGATCTGCCGGATTACGCTGTAGTCTCAATTGAAGGCGAAGCTCATGCGCAAACGTTTAAAATAGAATGCGTGATTAAGAAACTCAATATTTCGACGATTGGTGAAGGTACGAGCCGACGCATTGCCGAACAGCAGGCCGCGCAATCGGCATTAGAAATAATAAAGAAATGAAATATTAAATGAAGAAACTTACTCAATGACACAGAATTTCAGATGCGGCACGGTAGCCATTGTCGGTCGCCCGAATGTGGGCAAATCTACATTGCTTAACCATATTCTGGGCATGAAGTTAGCGATTACTTCGCGCAAAGCCCAGACCACGCGTCATCGCTTGCTCGGCATTCACACCACGGAAGACACACAGTTTTTGTTTGTGGATACGCCGGGGTTTCAGCAAAAGCATATTAATGCACTCAATAAAACATTGAATAAAACCGTCACGCAGGTACTGACGGAAGTGGATGTCGTGCTGTTTGTGATTGAACCAATGAAATTAGGCGAAGCAGACAAGAAAGTATTGAGTTTGCTGCCAAAAGACAAGCCGGTGTTGCTGGTGGTAAATAAATCCGACCTGATGGGCGACAAAGGTAACTTGTTACCACTGATTCAGGATTTTGATTTGCTGCATGATTTTGCAGAAATCATTCCTGTCAGCGCGAAAAAAAGCTTGAATCTGGACGAATTGCTCGCTGCGATACGCAAATATCTGCCAGAGCAGGCTGCCATTTATGCTGAAGACGAACTTACTGATAAAAATGAGCGCTTTTTGGCCGCCGAACTCATCCGCGAGAAGATATTTCGTCTGCTGGGTGACGAGGTGCCATATTCCGTTGCGGTCGAAATTGAAAAATTTGAAGTGGTGAACAATCTGCGTCGAATTTTTGCCGCAATTATTGTCGATAAAGAGAGTCAAAAGCCCATGATTATTGGCAAGGGTGGTGATAAACTGAAGCAGATTTCCACCGAAGCGCGTCAGGACATGGAAAAGCTATTTGGCAGCAAAGTGTATTTGGAAACCTGGGTGAAAGTGAAGGGCGGCTGGACAGATGACGAAAGGGCGTTAAAAAGTCTGGGATACTAACCAGGGATATTGGCCAAGGATATTAGCAATGTCTGATAGTAATGTTTTCAATCTACCAGTTTATGGTAGACCTATCGAGTTGGAAGACCAGGGCGTTTATTTTGCCAAAAACAAAAAAACAGGTGCGATTAACAATCTGTTCCACCTGGTTTATCAAGAAGGCGAGTGGTATTTGTACCAGCTGAAAAACACCAGCAAGGATGGCGAAATGGGTTGGGTGATTTTGGCGGATTACGGTGATTATCCGCTGAAAAGTGTGGCGACAGAAGAGATTCGGCACCATTTTGACAAGCCGGAATATGCCGAACCCAAAGGTGCCTGGCAGCTGATGCGTAACTCACGCTACGGTTTTGGCAAGTTCACGCCACTGCATGCAGAGGACGACATTAGATACGCGATGATTTTGTTTTCTGCTACAGAGATGCCAGGAATGCCAGAAATGCTAGTCCCGTTATTGATTCAAAAAGCCGAGGATGAGGTTTTACAGAGTTTAGCCGGCCAGGATTGACGATGGCGATCAGATCGGAAACCTATCGTCAGGATAATCAGGCCGTGTATGTGCTGCACACCTATCCTTTCAAGGAAACCAGCCTGGTGGTCGAGCTTTTCAGCAAGCAGTTCGGGCGCATCGCCGCCATTGCAAAAGGTGCGCGCCGGCCGCGTTCCGCCATGCGTGGCATGCTGCAATCGTTCCAGTTATTAAGTGGAGCTTGGTCGGGCAAGAACGAACTTAAAACCTTGCACGGCCTGGATTGGAGCTCAGGGTTGACTTTGATTCGTGGCGAGGCGCTGATGTGTGGCTTCTACATGAACGAGCTATTGCTGCGCTTATTGCCCCGCGAAGATGCACATGAAGCCTTGTTTGAATATTATGCCAATACGATGCAGACCTTGGCATTAGGCAAGGATTTGGCGACTACGCTGCGCCGGTTTGAACTGAAACTGCTGCAAGAAATGGGCTACGCGGTGCCTTTGCTGCAAGACGAAAATGGCCTGGAGATTATGCCGGACAAGACTTATCGCTACGAAGCTGAATATGGCGCCTGCGAGCCAAGTGTAACCAAAAATGGCGTACAATTAAGCGGTAAGACGTTGCAGGATATGGCGCGTGACGATTATGCAGACAGTGCCACACAAGCCCAAAGCAAACAGTTGATGCGTTACCTGCTAGCACATTATCTGGGAGATAAGCCATTGCATACAAGACAATTATTGATCGATTTACAAACAATATAGAAAACCAAGATGATTAAACTAGGTGTGAATATTGACCACGTCGCTACCATCCGTCAGGCGCGTGGCACCAAATATCCCAGCGTGGTGCAGGCTGCGTTGCGCGCGGAGCAGGCGGGCGCCGACAGCATTACGCTGCATTTGCGCGAAGATCGACGCCATATGCAGGATGCGGATATTTTTGCGCTGCGCCCGTTGCTGCAGACCAAGATGAATCTGGAATGCGCGGTGACGGACGAGATGATCGGCATCGCTTGCCAGGTCAAGCCGCAGGACGTGTGTCTGGTGCCAGAACGGCGCGAGGAGCGCACGACAGAAGGTGGGCTGGATGTGATAACGCATTTTGATAAGGTACAGGCGGCATGCAAAAAACTGGCCGCGCAGGGCATCCGTGTCTCGCTTTTTATCGGACCGGATATTCAGCAGGTCGAAGCAGCTAAAAGAATCGGTGTACCAGTAGTTGAAATCCATACCGGCGCCTATGCAGACGCAGGCAATGAGGCTGAAAAGCTGATGGAGCTGGCGCGCGTTAAACAGGCGGTCGCGCACGCCAAGAGCCTCAATCTGATTGTCAATGCAGGACACGGCTTGCATTACCACAATGTGCATGAAGTCGCGGCGATTCCTGGCTTGGAAGAGCTGAATATCGGCCACGCCATTGTGGCACATGCCTTATTCGTTGGTTGGGACAATGCGGTCATCGAAATGAAGTCCCTCATCAAGGAATTCGCTACCTAGCATGACCCTTTTGAATCCATCATTGCGCTATCGCTTATGATTTACGGCATTGGCACAGACATTGTGGAAGTTGCCCGCATTGAGGCTTCAATTCAACAGTTTGGCGATGATTTCGCCAAGCGCATTCTGGCGGATAGCGAATTTTCAAGTTACTTGGAGTCACACATCAAACCACGTTTTCTGGCTAAACGGTTTGCAGCAAAAGAGGCGTTTTCAAAAGCCTTAGGCACCGGATTGCGCGCACCTGCCACTTTCCAGAATATCGCGATATCACATGACGAATTAGGTAAGCCATTGCTGATGTTGGCTGCAGAATTGCAGGTTTTTTTGCAGGCCAAAAATATCAACAAAACCCATATCAGCATTAGTGATGAGAAGAATCTGGCGGCTGCGTTCGTGGTTTTGGAAACTTAAAGCGGTGCTTGAAAGTTAATGGAAATAATGAATTTTGAGCAATCGGATTTGAATCGCAGGTTCGGTGGGCTTAGGCGGCTGTATGGTGAGGCTGGATTGCATAAGCTACAAGCTGCGCATGTCTGCGTGATCGGCATAGGCGGCGTGGGCAGCTGGGCGGCTGAGGCATTGGCACGCAATGCGGTCGGCACGATCACTCTGATAGATCTGGACAATATCGCCGAAAGCAACGTCAATCGCCAGATTCATGCGCTGGAAGGCGAGTTTGGAAAAGCCAAAGTCACCGCCATGCGCGAACGCATCCTGGCGATTAACCCATACTGCAAGGTGCATGAGGTTGAAGATTTTGTAACGCCAGAAAATACAGCACACATGCTCAATCGCAGTTTTGACATCGTGCTGGATGCGATGGATGATGTTAAGGCCAAGATTGCAGTTGCAGCCTATTGCCGTACCAACAAATTGCCGCTTATTACTACGGGCGGTGCGGGCGGGCGGCTGGATGCTGCGAAAATAAAAACTGCCGATTTGGCAGAGGTGCATGGCGATAAACTGCTTGCCAAAGTGCGTAGCCAGCTGCGCCGTGATTTTCATTTTCCCAAAGCGACAAGCAGCAAAAAGTCCACTAGATTCGGCATCCAGGCTGTCTATTCCGATGAGCAGGTCATCAAGCCAGAGGCAAGCTGTGATGCGGGTTCTGGCGATGCTGCTTTTACAGGCTTGAATTGCGCAGGGTATGGTTCCAGTGTATGCGTGACCGCGCCATTTGGCTTTATGGCAGCGGGTCTGGTCTTGCGGCAATTGCTCAGTGAAAAAAACGATTGAAAGTTAAATTTCATTAAACTGTCATAATTCAGCGCATAAAGTGTCATAAGATATTCATCTATGACAATACCCAGATTGAAATTCCTAGATCGTGATTTAAGCATTCTCAGTTTCAATGCACGTGTTCTGAAGTTAGCCCAAAGACAAGATTACCCGTTACTGGAGCGTTTGAAATACGTATGTATCGTCGCTTCAAATCTGGATGAGTTTTTTGAGGTGCGCATGGAAGCCCAATTGGAAGCGATGCGCAGTAGCATAACAAAAGGGGCTGTTACAGAAAAAACCTATCATGAGGTTTCCAGGCAGGTGCATGTATTGGTCAGCCTCCAATACGCCATATTCAACGATGAGATCATGCCTGCACTAAAAGATGCTGGTGTTGATATTGTTGCGAGCAGCGATCGCACCACTGCACAGAAAAAATGGGTAGCCAATTATTTTCAGGCCAATGTAAAACCATTGTTATTGCCCATTGCACTGGATCATGCGCATCCATTTCCACTAGTGGCCAGCAAGGCGTTGCATTTCATCGTTGAACTGGCTCCGGTTGAAGGTGATCGCCAGCCTACTGTCAGCATTATTCGCGTACCTCGCGCGTTGCCACGCGTCATTGCGCTTCCCAACGGGTCTGCGCAGAATTTTGTAACGCTTACCAGCATCATCGGTGCGCATCTGGCGGATTTTTTTGCCGACCGGAATATACTGAGTTTTTCACAGTTCAGGGTTACCCGCCACTCGGATCTGGCTTTGGATGAAGATGATATGAGCGATCTGCCAACGGCTTTGCGCCAGGAGTTGGCGCAAAGGCCCTATGGCGAGGCCGTGCGTCTGGAAGTTTCGCAATCGTGTTCCGAAAGGTTATCACAGTTTTTACTGAATGAATTCCATCTACCGCAAGATTCGCTTTATCGCGTGCCTGGTCCTGTTAATCTGGGGCGCTTGATACAGCTGATGAATCTGGCCAAGGGTGGAACTTTCACATTCCCCATATTTAAGCCAAGCTGGCCAAAGCAGCTCATTCAAGGTGTTTCGTTTTTTCAGCAGCTGCGGCAGGGCGATGTGCTGATTCATCGACCATATGAGAGTTTTGACGCGGTGATTCAGTTTTTGCAAGAGGCGGTGCATGACCCGCATGTGCTGGCCATTCATCAAACCATTTATCGCACTGGCAGTGATATGCGTATGTTTAACCTGTTGCAGGAGGCGGTGAAGCGTGGCAAAGAAGTGCTGGTGGTGGTGGAAATAAAGGCAAGGTTTGATGAAGAGACCAACATCAATTGGGCAGAGTCACTGGAGGCCACCGGGGCGCAGGTTGTGTACGGCATGCTGGGGCTTAAAACGCACGCAAAAATGCTGTTGGTGATGCGGCAGGAAGGCCGACGCATTAAGCGTTATGCGCACTTGTCGACTGGAAATTACAACGCGAATACAGCCAAACTGTATACGGATATCTGTATGCTCACGAGTGATATTACCATTACCCGCGAGGTAGAATATGTGTTCAGGCATCTGACCAGCCAGGTCACATTGCCATCCATGCGGAAACTGCTGGTAGCACCTTTTAATTTGCAGCGAGCGATGCTGCGCCAAATCAATGCGGCAGGGCGTGCATGCATGCTGGGAGGTAAGGCTAGAATCATCGCTAAAATGAACTCGCTCACCGATGAGGTGCTGGTGAAAGCCTTAATCGGTGCGGCACAGAGGGGTGTGGAAATTGATTTGATTGTGCGAGGCGCCTGTATCTTGCCACTGGATGCTACTGGCATAGACGGACGGATTCGTGTGCGATCGATCGTAGGTCGGTTTTTGGAGCATTCTCGTGTGTTCTGTTTTGAGATCAATGCATCGCGGCGGATATGGCTTTCCAGTGCCGATTGGATGAGCCGCAACATGCTGCGGCGTATCGAAATAGCCTGGCCCATCACAGATGCGCACATGCAGGCACGGATTATGCAAGAATGTATTGAGCCGTATCTGAGCGATACAGAGGATGCTTGGTTGTTAGAACAGAATGGCCAATACCAGCAGTTAAACCAGGGCGCAGGCAATACTAAGAGTGCGCAAAAAATGCTGATTAAACAATACGCGACCGAATAAAATGCCAATAACTTTTAAGAATATTATTATCTGGAGGCATGCCGAAGCCCTTCCTCTTGATGCGGTGGGTGACGACTTTGCGCGCCCGCTTAGCGCCAAAGGGCAGCGCCAGGCCAAGCGGATGGCACGCTGGCTAAACCAGCATTTGCCAGATGATTTGCTATTGTTGTCCAGCCCCGCCTTGCGCGCCTTCCAAACGGCAGAGGCATTGGAATTCAAAATCAATGTTTGTCAGGCTTTACAGCCGGGTGCAGTCTTGCAGGAGGTGTTAGATTGCTTATCCGAACTGGAGTCGCAGCAAAATCTGCTGTTAGTCGGCCATCAGCCCTGGCTGGGCCAACTGGTGGCGCATCTGCTTGGTTTTGATAGTGCCGAAATCATCATAGAAAAAGGCGCAACCTGGTGGTTGCGCCAATCTTCAACTCAGCCATCTGTATACAAAGTTATTTCTGTGCAGGCGCCAAGTCACTTAGCACGCTGAGTTTTTAATAATCCAAGCTAGCCTTTTTTGTTAGGGCGTCCTGTCTTAATGACCGGTATCTTGGCTAGCGTGGTTTTAAGCGTGTTGTCGCTCATTGCTGCCAATAATTTAATGCCTGCACGCAGCAGTTCGCTCTTTTTTGCCGGTTGCCCCAAGGAGGTGAGACGCGCTTTCAATAAGGTAATTTGTGCGTACTCATCTTTAGGCATGGTAAAGCTGTCACGTTCCATCTTGATTTTTTCAGGCTTATCTTTTTTGGTGACTTTTTTCGCGGTCTTCTTAGGCACAACGGCTTTTGGTTTTGCAGGACTTGCGGCTTTCTTGGTCGGAATTTTTGATTGAACTGGCTTGGTCGGGGTGGTAGTAGCTGGCCTGGCTATAGGCTTGGCTGCTGCTGGCTTTATTGCAGCTGGTTTGTTTTCAGCAGGCTTTTTCGATGTAGTGGCTTTAAGGCCCAATGCCTCTGCCTGCATTGCTGAGATTTTTGACATGATGTTCTCCAAGTAAACGGTATAAACAGTTTATACCGTTTAATTAGCATGTCAACTGTCATATTTCCGTAATAAATGTAGCTAAATCAGTAAATTATACTAATCCTGCGTGGAAACAACCAAGCTCCAGTTGGTCTTTTGCCATGCGAGCACTTCTTCTTCCAGCAGGTAAGATGTTTGCGGGAAAGCCTGTTGCCAGGCACTAGGCAGGCTGAGCAGGAAAGTATTCTCAGCGCGCTCAAAGTGAATGTTTTTTAATACCGGTGTATTGCGTGAGTGGCAGAAAATAACTGCCAATCTTAAAGAGATTAGCTGAAAAATAAAGCCCTCATCATTGAAATCCGCATTCAGTTTTCTCAGTTTTCCGCAATGCCCCAGCACCAATAGGCTTAATCGGTGCAGTTCGCTTTGCGCGAAGCCCATCAGTTCAGTATTGTCTAAAATATATGCGCCATGCTTTTGCGATTCGCTGTGGGAAATTGCAGTGCCGATTTCATGGCTGGCAGCTGCCCAGGCCAATACTTGTCTGAGTTTGCTTAATTCGTGCGGGTTGTCATGATGAGCTTCCAGTGTCGGTAATAACGCATCAAAGAAGCCCAGTGCGACTTTACTTACATTTTTTGCATGGGTTTTATTTACGCCAAAACGTGTGGTGAGGTGATTGATAGAAGCCTCGCGCAAATCTTCAGAGGTGGCCTCGTCCTGCGACATCATGTCATACAGCAGGCCGTGACGCAGTGCGCCTTTGGCCACTATTAGCGTGTCGAGCTTAAGCAGGTCGAATATGCCGGTTAACACACTCAGGCCACCTGCTATCACGGGTTTGCGGTCTTCTTTTAAACCGATTAAGTCCAGTTTGTCGGCGGTTCTAGCCTTGATGAGCTGCGCCCGCAGCCAGGCTAAGCCTTTACGCGTGATTTTGTTTTCCTCAAATCCGGCGCCTGTCAAAATGTCCGCAATCGCGCCCACCGTGCCAGATGCGCCGTATGCGACGTCCCAGTATTGATGCTGGTAAATGTCTGCAACGGCATCCAAAAATGACTCTGCGGCGATTTCGGCGCGCTGAAAGTTTTTCTCACTTAATAAGCCGTCAGCAAAATATTTAAGTGACCAGGTCACGGAGCCTACACGTAGTGAATCCGTAGTTTCGGCATTTAAATGCTGGCCTAATATAAACTCGGTTGAACGCCCGCCTATATCAATCACCAGACGTTTTTCGTCAGATTGCGGCAATAACCGGCTGACGCCTTGATAGATCAGTCGCGCCTCTTCAACGCCGGAGATGACTTCCACCTCGTAACCTAAGGCTTTTTGCGCTAACTTTAGAAATACATCACGGTTTCTGGCTTCGCGCAGCGTTTGTGTGGCCACTGCTCGCACATGGTGCTTGGGAAAACCTTTCAGCGTTTCGCCGAATCTTGCCAGACACTTTAAGCCGCGCTCTATGGCCTCTGGTCTTAAGTTGCGTTCTTCGTCTAAATCCCCGCCTTGCCGCACGGCTTCTTTTAGATAATCTACACGCTGGATCTGGCCGTTTTCATAACGGCCGATTTCCAGCCTGAAGCTGTTAGAGCCTAAATCTACCGCTGCAAGCAGGGTTTCTGGCGAGATAGTATCGTAATTTTGCATAATGGATTTATAGCATATTTCCCTGCCTGCCTGATGACAAACAGTTAAATTACTTGCCTATGATGCGCTCGTATTCCGGAAAATATCGCGTAATTACACTTAAATCGAAGCTGCGCAAAATGCTGGTGTTGGGTTCACGTTCCAGCAGAAACTCAAAAGATTTTTTCACAAGTTGAGAAGTAGTGATTTTGCCGCCTGTGAGTTTTTGCGCGTAGGCAGCTTGCACTTTCACTTCGTGCATGGTGGTGGATTTGTCGGTAACGGTGACTTGAAAAGTTACATCATCCCTTGGTGTTACTTTTATTTCGACCAATTTTTTTCTCCATTCATCTTGAAATTACATGACATGTCCCAATTTACAGTGAATCGTTGGCGATAAAAAGTTAGCTATAAGCGTTTAAGAAAAAGGAGTTTATATGGCAGCAGAACATTTAGCCTTTCAGGCCGAAGTCAAACAATTATTGCAGTTGATGATTCATTCGCTGTATTCCAACAAAGAAATCGTATTGCGTGAATTGATTTCAAACGCATCCGATGCAGCGGATAAGCTGCGTTTTGAAGGTTTATCCAATGGTGCGCTGTATGAAAATGATAGTGACCTGAAAATCCGTATCAGCTTCGACAAAGCGGCGCGAACCGTCACCATTTCAGATAACGGCATTGGCATGAATCGCGATGAGGTGATACATAACATCGGCACCATTGCCAAATCTGGCACCAAAGAGTTTTTTCAAAGTTTGACGGGCGATCAGGCCAAGGATGCCAACCTGATTGGCCAGTTCGGGGTCGGCTTTTACTCTTCCTTTATCATTGCCGATAAAGTCGCGCTGATAACGCGCCGGGCAGGTGAAAAAGAAGCTGTGAAGTGGGAGTCAAGCGGTGAAGGCGACTACACGCTGGAAAGCGTTGACAAGGCTTCAAGAGGTACAGATATTGTTCTGCATTTGCGCGAAGGCGAAGATGAGTTCTTGAACGACTGGAAACTCAAAACCATTATCCGCAAGTATTCCGACCACATCACGTTGCCCATTGTGATGAAGAAATCGGAATGGAAAGATGGCGAGCAGGTGCCAACGGATGAAGACGAGACCGTGAACAGAGCCTCAGCCTTATGGGCGCGCGCTAAGAGTGATATCACAGAAGAAGAATACCAAGAGTTTTATAAACACGTTTCGCACGATTTTGAAAATCCGCTGGCCTACACCCACAGCCGTGTGGAGGGCAAACAGGAATATATTTCGCTGCTGTATATTCCAAGCAAGGCTCCGTTTGACTTGTATGACCGTGAACGTCGTCACGGCATCAAGCTGTATGTGAAGCGCGTGTTTATTATGGAAGACGCAGAAAAGCTCATGCCGCAATACCTGCGTTTTGTGCGCGGTGTGATTGATTCAGCTGATTTGCCGCTGAATGTTTCGCGCGAGATTCTACAAGATAGTCGTGACGTGGACGCGATTAAAAGTGGTTCGGTGAAAAAAGTGCTAGGTTTGCTGGAAGATCTGGCTAAAGACAAGCCGGACGACTATGCCAAATTCTGGGCAGAGTTTGGCCGCGTACTCAAAGAAGGACCGGGCGAGGATTTTGCCAACAAAGAAAAAATCGCTGGCTTATTACGCTTTGCTTCTACGCACGCCGATACCGATGCGCAAACGGTTTCACTGGCTGATTATGTAAGCCGCATGCAGCCTGAACAGGAAGCCATTTATTACATTACTGCCGACACGTTTGCAGCAGCGCAGCATTCACCACATCTGGAAATTTTCCGTAAAAAAGGCATCGAAGTATTGCTGATGAGCGACAAAGTGGATGAATGGTTATTGGGTAGTCTGACTGAATTTGAAGGTAAGAAGCTGCAATCCATTGCTAAAGGCGATCTGGATTTAGGCAAACTGGAGAGCGATACCGAAAAAGAAGCACAGAAGAAAATTGAGGAAGAGGCTAAGTCGCTGATTGAAAGAGTTAAAACCTCGCTTGGTGATACGGTAAAAGAGGTGCGTGTGACGCACCGCCTAACAGATTCACCGGCTTGTCTGGTGGCGGGCGAACATGATTTGTCAGGCAATCTGGCACGCATCTTGAAGGCTGCCGGGCAAAAAGCGCCAGAAAGCAAGCCGATTTTAGAGTTGAACCCGGAGCATAAGCTGATAAAACGCATGGAAGCCGAGACTGAAGAAGCAAAGTTTAAGGATTTGGCGCATCTTGTATTTGATCAAGCGCTACTGGCGGAAGGCGGTCAACTAGAGGATCCTGCTAGCTTTGTGCGTCGCATGAATAGTTTGCTAGTTTGATTAATTATGTGCTTAAAACCCGCTAAATTAGCGGGTTTTAAATTTTAATTTATACTTGGCGCGGTATTTGCTAAAATAACGACTAAGTATAATTTAAAAAGGTTATGATGAAATCCGATAGCAAACCCTCTTCAACGTCTTCTAAAACGCAAGCGCTACCTAAGCTTACTCCCGTTAAACAGGCCTTACAAAACCATCTTATTTTTTCTACTTTCAAGACCAGTGAGGCTGCCACGCCGCGCGATTGGTATGATGCGGCTGCGTACACGGTGCGCGACCATGTGGTTGAGCGCTGGGTAAAAACAGCTGATTCGTATTATGAACATGACCCGAAGCGTGTATATTATTTATCTCTAGAGT